>ERZ773043.1251-NODE-1251-length-14421-cov-17.078031_pt1 | contig 14421 bp, 13 predicted proteins | sample MGYA00580636_ERZ773043 | MGnify/ENA primary metagenome ERZ773043 (study PRJEB29015, sample SAMEA2737992) | human oral metagenome | biome: human oral; feature: human-associated habitat; material: dental | place: China | collected 2065 ... | reverse complement strand
TCAGGGAGTGGCGGACCGACCTGGCTCGGGTGCGGATGGCCCGGAAGCAGAACCAGCCGCTGCCCGATCTGGACCTTCGCACGCATTTTCCGAAGCCCACCGGCCAGAGCAAGGTCACGGGAGACATCAATCACGGCAGGGGAAAGATCCTGCTCTGCCTCTACCTGTTTGTGACGCTCGCGCCCGTCGATTCTGCCGTCACCAGAACCGGCGACATGAACGACCTGCTCGACGCGGTTTTCGGGCCGCGAAACAATCTTCCCACCCATTACAGAAGGCTGCTCCAGAAGGCAGGTGCTTGCTTGGAAAACGTCAAGTCTGAGTACCGGGTGGACACCGAAGAACTGCACTCTCGGTGCCGGACCGACAACCGGTTCAAGGGCCTCACTCCTGATCAACTGATCGACATGCTGCACAACGCCGAGGACCGTTACGCGAGGCTCGTGCCCGGCCAACGGCGCCGGCCTCCACGGTTCGCGTGTGTCCTACGCTGCCAAACCCACCATTCCGATTGAGAGAACCATGATATGACCGACGAGAACTTCTTCGACGCCGACGTCGAATTATTCCGGAGACTGTTCCGTCCCGCCCCGGCGGAGGCCGCAGGCCTCGACGAACTAGCCGACGGATTCACCGAAGCCCGCGCTCGGCGCATCCTCGGTGACCCGGAACTGCTTGATCACCTCAAAGCCCTGGCTGCGTGCGTCGAACCCGGCGACGGCTGGGTGTCGCAGGCAGCCGGGGAGGCCGCTCCGGCCAGCCGGGAACTGCTGGGGGTGGCGCTGGCCGAACGATCCGACGGCCTGATCCCTGTCACCATCACCCGCGACGACGAGGGTGTCCTGCTCACCCCCGAACCCCTCGCGAATGTGAAGGTGGACCAGCTGGCGGCAGTGGAACTGCCGGGCGGTTTCGTCGCGTGGTCGCCGCAGGACCTGGGGCTCGCCCCCGTGGTCCGGTTCTCGGGTCCCGTGATCCCGGACTGGGTGGAGTTCGTCGCCGGAGCGCGCGCCGTCGAGGACCTGCAGGCCAACAGGTCGCGCACCGGCTGGGACCCCCTCGTAGTGGGGCCGCACCCGTTGAGTCGCTACGCTCTCGGCTGCTGGCTGGAGCGGCACCGGCCCACCGACATCCCGGAAGATGCGTTGCAGGCCGAACTCGGGGCGTTGGCCTTCGAGCTCGCCGGGCTGCTGGGCGGCACCGACGCGGCCCGCTGCTGGTTGTTCCCCTTGGGCGCCACCCTTGTTCGATTGCATGACGAGATCCGAAAGTTGAGTGAGGGGAAAAAGGCGCTGGCGAGAGCGGGGGTCGCCAGCGCCACCGAGGCCTACCTAGCCACCTGCGGCGACGCCCCCGAGGCGGCCGACGTGGCCCGTGCCAAGACGGGCGAAACCCTGCTGTCGCCGCCCTTCCGGGAAGAGTTCGCCCTGGCGGCGGGCGGCCTGCTGGACGAGGAAGAGGAACAGGAACCCACCATGCCGAAGGAGTTTCTGCACCAGGTGGCGGAACGCCGTCGCCTCGCCAACTCCTTCACCCCGGTGCCCGGCGACGAACACGACCCGGAACACCCCTTCCTGGCGGAACTCCTGGCGTCGCGATAGCCGGGCGGTTCGCCTTTTCTTGGTTCGCTTGTCTTGTGGTCGTGTGCTTGCGCTGTAGCGCTGGCGTTCGTCCGGAAGGCTGGCGGATGACGGGCGGGAGGTCGTCCGTTTCCAGATTTTTGGCGAAAACCCTGAAGTGCGGCGCTCTCCTGCCTATACGGGGGTGAAAGGAAAATTCCGAACCCCCTGAGGAGGAGAAATGGAAAGGTGTCGCTACTGCGTAGGAAAGGGCAAGAGCTACTCCGAGACCCTCAAGAAGTACGTGACCTGCGACGGATGCGCAGGGAAGGGCTACACCGGCTGGGCGCGTTGCACCAACTGCAACGGAACCGGAAAGGACTACGACGGGAAACGCTACGTGACCTGCGGTCGCTGCGGCGGAACGGGAAAGGGGCGCTGATACATGCATTTCCTGGACCGCAGTTTCCTGGTCGACCTCGGTATCGCCAGGATCTGGAAGGAGCTGCGACGGGCCTCAACGTCGGCGACGGTTTCACTGACCTGTTCACACTCGTCATCGACCACAACCGGCGGAAGGTCGCGGGGGGCCGTGCCTCGGATTTCTTGACGCGTCAGCTGGAGGAACACGCGGAGAAGAGGCCGGGAAACAGCGGCAGCTGATGCCTGGATGTGCGGTTGCGCAGCACTCAACCCGAAAAACCCCCTCGCGGGGCCTGAAACCGGGTTGAGTGCTGCAAAACCGGGTAAATCCCCGGGCTCCCTCCTGACTGTGGACGGTCGTGCCCACTTCTGTCCGTCATTTCCGAAAGAAGAGCCAGAAACCAGGTCAGGAGCGAAGGATGAGCGAACAGGATCCGGTGAGAACCACCCTCGACGTGCCGGGGGAACCGGCACACACCACCCTGGACCCCGGCACCCGGGAGGAGCCGCGCTCCACAACCCTGGATCCGGTGCCCGGAGGTCCTGCGAGAACCACCCTGGATCCGGGGACGACAGCCCCGGCAAGCCGGGTCGATCACAGGCTCCAGCCCGGCATGGCCCTCGACTACGAGCTGCGGGAACGTCTCGGTGGGGGCGGCGAGGCCACCGTCTACCGTGCCCTGGACCGGCGCCACGACCGGGAGGTGGCCATCAAGATCTACCACGTCGTCCCGCACTACGCCTTCGAGATCGGCGACGAGAAACACAAACAGCACTTCCGTCACGAACACACCGTCGACCTCTACGAGCGACGCGAGGAGAACGGGCTCCACATCGAGGTCATGGAATTGTGTCCCCTCGGAACCCTCGAAACCCTGGCCGGGGGCGAACCGATGTCCTCCGAGATGCTCCACGAGGTGGTCCGGGAGGCGTCGGAAGCGATCGAATCCATGCATCCGATGTACCACGGCGACGTGAAACCGCAGAACATCCTGGTCCGCTCCAGGGAGCCCCTCGACCTGGTGCTCACCGACTTCGGGCTCGCCCGTGACATGGAGGGCCGAGACCGGATCACCAGTCTCGGTCAGGGCACCCACCTGTACCAGCCGCCGGAGGGAGCCTCGTCGTCGCGGCTCGAGAGCGATTGGTGGGCGCTCGGGATCATCGTCGCCGAGCTCGCGGCCGGGTACCACCCGTTTGACGGCTTGCCGGAGGACTGCCGTTCCCGGGAACGCCTGCGTGACTTCCTGGCCACCGAAGAGGTTCCGCTGGACCACCTGGATGACCTCGGAGATAAACGCATCCGCAACCTCGCGGAAGGCCTGCTGACCCGGTCCCTCAGGCACCGATGGGGTTATGCGCAGGTGAAGGAATGGCTTACCGGTGGGGATCCGGAGGTCAAACGCGGCACGGACCACCCCAGGGGCAGACGGGTCGGATTCTCCTTCGACGGTGAAATCTTCCACGAGGAGAAGTCACTGGGCGAGGCGATCCGGCGCAGCAACAACTGGGCCGAGATCGGCCAAGGAGTGCGGCTGCAGGAACTGGTTGCCTGGGTGACGGGCACGAACGCGGCTCCCTTGGTGGAACGGATTGCCGCCGGCTCCTCGGTGATGAGGGCGGAACTGACTGCCGCCCTGCTGGCGACGGCTCTCGTCGGTGACGGGCGGGCCGTGTTCCGTGGCATTGACCTGACCAGCGAGGCCGGACTCACCAGGGCCGCTGGCCAGACGGTCCTCCTGGCGGAGTTTCAGCAGCGCAACGTGCTCCGGCATTTCGGCGAGATCACGAACAACACTGTGCTCACCGAACTCGACCACCGGTGGCGGACAACCCTGAAGGAAACCACGGACGCCTTGCCGTCCGCAGTCCCCTACGCCGGTCAGGCAGAGGAGATCTGCCTGGTCCATGCCTGGCAGGCCACGTTCAGTCAGGAAGCGGTCACCGGGCTGCGACCCAGGGTGAAACGGGCCGTTAGGAAAGAACCCACGCTCCGGGAGGTTTCGTGGTTTAACGACCTGTTTGAGAAGCCGGCCACCGTCGGCCGTGATCTAGCGCTCCTCGCCTCGCTCCCGGAAGCCGAGAGGCAGGCGGCCGAGATCAAGGCCCGGAAAGCCGCCGAGGAGGAGAAAAAACGACGCGAGGAGGAGGCCGCGGCGGAGGAGAAGCGACGCAGGGAGGCCGAGGAACGTGAGGCGGAGCTGCAACGGCGACGGCAGCGTCGCGGCCCGAATCTCAAGGCGCTGGTCATGCCGTTCCTCGGCATCGCCGGGCTGTGGCAGTTGTGGTACACGCTGCAACTGGGGAATTCGTTTCAGGAGTACCTCCTGGGGGCGCCGGATTTCTGGCGTTCCGGGCTGACCTACCTCGTGGCGCTGCTCGTCACGCTGCTCGGGTGTGCGCCCGCCGCCGGGCGTGCCGGGTTCGCGCCCGGCGTGGTGAGCGTTCTCCAGTTCGCCTTCATGATCCTGGGTGTCGCGGGCTCGCCGTGGATGTACACGTCCTGGAACGGCCAATCTCCGCTCCAGGCCATGGGTCTGACGCTCCTGAGCGACAACCCCCGTGAATGGCCCGCTGCCGCCGGCCTGATCGCGACTGCAGGCTATGCCGCCGTCATCATGTACACCCGCCGCGGCAGCGAACCGGTTCCGGATGGCCTCAAGGAAAAACGCGAGATGATGATCCTCATGGTGGTCTGCCCGTGCCTCATCGTGTTTGCCGCGGCCGCTCTCTTCGCAAGTTGGAAGGGATCCTGGCAGGTGTGGCTCAGCACCGTCGCGTGGTGGGCGCTGGTGGTGGCGGCCATGATCATTCTGGTCTGGCCCGCGCTCCGCGTGAAGGGCTACAGAACCGGGGTGCCGGCGGCGATCATGATGTTGGCCGCTGTGCTGCACGCCGTCGGCCAGTGGTACTACCCGGTCCAGCACGTCTTCTGGGAGGCCTGGACGGTGTCCTGCACCGTCAGGTTCATCTGCCCCGAGAACACCTTCGGCTCTTATTCCCCGAACGGATGGTTCTCCCCGGGCGGGGTGTTCTCCCCTGGCGGACTGGCGATCCTCGCGCTGCTGCTCTACGTGGCTTCCCTCTACATCCGCTGGGCGTTCACCAGGAAGAAATCCGATGCCTGAGGGCCGCGGGTTCAAAGATGGAGGTCGTCGGGACTGATCCGTTCGACGGGGGAGTCCAGCACTTCCACCACCATGACTGTCACGTTGTCCTGGCCCCCGGCGCGTTTCGCGGCCTCGACCAGGGCGGCCGGCGCATCCGGCCCGGCCAGGATGGTTTCGATCTCCCCGTCGGAGACCATGTCCACCAGGCCGTCGCTGCAGAGCAGCAGGCGTTGACCGGTGTGAAGGGACAGATCGTAGCGGTGGACATCGAGGGGCTGCGGGTCGTTGCCTCCCAGGGCCTGGGTGAGCAGAGGCAGGTGGGCGCTGCTGCGGTCGTCCGAGGTCAGACGGATCAGCTCCGGATCGGCCAGATAGGCCCGGGAATCCCCGACGTGGAACACCGAACCCCGGCCGTCGGGGGAGGTTTCCAGCAGCACCGCGGTGGTGCCCATCCCGAACAGGGCGGGGTCTTCGTGGCCGGCAGCGACGAGACGCGCCGAGACCTGGTTGATGTGGTCGGGAACCTCCGGCCCGTCGATTCGGGTCAGTTCCTGCGCCGCCATCCGCGATGCCGTCGCCCCACCCAGGTGTCCGCCCATTCCGTCGCACACCGCCAGCCGGTGCACTCCGGAGCCGTCCAGCACCAGTTCGGTGGGTGCGCTGTGGTCGTGCTGGAGGACCCAGCCGTCCACTGCCGCCGCGTCCTCGTTGCGTTCGCGGACCAGTCCCTTGTCCGTCGCCACGCCGACCTTCAGTTTCAGTCCCACAACAGTTCCACCTTCCGGTTCATGGCCAGCCGCAGCTGATCCCCGGGCCGCAGAACCCGGGGGGTGTTGGGTGGGATCCGGATCTCGTTGACGAAGGTTCCGTTGCTGGAATCCAGGTCCATCACCTCGACCTCTCCCGCATCGGTCGAGTGCAGCACACAGTGCTGGGTGCTGATGTTGGTCCATCCGATCCCTTCCAGGGTGGCGCCGAACGGGGAATGCAGCGCCCTGCCGAGCAGCACACCGGGGGCGTGGGGAACGGGTTGTTCGACGCCGGCCAGCCGGATCCGGCACTGGCGTACCGGAACGGTGCGGACGGCATCAGGAATCGCCGCGACCTCTGGTGCCGGTTCCGTCATCGGTACCCGGTTTGGTTCGTGGGTGGTCATCAGGGTGAGATCGTTGGGGCAGAGACCCCTGTCGTCCTGATAGGTCGCCCCGCAGCTGGGGCAGGTTTGTGCCATGCCGGTTTCCTTTCCACGATGTCTGCCTGAGATGGATCCCGTCAGCCGACAGGTGATCGTGAAGATCTTCAAGTTCCCCCGGGCGCGGGATTCCTGTCAACCACAGCTGCCCATCGGCGACGGCGAAATCCAGGCCGGGACGTTCACGTGGGGGACCCGGGTAGCGTTCCCCGGCCAGGGGGGTGTGCCGCAGCAGCACTTGGTTGCCGGAGCCGCGCAACCAGTGGTCCCCGGCCAGTTCCCGCACGAAAGGGCCCGCCACCACGACGTCCGCCAGCTCACTGAGCCAAGGATGTTCCCGGGCGGCGACATCCTCCTCGAGTCCCGTGAAGACAAGCAGGTCCCAGTCCTCCCCGCGGGCCTTCCCGAGGTAACGCAGCATCACCAGAAACCCCGGGAGCTCGGGCTGCTCGGTGGGTTCGCCGCCGCTGACGGTCACGCCGTCGAGTTCCCCGGGCAGGGCCAGCAGCCAGGCGCCGATCTCCTCGACGGGCAGTTCCCGGTCCGCGCGGAACCCCCAGGTGTCGCGCGACATGCAGCCCGCGCATCTCAACGTGCAGCCCTGCGTCCAGATTCCGGCGCGGGTGCCGAATCCCAGGTTCCGCACCGGGTGGGCCAGGCGCGAGATCAACACGTGGTTTCCAGCTGCCAGTGGCCGTCGTCGGCCTGGTTGATGGCGGTGATTCGCAACTCGGTGACCCCGGCGGGCAGGCAGATCAGGTGGCGTCCCAGCGGATTGACGAACATGGTCTCCACCGCCGTTGAAACCCCGCGACCCCCGAAGTCCAGGCCGCGACGGGCGTTCGTTTTCAGGACGGTCAGCACGTCGTTGGAGACGACCAAGCGAACCCCGGTCTGTTCGGCGACGTTGCGGGTGACGTTGCCGAGGAACTTGTCCACCAGCTGGTCGCTGACCTCGTCGGAGATGTACTCGAAGACCACGATGTTGTTCTCGCCGATGCGGTTCAGGATCTCCGGCCTGCCCAGGTGGGTGGTGAAGTGCTGGCGGACGGAATCCACGATACGGCGCTCGAAGTCGCGGTAGGGCAGCCGTGGTTCGCGCGGAACCAGGCACTCCATCTGGTCGGTCGACGGATCCCGGCGATACACCCCCAGGTTCGACGTGAAGATGATCAGGGTTTCACCGAAGTGGACGGTGGAACCGGTGCCCGAGGTCAGGCGGCCGTCCTCCAGGATCTGCAGGAACTTGTCGAGGATCCGGGGATGGGCCTTCTCGATCTCGTCGAACAGGACGACGGTGAAGGGACGCTGCTGGATGGCGTTGGTGAGTTCACCGCCCGCGTCGGAACCGATGTAACCGGGCGGCGACCCGATGAGCCGCGCCTCGGAGGCCTCCGAGGAGAACTCGGACATGTCGAAGCGGATGAAGGTGTCGCCCTCGCCGAACACCAGCGCCGCCAGGGCCTTGGCCAGTTCGGTCTTGCCTACCCCCGTCGGTCCCGCGAAGAACAACACCCCCTGCGGCCGGGTTCCCGGGCGGCGCACCTGCGCCCCCGTCAGACCGGTGGTGGATCGGATGAGGACGTCGAGGGCCTTGCGGATGGCAGCCTGCTGTCCCAGCACCTGGCGTTCCAGGGGTTCACGCACACCAGTCGGGTCTGGGACCTCGCCCGCTGCCCAGCGGATCTTGTCTCGCAGGCCGGGGGCGTGCCACGGATTGTCGGGGATGCCGACCCGGAACAACCGCACCGCGTCCTCGATCCGGGTGAAGGGAATGTCCTGGTCCAGGGCCACTCGGGTGATCAGCGGGATGGATCGCAGGCTCAGTCCGCCGGCGGCGTCGGCGAATCGTTGGAACACCTCCTGGCGCTGCGGTGGGGTGAGTTCCTGCAGGGCGGGCATCGGGGTGAGGATCCGCCGGGCGAAATCCTCCAGCTGCGCGGCGGTGGCGTGGGGCACCGAGATGGTGCGCACCTCGGGGCGCCGGACGAACCAGGCGGGCAGGTCGTTGGGCTGGTCCAGCAGCCAGAACACGGTGGGGTACAGGAGCGCCCTGTGGGGGCCGTTCAACCGTTGCGGGGCCACCCGGGAGGCGTGCGCCTCGGCCATCACCATCACCGAGTGGAGGTTGCCGTCCTGGACGTTTCCACCCGGTGCCAGCCTGGCCGCCCCGGAGATCAGGAGCGCGCACGGGGGCTCCGGGGCGATCATTGCTGCCAGCACGGCACGGAGCTGCCCGGCTGCGGCGTCGATGTTCCCGTTCGGCGGTTGCACGGGAGCCGTGACGTTGAGGCCCCGTGCGGTGGCCTCCTGCAGGGGATGCAGGTCGCCGGAGAGGGGGCTCAGCCCGTCCACGGGATCGAAGGCCGCCACCGCGGGGAACCCTGCGGCGGTCAGGACGTGGCACAGTGCCTGCCGGGTTTCGAGATGACCCAGAGGCAGCAGATGGAGGTCGGTGGTGTCCCCCGTCAACACGATGTGTGGGTAGGAGGGCAGAGCGACATCCACCTCACGAAGCCAGGTGGGGAGGGATTCGGGTTGCTCCTCCCGCGGCGCTGCCGGGGCGGTCATCGCCGCTGCTCCTGCTCGGCGGTGCGACGCTGCTCAGTGGTTTTGCGGGTGACCTGCCGGTGCGCGAGCGGCCGCAGCCCCGCAGGGAGATGGCTTACCCGGTTCTGGCGGATGCCGCGTTTCTCCAGCTCGGCGCGGAACGCCGCAAGGGCGTCGCAGAGAGCCTTTTCCGCCTGGGTGTCGGCGGCGGTGTCCGCTGGGCCTGCGATGCGCAGGGCGTCCAGTTCGATGCGGCCTGTGCGGGTCCGAGCCATTACTGCGTGCTGGGGGAACGCGGCGTGGGTCACGATGAGGGCGTCTTCTGCCCCTTCGGTCAGGAGCGGAGTGGGTTGGTAGCCGATTGCTTGGAGGCTGGCGCGCACGGCGTCGGCGACGAAACCCTCCTCGGCTCGCCGGGCGGCCGTTTCGGCCTCCGAATCCAGCGCGGCGGTTCGCTGCTGCTCGGTTGCCCGCAGGGCCTCCCGGTGGCGGGCGTTGCGGCTGTCCACCTCGTCGCGGAGGAGCCGCAGCAGCATCCTTGAACGCTCCGGGGAGGCGGTCAATGCCTCCGCTGCCCGTTCGGAGACGGTGGGGTCGGCGACGAGCTGACGCTCGACGACATCACGGGCGAGGTCCGCGAGTTCGGTTGGTCGCAGTCCGGTTTGCCGTTCCGCATTCCTGGTGCTGGTTTTCTCAGCCAGGGCCGCGGCGATCTCCGGGGAGACCGTGAACCCGGAAATCGCTTCGGCCAGTTGGTGTCTGGCGGTGTCCTGCTGCCGCCGGGCAAGCTCTTTCTCGATCCCGGAGCGGGCCTCGGAGATCAGGCGTTGAACCTCTCCGCACTGGGCCTCGACCTCCTCCGATGTGCCGGGGGCGGGACCGAACCCCGCGATGGCCGGAAGGCCCAGGGAACGCAGTTCACCGGTGACACCCGCCAGATCTGACAGCAGGCCGTCACGCCGGGCAATTGCCGCGGCCAGCAGGCGCCGCTCCCTGGCCTCCGCCGATTCGACCACATATTCGCTCCATCCGGAACTCATCCCAGCCTCCTTTTCGTGGACTCCAAGAAATACTGACGGACAGGACCAACCTGGGAAGCACATGGGGCAGATTCTGTTTGAACATCTCTGTGCGCTGCTTTTCGAGGAGGAAACCTGGCCGAGGTCCTGACTTCGCTTCCATGTGGGGGAACGGGGCGGACTCGCGTTCTCCGGGATGGTCAAGGACCTGTCCAGCGTCCTGGGCGATGGAGGTGAGTGCTTCGGAACTGGATGTGGAGGGGACCGCCGACGTGATCGTCGCCGCCTTCCATGAGGAGGCGATCCGGCACGTCGAACTCGACAAGCTGAAGATCATGCACACCGGTATCCCTAACGACGACTTCGCCGAGGACTCGGGAAGCCAGCACGCGGTGTTGCAGGAGCTGCGCAAGATGTTTGGGCTGATTGTGTTTGATGAACGAGGGGTTCGGCCGGGCCGCCCGGGGCCGCCTGCACCTGTAATCGGGGAGCCAGATCCCGCCTCGGAAGACCGAGAGTGTCAGGATTGACCAACGAGAGGCGGGAGGGAAACGTCATGGGTCGCATGATTGACGTGGTGGCCGAGTGGCCCGAACTGTTCGAAGGTCTGAGCCCGCAGCGGATACAGGGTCTGCGTGCTGCGTGTGCATCAAGTCAGCTTGAGGGGGATGTGCCTACCCGTGAGGGTGTCGCCGATCTTGTGGCACGTACACGTGGGGAGATCACGCATGAGGAGTTCATTGCCCGGGCGATCGCTCGCGCCGAGGCACGGGTCGGGCGGCCCGCACGATGACCCCGAGGTTCTGGGACTGGGAGGACTATTTCGATCCGGAGACCTATGACCCGGATGCGGAGTCGGGAACGTTGCGGAACCTGCTGGGCATCAGAGACCCGGAGGTTCTGCGTCAAGTCGAGTATGACGTCGTGAAGTTGCGTGAACGAGAATTGCGCGAAGGAGAAACGGAGGTTCCGCGGACCTGTGGTGTGGATCACCTTCGCTCGATCCACGGGTATCTGTTCCAGGACGTCTACGAATGGGCCGGGCAGTTTCGTACCGTCAACATCAGCAAGGGCTGGAGCCGGTTTGCGGACTGCGGCGACGGGGGGATCGAGAACTACTTGGGTAGTGCGCAGTACGCGGCAACCGAACTCCGGTGGGGTGAGCTTGACCGGGAACGATTCGGGGCTGCAGCCGCCTTGGTTTTCGCCTACTTGAACCATGCCCACCCGTTCCGGGATGGTAACGGCCGCGCAACCAGGGTCTTCATGCAGCACGTTGCCGAGCGGTCCCGGTTCGACCTCGACTTCACCCGCGTCGATCCGGAACTGTGGAACTACGCATCGTCGCTGAGCGCCCCACAGATTGGGGGCGGGGAGCCAGATCCCGACCCCCTGATCGGCGTGTTCCAAGAGTGTGCGATGGAGCGATCCAAGCCGCTCTGGTGGTCGTAGCGTTCCTCGGCGGCGTGGTGTTTCACGGTTTTGCAGCACTCAATCCCGAAAATCGCCTCCGGAGGGGCGAAAACCGGCTTGAGCGCTGCGTAACCGGGTGATCGTCAAGAAGACCTCCTGTTCGTGGGGTTCTGCGGACCTCGTTTCGTCCGTCAGATACCGATGGAGGTTCGTTATGACTGTTTTTGACGTGCTGGAGCGGGTCCCCTGCGATGCGCGGGCGCTGGAAATCGCGGAACCATTGGCTGTGCTCGACGCGGAGCTTCAGGTGATTGTTCTGGGGGCGTGCCGAGGCGGGTATCCGGGCCTGACGGGTGGATCGCAGGAGGTGGCGACGAGGTCGCAGACCCAGCAACCAGACACATATCGATACCAGCAGTGCCAACCGCGCGACGGTGCCGTCGAAGACCGACCCGAGGCAACCGGGCAGACCATCCAGCCCGATTTTCTGGAGAAGCCAGAAACCGGGCCGGGCACACAGGGACAGGCGCACCGACATCACACCCCACGCCCAGGAGACGTCGACGGGGCCACCGTCGCTGACGCTGCCGCGCACGGAAAACAGTCCCGAACCACCCGAGGTGGCGGGCTGGTGGCGGAGCAGCCCGGAGTGGTTCTGCGGCTGCGCGAGTGGTGGGTGGTACCCGCGGTCGCAGTCGGTTTCCTGGTCGTGTGGGTGCATTCACTGGCGACGAGAGAACCAGGGGAGGGGGAGTGAGATGCCCCGAGTGGATAAACAACCGGAGGAGGTCGCAATCATGATGAAGAAACGCGTTTGGCGTCTCATCGTGAGTCTTGTCGGAGCTGCCCTTATCGTCGGGTGCGCTCATGGCAAAGAACGAGAAACATCGACACTGGGGGCCACATATGCTGCCGCGTCCTTCGCCGTAACCATCAATGACAGCAACAACCTGACTATCTGGCCGAACGGGGTTCCGCAGATCGTGGATTCCGTTGAGAGCGATCTCCAAGGTGTGCAGGTCGTCCCGTTGCCCAAGAAAAAGGTGGCGTTCTTGATGGCCCATTCCTGGTCCTATGCGCCGGAGGACGTGGGTAGGTTGAGAATCGTTAATGAATCTGGGGAGGGGCCTTCTATGAGCGTCGATGCCGGGTGCAACAGTGTCGCGCCGAGAGGTGATGAAATAACCCTGCTCTGTGTGCAATATATCCCGGGCGGGTACAAGACACATTTGAAAATATTTGACGAAAAGATGCAGGTGACCAAGGTCGTTGACTTGCAAATTCCGGCAACTCGTATCTCGGGTCAAATTAAATACGCAGAGCCGTCGATGCTTGTGGCGGCGGGCCCGGATGCATTCTGGATCGGATACCCATCCGAGATGGCCTTTGCGCGTGGAGGTGGAAGGGTCATCGTGAAATTCTCCATGACGGGCAAACCCTTGGCCAGTGCCCAAGTCGATGGAATAATAAACAAGTTCGCGATCGCTCCCGATGGGCTCTCGCTCGCGGCGGAAGGGTACAGCTCTGCCGGAGCATGCAGTCCGAAGAGCGTCGTGCATGTGATTGATCTCGTATCCATGAAGCAGCGCTGGAACTCCGTTGCAATTCCTGGCGAGTTGCGCGAGAGCACTGAAATTTCTGGAAGCAGGTCGTTTGGTCTCAAGTCGCTCTTTTGGGTCGACGACAACCTGCTCCAAATAGATGGGTACACCTATCCCGACAGTGCAGACAACTGCGACGAATCAGTGCGCCGATATTGGCGACGCGAGTTGAATCCAAAAGAACTGCGGGCGAAGGATGAGCAGATCGAACGAAATGATTATGAGGAGATCTCCTGGATGGGCCCCGAATGCGATGCGGTGTTCCGCAATGTAGGAGAAAACAAGATTGCAATTGTGCAAAATGGAGTGGAAACGATGACGTCGGAAAATCGCGTTGTCCTTGAATCCAGGCGCCCGAAGGAGTGCTCATGAGCGAGAATCTGTCTCAAGAATATGATCTGTTCATATCGTACAGGTCGGAAAGCTCAGGCAGGCATGCCGCCGCCCTGCGAGATGCGCTGTATGCATTCGACAAAAGGCATTCCGGAAAAGGGTTGCGCATTTTTTTGGATCGGATCTCGCTCAGGAATGGCCCGCTGGATGAACACATCAAGGAGGGACTCGGGCTGAGCCGGCATCTTGTCGTCCTGGTGGATTCGACGACCCGCAAATCACCCTGGGTTGATACCGAAATTCGGACGTGGCTGGAGCTGGGAGGATCGACGGAAAGACTTTTTCTGGTTCGCACCGACCAAGTGAACCTCAGGTGGGGCGGAGAAGACTTCGAAAGCCCTGAACAGCTTCCGGAGGCGCTGAGTGGACTTTTCAAGACAGAGCAGAAATACACCGAGTTCACCGTCTCTCCGCGACGCGCCAAAGACATCGACCTCGTTCCGCTGTACAGCTCCGTGACTGGGCAGGATCCGGATGACCTGAACGTTGACGAGTTGCGGTTTCGCTCCCGCCAGCGTGTCCGGAACAACCTGATACTCGCTGTTCTATCGGTTCTCCTGGTCGGGGCGATCATCGCAACCATCGCTGCGGTGCGCAATGCGATGCGAGCTCAGGAATCCTCGCAGCAGGCGCAGGCGGATGCGTTGGCCGCTGAAGGGCTTCTGACTCTGCCCGTTCTGCCAGAACGAGCGGTGGACATGATCGTAAAAGCCGGGCGTATGGGGAGCGGCACATCGATTCGATCGGCGCTCATCACGGCCGCAAACGAAACAGGTCCCTTGACGGGCACGATGTCCCTGGCGAGGGAGACGGAGGCAAAATCTCTCACTGGCATGTCGGTTGACCCAACCGGCCGATACCTGACGGCGTGGGGGCCTGGCTCCGGCGAGGGGAAAACGGCTGTTGCCACATGGCTGGGAGGCTCGGGTGACCTGATTCAGTCATTCCAGGTGGACGGAAAAGTGGTCAATCTGATCGAGGTGCCGGGAAACGTCTTCCTCGCCTGCACGGACACCAAGGCGCTGAAAATAGACTGGCACACCCACGAAGTCGAGGTACTTTTCGAAAAAGAAGGTGTGAGTTGCACATTTGATACCGCACTCGCTGGCGTGGCGGTGTTGGCGGTCGGGAGTTACGGGTCTCCCGGTACTGAACGCCTGT
>ERZ773043.1250-NODE-1250-length-14425-cov-2.563535_pt1 | contig 14425 bp, 10 predicted proteins | sample MGYA00580636_ERZ773043 | MGnify/ENA primary metagenome ERZ773043 (study PRJEB29015, sample SAMEA2737992) | human oral metagenome | biome: human oral; feature: human-associated habitat; material: dental | place: China | collected 2065 ... | reverse complement strand
ACACGTGATTATTCCGTCCTTCTCGATACAAATATCCTGTGGAGTAAGACACTACGTGACTGGATTTTTCTTCTTGCCTTTGAATCTGACTACCGCTTCTTTCAACCTTACGTATCCTCAGGGATCCTTGATGAGTTCGGGTACCGTGTACGCCGCAAGAAGCCTAGATTGGATGATGGGGTTCTCGAAAAGTGGAAACAACAAATCCAGGATTCTGCACGAGGTACCATCAGCGGCTTCTTGGTAACAGATGTCCCGGGGTACCCCGATGTGCACGACCTTCATGTGCATGCTGCCGCTGCCTACGGCGGCATGCACGCACTCATCACCAATGATGCAAAACTTCTGGATTTCGCGGCTACTGTGGAAGGCCAAGAAAATCAGGATTATGTAACACTTAGCGCTGATGATTTTCTTATGCAGCTCACCGAGTATGCACCGCCTGCCCTATTTGGAGATGTGTACCTTTGTTTTGAAAAGTATGCGCTAAACAAGGGCTACACGGAATTTAATATATGCCACGCATTAGAGGAAGCTGGCGCTGCTCAATTCGCTCGGTTCCTCCGTAGGACCATTATTATTCGCCCCGAGTATTGTCCATAAGGGTTTATCGTTTTATGATTTTCTGCAGGTCAGATAAAGTGCTGCTAGTATGCACCCCAGTAAGACACAGGTCAAACAGCTAGTTTGTCGTTGATTTACTCTAGAAGAATGAATGAACGCAACACTGTAGATATCACCCCGAAGCAGGAGTCACCTGCACCGGATATATCAGCAGAGCGCACCTTCCGCATCATGAATGCCAATACCTGGCGTACTTATGCGAGGGAGCATGAGCGCCGGGCGGGTCGTTTTGCTGACCCGTTTGTGCGGCGGCGCGAGCAGGGGCAGGCGCATCCGGTTGAGGATTTTCTGTTTACGTACTACACGCTCAAGCCCGGTCAGTTCAAGCGCTGGCATCCTGGGGCTGGTGTCATTCTGCTGGATGCCGCCGAACGTGTCAGCTGGAAGTTCTACCGTGCGGCAACCGAAGACGAGCTCGTCTTAGCCGGACTCTCCCCCGACGATGCACACACCCATGCCGAACGCGGTGACGCGATTCTCGTGGACGTACCCCAATTCGTGGACAAACGCGGTACCGCCCTCACGTTCACCCGCGAAATCTTGAGTAACACAGCCGATAAGAAGGCGTTCTTCGGGTGCTTTGGTATGCACGAATGGGCGATGGCGTATAAATCAGTTCAGAACAATATTCGTCACGACTACCTGGATTTGCGTTTGGGTGCTGAAGGCACCGACCGGGTGGTTGAGTCGCACCGCATCCGCTGCTCGCATTTCGACGCGTTCCGGTTTTTCATGCCTCAGGCGGCACCCATGAACGAGCTGCAGCCCACCCGTGAAACACAGCGCACCATGGAGCAGCCCGCCTGCCTGCACGCCAATATGGATATTTATAAGTGGGCGTATAAGCTGATCCCGCTCATCGATTCAGCACTCGTGATGGACTGTTTTGAGCTTGCCTGGGATGCGCGTGAACTCGATATGCGAGCCGCACCGTACGACCTTCTCGATTGGGGCTATGAGCCTATTAAGGTAGAGACCCCCGAGGGTAAAGCCGAGTATGTGCAGTATCAACGCGAGCTGTCGGAACGTTCGGTGGTGCTGCGGCGACGTCTGCTGACCACCATAAACACATTCTTGTAATTACACGTTTACATCTAGCTGCATCCCGGCCCCGTGTGTTGGTGGTGCCTGCCAGGCATTGTTGTGAAAGCAGTTTTGCCGGTGTTCTCGTGCCGTACCAGCCCGTGAAATAGAGTATGTCTGCACGCTTTTTCACGGCGGCACTTCAAGGCTTGCGGTACCATTAAAGACGGCTCAACCAAAACTTACGCACCCAAGGAGTGCCCACACATGGCCCGTATTGTTGTTGATGTTATGCTCAAGCCCGAAATTCTTGACCCGCAGGGTAAAGCTATCGCTCACGAGCTGCCCCGTATCGGTCTAAATTCCTTCACTGACGTTCGCCAAGGCAAGCGTTTTGAGCTGACCGTCGAAGGCGAAGCTACCGAAGAACATCTTGCGCAGGCACGCCAAGCGGCAGAAGAGCTACTCTCAAATCCCGTCATCGAAGACGTTGTGAACGTCTCGGTTCTGGAGGACTAAGAGCATGGCAGAATCACTCGCAGCACACGAAGTTCCCCTTGTTGGTGACTTCAGCGTCTCGGCACCCAACCCCGACTTTGCTGATGCGCGCATCGGCGTTATTACTTTCCCCGGCACCCTTGATGACCGCGATGCGGCGCGTGCCGTACGGTTAGCGGGCGGAACCGTCGTCGAACTTTGGCATGACGACGAAGATCTTAAAAACGTTGATGCCGTCATCATTCCCGGCGGTTTCTCCTATGGCGACTATATGCGTGCGGGCGCTATCGCCGCGAAAGCACCCGTCATGCATTCGGTCATCGCGGCAGCAAACGCGGCGGGAACATCTGGCTCTGCTCCCCTGCCGGTGCTGGGCATCTGCAATGGTTTTCAGATTCTCACCGAGTCGCATCTGCTCCCCGGTTCCATGATTAAGAACGATCACCGCAAGTTCATTTGCCGTGACCAAACCCTGCGCATCGAAAATAACGCCACCTCATGGACCGGATCTTACGAACCTGGGCAAGAGATTGTGGTTCCGCTCAAGAACCAGGACGGTCAATATGTGGCGGACGCCAAAACCCTAGAGGCGCTCGAAGCCGAGAATCGCGTGGTGTTCCGATACGTGGGTTTCAACCCGAACGGTTCACGCCACGATATTGCCGGTATCAGCAACGAACGCGGAAACGTCGTCGGTCTGATGCCCCACCCAGAACACGCGGTTGAGCCCGGTTTTGGTCCCTCATCCTCCGGGTTTGGTGATGTTTCACTACGAGGCGGTGCCGACGGCTTGGGCGTCTTCACCTCCGTTCTTTCCAACCTGATTAACGCCCGCTAAACGCACGACGACAAGGATAGACACAAGCGATGAGCGAGAAGCAGTTTAACCTCGATACCGTCGAGCACGCGGCGGAAACCCCCGATACTGAACTCCCCTGGGCAGAGCTGGGGTTAAAGGAAAACGAGTTCGAAGACATCAAGAAGATTCTGGGCCGCCGCCCGACCGCGGCCGAGCTGGCCATGTACTCGGTCATGTGGTCCGAGCATTGCTCCTACAAATCCTCGAAAGTGCACCTGAAGCAATTCGGCGCCAAGGTTACCGATGAGATGAAAAAAGACCTGATGGTCGGCATCGGCGAGAACGCTGGCGTAACCGATATCGGCGACGGGTGGGCGGTAACCTTCAAGATTGAGTCACATAACCACCCCTCCTATGTTGAGCCTTATCAGGGTGCGGCAACCGGCGTGGGCGGTATTGTACGCGATATTATTTCGATGGGTGCACGCCCGATCGCGGTTATGGATCCGCTGCGTTTCGGCGCTATCGACCACCCGGATACCGCCCGCGTGGTCGGCGGTGTGGTTGCGGGTATCGGCGGCTACGGCAACTCTCTGGGGCTGCCCAATATTGGCGGCGAGACCAAATTTGACGCCTGCTACCAGGCAAACCCCCTCGTCAATGCCCTGGCAGTCGGTATTATGCGCCACGAAGATATTCGCCTGGCAAACGCATCCGGCGTGGGCAATCAGGTAGTGCTCTTCGGGGCACGCACCGGCGGCGACGGTATTGGCGGCGCATCCGTACTGGCTTCAGAATCCTTTGACGATACCAAGCCCTCCAAGCGACCCGCAGTGCAGGTAGGCGACCCCTTCGCCGAGAAGGTTCTGATCGAATGCTGCCTGGAACTCTTCAAGGGTTCCGTGGTCGAAGGCATTCAGGATCTCGGCGCTGCCGGTATCTCCTGTGCAACCAGTGAGCTCGCCTCCAATGGCGAGGGCGGCATGCATGTAGACCTTACCAAAGTACTCTTGCGCGACCCCACCTTAACCCCCGGCGAAATTCTGATGTCGGAATCGCAGGAACGCATGATGGCGGTCGTTTCGCCCGAGAACGTCGAGCGTTTTGAGGCGATTATGAAGAAATGGGGCGTGGAGTACTCCTTCTTGGGCGAGGTGACCGATACCGGTCGCCTAACCATTGAATGGGACGGCCAGGTGATCGTTGATGTAGACCCGCGTACTGTGGCGCACGATGGTCCCACCTATGAGCGCCCCTATGCGCGCCCGGCTGGTCAGGATGCACTCCAGGCAGACCATTTCACAGGCTCCGCTGCCGACGATGCACGCCCGCGCGGCGAACAGCTGGGCGAGGCTATCAAGGCGTTCATGGCATCCCCGAATATGTGCTCCAAGTCCTGGATTACCAACCAGTACGACCGCTACGTGCAGGGCAACACAGCCCTCTCTATGCCGGACGATTCGGGCGTGGTGCGTGTGGACGAGAACACCAACCTGGGGGTTGCGCTGGCGACTGACGCATCACCACGTTTTACCTACCTTGACCCGTATGAGGGTGCGCGCGCATCTCTGGCGGAGGCCTACCGTAATGTGGCAACCGTGGGTGCCCGCCCGGTCGCGGTTTCGGACTGCCTGAATTTCGGTTCCCCCGAAGATCCGGACGTCATGTGGCAGTTTGCGGAAGCCGTGCGCGGTCTTGCCGACGGCTGCATGGAGCTAGGTGTTCCGGTCACCGGCGGCAATGTTTCGCTGTACAACCAGACCGGCGGTAAGGCCATTAATCCGACCCCTGTGGTCGCGATGATGGGCGTAATGGACGACGTTACCCGGCGCACCCCCTCGGGTTGGGCCCCGGAACACGACGGTCAGGCCATCTACCTGCTGGGTACCACGCGTGATGAGCTGGACGGCTCAGAATGGGCGCGTTTCAAGGGCCACCTGGGGGGTCTGCCCCCGAAGGTTGATCTGGCGGTTGAACGTCAGCTTGGCGACATGCTCGTGAATATGTCGCGTGACGGCATGATCGATGCGGCGCACGACGTTGCTGCCGGTGGCCTTGCCGCAGCACTCGTGGAAGCCTGCCTGCGTTTCAACACCGGGGCGCGCATCGGGCTAGGCGAAGTTGCCGAACGCGACGGGCTTGACCTGTTCACCCTGCTGTTCTCGGAGTCCTTAGGCCGCGTGGTGGTTTCCGTCCCGCGTTCTGAGGAGGTACGTTTCAAGGATATGTGCACCGCCCGACAGTTCCCGTTCGCGCGCATCGGCGTAGTGGATGCGCTCTCGAACGCGCTGGACTTCCAAAACGAGGTTTCCATCAACCTTGATGAGCTGCGTGCCGCTCACGAAGGCACCATGGCAGCTCACTTTGGTGAGGTGGCGCAGGGCTAGAGCACCTGCAACATGCCCCTTGGGGCTCAAAGCGGCGGGCTGCACCGTTGCCTTGAGCCTCAAGGGGCGTTTTAGTCTGTGCCGCTCAGGAATTCTAATACGCCGTTTTGACCGTTATATTGATGAGCATGGTATAGCGCATCGTCTTGCAGCCGAAGACGCATGTCAACTCAGTAATCGTTACCCCTCCGACAAATACCTTTTAACCGCAGAACAATGTTCTGAAGCCCTACTGACCCAGGTGTTTTCACCCCGCATTGCAGCTCCCGAGGTTTTCCGCCAGTTTGTCTATGCGTGGCTTACCGGAAACGGCGATCTGCATGCCAAAAACCTGTCAATTGTGGAGAATCGTAAAGGGCAGTATGAGCTATCCCCCATCTACGATATCCCTTCAACCGCCCCGTGCGGGGACAAAAGCATGGCGCTTCTTCTAAGCGGGAAAAAAGATGGTTTATCGCGGCGTAGGTTTCTGACATTTGCACATAATATAGGTGTGTCATCCAGGGTTGCCGAGCATGTGCTTGAAGAAGTTCTTACAGGCACCGAACACCTAGCCGAACAAGCACGTGAAGAGTTGCCATTCGATTCACACCGCATGAAGGAGCTTCTCAAAGTTTTGAAGAACCGGCGCAGGTCCCTGCTATAACCGCGCTGACTTTATACACCACGACACCCTATCTTTTGGACGGTTCTCAAGCCTTCAATGTGCAGCATGTCTTTATGTCATATTTCGGCGGGGAACCGTAATTCTGACGTGTTTTTAATAACCTATCTGCCGGTGGGCTAGGCAATGGTGTGGAGCAGAAGATGGAGCACTGCAGGTATGAAATACGCCGGTGGTGCGCCCGCGAACTAGCGCACTACCGGCGGTGCCGCACGAGCCCGAACTGCCCCGTGAAGGGCGGGTATTTTATGGGCTCAGCGGAGGCTGTTTTATTAGCTGCCGCTAGGACAGGCGGCCCAGCTGCGCAAAGAGTGATGCATTAATGCGGAAGCCTTCAACGGTTTCGTCAATGAGGGCCTGCCGCTGCTCTTCGGTCAGGGGCGCGTTATCGAGCAGTTCCCGGTAACCATCTTTGAAAATTTTGGGCTTGGGCAGTTCAGTGAACCGGTACATACTCAGCGCCTCGGCAGGAATACCGTAGTGGCGCGCTACCAGTGCAGCAATTGCCTGACCACCCGATAGGTCTCCCAAGTAGCGCAGGTAGTGGTGTGCTAGGAAGCGTTCAGGAACGTTGGCGGTGGCGTTAATTCGTTCCACATATTCGATAGTTGCCGGCAGCGGCGCGTCAATATCCTGCTGCCCTAGTGCACGGATGTCGTTGCGGATGCTCGCGGCGCGGTCGAGCCCTTCAATGGTGAAGGGGTCGGTGATGGGGTTGCCTGCCTCACGCAGGTTTGCGGAGATCGCTTCCAGAGCCTCGTAAATGTAGGTGTACTGGTTGATCAGGCGCAGGTAGGCGGCGGTATCGAGTTTACCTCCCATGAGGTCTTCCATGAAGGTGGAGTGCTCGGCATTGTCGTGCACATTTTTGGTGCCCGCTTTGAGGCAGGCAGAGAAACGTTCGTTAGTTGTTTCGGGTGCGCAGGTAGTAGTCATAGCGGGTTCCTTAGTTGAGTTTGAGGGTTTGCGGCGCCAAATTTTTTACTGACACCGTGTCATCAAGTTTCGCTAATGACATATTGTCACTAAAACTTGGTTTTGGCAATACCCCTACCAAAATTTCTGCTAAGGTAACCCTTAGAGAGCTCGCATGCCGCCTTAGACACCTATTACGTTACACAAATCTTCTCTAATAGGTCTAGACTGGAAGCGAACATCACATCACCCTTTCGAAAAGAGAGTAGTCACATGTCTGTCTCACTCAGCGCCAAGCGCTCCTGGGCGTTCTTAGCCAGTGCCGCCGTCGGCCTTGGCAGTATCGTCTCCACACCCGTCGCATTCGCAGATACCACAACCACATCCGTAGCCTCTCAAGCGCAGGTGCACAACACCGCAGATTCTTTCACTCAAGCAGAAACAACATGGGGGCTCAGAGATTCCTTCCGAGACTACTTGCTGAGAGGAGTCGCCCAAGGCACCCAAAAGCTGGCCAGAGTCGGCACTAACCCCAAGGGTGAATACACTTTCGGCGAGTTTGACGCCTCCAAGAGCAGAGTCACCGACGACGGCTATGAGATCGTCTACACCGGAAGCAAAATCCACTACACCGGGCACCACGGCGTGCTGGAAACCATCATCACCGACTTCAGCATCATTATCAGCAAAGACGGCAAGGGCGAGGTGCGCGCCAATGTTCAGTCCCGCCCCTACGAAGGCACAACACCGCAGCCGCTGAAGTCATACCAGAATATTAAACTGGGCACTTTCGACGCTTCAGACCTCAAACACGACGGCAATAACATTTCTCTTGCCGCCAGCGACAAAACCAAAGTAATCCTCGCCGAAGAGGCTACCCCTGTTTTTGCTGGCTTCTATGATGCAGGGCAGAAACTAGACGCTATCTCGTTCAGTGGGCGTATCGCTCGGGGGTCCGCAGAGACTCCCGCCCAGCCATCACCCAGCGAGAAGCCCACCACACCGGCACCGGCTCCTAAGACAAACACCGTTCAGCCGGAAGCGCCAAAAACCGACCAGCAACCGGCTGCCGATGCCCCCAAGGCCGAAGAGAAACCCGCAGCCCCAGCGCCCACAGCACCCGCAGCCCCGGCCCTGCCCAATAACAGCACGAACACCGCCAAAGGGCATGTGGTTGAGTCCGGCTCCATGCAGTGGGGTATCCGTGATTCCTTCCTGCGTTACCTGTCAACCCTCGCACGCGGCAGCATCCAGGTCAGCGGTATGGAGAAAACCAATGCTGGCGGGCTGAACTGGACCAAGGCATCCGGCGCCTTCGACCCGGCCACCCAAACCGGCCAGATCTCGTTCGCTGGCGAGGTGCATATCACCGGGCACCACGGGCAGCTCGACAGCACATTCAGTAACACCCGTCTTGTCGCTGTCAACGGCAAGGGCTATTTGGTGGTGGATGCCGAGGCACTAAACCTTAAGGGCGAACACAATACGTTCAAAGACCTCATAATGGCCGAGGTGGATCTGAGCGGCGCCTCCTACGAGAACAACGTTTTTAAGCTCTCGAACGCGGCTGTAACCGTGACTGTTGCCGGTTCGAATGCTCTCTTTGCGGGCCAGTACAGCGACGCTGATAAGCGCGCCATGGCACCGTTGAACCTGTCGGTGAAGCTTGGGGAGCAGCTGACGGATCTTAACGTAAGTCAGCCTGACATCGCCAAAGCTAATCAGGGCGGCGGCAATACCCCGCAGCTACCCGGCGCTGGTGATAATAGCGACAGCACAGCCAGTGGCGGTTCGGGGGTATCTTCTTCCGACTCCTCAAGTAGTGGCGACGCTTCTTCCAGTAGTACCCTAAGCAGCGGCGGCTCAGGCTCGGGCACAACCGTCTCCACCAACCCGGCCCAGCCGGTATGCGTGCCCGTCACCCGAACCCGTAAGGTTGCGGTCGCCCCAACGACCGCAGCAAAAGACGTGGCGTCCGCCTCAGACGGTAAGGTCGTCACGGCTGAACTGGGCTGGGGTGTGAAAGATTCTTTCCGTTCCTATGTACGCGGCGGTATCGCCAATGGTAACTGGGATTTGAGCGGAACCACTTTTGCTCATAATACGTTCAACTGGTCAAGCGGCTCCGGAACGGTGAAAGATGGTAAGGGCTCAGTATCGTTTACTGGTTCGATCCATTTCACCGGCCACCATGGCGTACTCGACAGCACAATCGCCAACCCGCGCCTTGACATTAACGGCTCTAAGGGCGTCCTGTACGCGACCCTGACCAGCAACAATATGGAGGGCAAATCCAACAGCTACGGGGAAGTTGCCTTACTGGATGTTGACCTGAGCGGTTTGCAGACCTCTAACGGGTCGGTCTCCGTCAAGGGTGCATCAACCAAACTGACGGAGGCGGGGGCTAAATCATTCGCCGGTTTCTACTCCGCCGGGCAGGACATGTCCCCGCTGAGCTTCAACGCTTCGCTCTCAAAGAGCGATGAGTCGAGCACACCCGCTGCAGCACAGCCGACCGAGAAGACCATCACCGAAACCGTGTATGAGGGTGAAGGGTGCGATAAGAAGCCTCTGGCTCATACGGGTGCTAGCGGCGTGCAGAGCAGTGTTGCCGGTGGCGTCTCAGCGTTGCTCACCGGGGTGGGTGCACTGTTCTATGTGCGTCGTTCACGTGCTCAGGCATCCGATAACTAGGGCGTAGCGTGCACTGCTCGGGGTGCGGTGAAGGTGAAAAAGCCCACCGCACCCCTCAACTTATTTCGCATCATTATTCACACTATTCGCAATATTTTTGAGAGTGAACTCGTATGTTTATCCATTCACTAGTGAGCGGCATCAAAGCCCCCAGCTGTTTCTCACAGAAAATTGCTGCCCTCATGATGGCGGCGCTGCTTTTCACCCTATCCGCGTGCGGCATCGGCACCCAGAACCCGAATAATGCCGCCTCATCACAGACGATAGTTAGTGAGGAACAAAGCAGCGCTGTCCTCGCTGAACTAGCCCAACAGCTTAAAGACGGCAAGGCCGCTCACCCGAAAGAAGTGACCGGCCCCTCAAGCGCAAAGAACACCCCCGAGGTGCAGGCAATGGTGGACACCCCCACCCCGCAGCTGCCGGTAACTTTTAAGGACTACACCGGTAAAGAGGTGACTGTTAAGTCAGCGGAACGCATCCTGGCCCTCGATACGTACGGGACTCTGGCACAGGATGTGATAGCTCTCGGCTTGGGCGGACGACTGGTGGGGCGTACAGTCTCTAACACGGAGCAGTCGCTCTCGAAGCTTCCGGTTATGACTCAGAACGGGCACGATCTCAACGTTGAGGCTATTCTCTCCGCCAAACCAGACGTGGTGTTCCTCGACTCGTCAGCTTCTTCACGTGATGCGGCGCAGAAACTGGAAAGCTCCGGTATTACGGTGGTACTGACCGACACGAACCGTAAAATGAACCTCATTATTCCCCAGCTCAAGCTGGTGGCGCAGGCCCTCGGCGTGCAGGAGGCGGGGAATACGGTGGCTGAACGCATCCAAAAAGACCTTGACTACGCAACCACCACCTTGAAGGAAGTCGCTCCGCAGGGAGATCAGCGCCTGTCAATGGCTTTTCTGTATGTGCGCGGTAACTCGGGGGTGTTCTTCGTGCTTGGAGACGGCTACGGCGCAGATGAGCTGATCACTGCCGTAGGCGGTCGAGGTGTCGCCGCCGAGAACGGGATTAAAGAGATGACAATGGCCAACGCCGAGGCACTGGTAAAACTGAACCCAGACCTTATTCTGGTCATGAGCCGCGGCCTTAAATCCACTGGCGGCGTGGACGGGCTGGTGTCCCGCCCGGGAGTGGAGCAGACCACCGCAGGTAAGAACCGGCGCATTGTAGATATGGATGACGGTCAGATCCTCTCGTTTGGTCCGAACACCCCAGCAGTCCTGCTATCGCTGGCGAAAGCCATCTACGCCCCAGAAGGACAGTAGTGGAACACGTAGCAGAGGACTTAGCGGTTACCTCAGAAACAGCCCGGCGGCAGCCAGCCGACGGAGTGGACCTCACCAAGGTGCAGAAACCCGTGGGTGCTGGGGCCCCAAAATACACGAACCCCCGACGTACCCGCGCGGTTGTGACGCTTTCGGTACTGGTTGTGACCCTCGTGGCTGTCACCATAGTGTCAGCCGGGCTGGGCCAATATAATATTCCCACCGACCAGGTGCTTGCCTCGTTCGCCCGCAAATGGGGTTTCATCCCGCCACAGCAGGAGTGGGCGATCGCTGACAGCACCCTGTGGAATGTGCGTTTCCCGCGTGTGCTTTTAGCCCTGTTCGTGGGCGCTGCATTGGGCTGCTCGGGGGCTGTTATGCAGGCGGTGTTTGGCAACCCGCTGGCTGAGCCGGGAGTGGTTGGTATTTCTTCAGGTGCAGCTGTGGGTGCCTGCCTGGCTATTGTGCTGGGCCCCCAGTTGAGGGACACGTTTGCGGTACCGACCTTCGCCTTCATTGGGGCGCTAACCGCAACGGTATTGGTGTATGTTCTCTCCCGCTCGGGTGGACGCTCGCAAGTGGTGTCAATGATCCTGACCGGTATTGCGGTAACAGCGGTTGCGAACGCGGCTATCGCGTTCTGCGTTTATGTTGCTGACAGCACCAGCCGTGACGAGATCGTGTTCTGGCAGATGGGGTCGCTGAACCGGGCCAGCTGGACATCATTATCGAATATGTGGTTTGTTGTCGTTGCGGCGCTACTGGCCTGTTTCATGATCTCCGGGAAACTTGACCTTTTGGCGTTGGGCGAGCGCGCAGCGCAGCATTCGGGGGTGAATGTTGAGCGTCTGAGAATGCTGGCTATCGCGGCAACAGCTCTTTTGACGGGTGCGGCGGTGGCGCATTCGGGCATTATTGCGTTTGTGGGACTGATTATTCCGCACCTGCTGCGGCTGCTGCTGGGGCCGTCGAATAGGGTGCTGCTGCCGGCTTCTGCACTGGGCGGGGCGCTGCTGGTGTCTCTCTCTGATTTGGTGGCGCGCACGCTTATCCCGTTCTCCGATATGCCGATCGGTATTTTCACGGCGCTGGTGGGTGGGCCTACGTTCTTTTTCTTGCTCCGCCGGTCGATGCGTAAGGGCGGTGTGTGATGCTGCGGGTCGAAAACATTTCGTACTCGGTGGGGTCTCGGCGCATCCTTGAGGATATTTCATTTGAGGTGCACGCGAACGAGGTGGTCTCACTAATTGGCCCGAACGGTGCGGGTAAGTCTACCTTGTTGTCGGTAATTGCTGGGGATGCGAAGCAGGATTCTGGGGTGGTGCAGCTTGATGGCGCCTTGACGAGTTCGTATTCTCCACGGGATCTGGCGCGTCGCCGAGCTGTGCTGCTGCAGAAGACTCAGGTGGCGTTTTCGTATACGGTGCGTGAGGTGGTGGCGATGGGCCGCACTCCGTGGCGCGGCACCATCCGCATTGATGAGGACGAAGCTGTTATTGAGCGGATGATGATCCGCACAGAGGTGGCCCAGTTCGCTGAGCGGGATATTACGACTCTTTCTGGCGGTGAGAGCGGGCGGGCGCATCTGGCGCGCGTGTTTGCGCAGCAGACTCCCCTGCTGCTTTTGGATGAGCCGACGGCGGCACTGGATATTAGGCATCAGGAGCAGACTCTCAAAAGTGCTCGTGACCTGGCGTCGGAAGGGGCCGGGGTGTTGACGGTGCTGCATGATTTGGATGTTGCCGCTGCATATTCTGACCGTATTGTGCTTTTGCAGCAGGGGCGGGTGGTGTGTGTTGGTTCCCCTGAGCAGGTGTGTACGGCGCAGCGGTTGAGTGAGGTTTATGGATATCCGATTGAGGTTTTGAAGCATCCTGTGACGGGGCGTTTGTTGATTCTGCCGCTTAGGTAGCAGGAGCCCACCCCCACATTATCTATTCTGCATAAGGAATATACCCCACTTCCCGTGTGTTTTCAGGAAACACACAGGGAGCGGGATTACCTTTTATGCCCGTTGAACCGATAGACTGAAAAATAAGCTTTGCCGCCTGAGAGCGGGTCGGTAGAGGCCCGCTGGCCTTTGAAGGAGAGTACTGGTTCATGAGTTCCAAGCCGCAGAGTACATCAACAGCGGATTCTGCGACCGCAGGTTTTGTTCCCGAGTACTCGGCGGATGCCCATAACGGCTCTGCGGAGCTTGCATCCTGTGGGCTGAGCACGGCCGAGGTTGAACGTGCCGTCGCAGCAGGGAAGGTAAACACACAAAACAATAAGTCTTCCCGCACCCTGTGGAGTATTATGCGGGCGCACCTGTTTACGGTGTTTAACCTGGTGCTGGGGCTGTGCGGGCTGGTCGTGATTCTGTACCAGCGTTGGGCAGATTTGCTGTTCTTGTTCGCGGTGGTAGCGAACGTCATTATTGGCTTTGTGCAGGAGTACAAGGCAAAACTTGAGCTTGACCGGATTTCTCTGCTGGATCGTGCCCCGGTGTCTGTGGTGCGTGACGGCAAGCTGTCCGAGGTCCCTATGGAGACCTTGGTTGAGGGTGACGTGGTGGTGCTCAAACGTGGAGACCAGGTGCCTGCAGATGCGGTGGTGCTGACCTCTGATTCGATGGAGCTGGATGAGTCTCTGCTCACCGGTGAGAATGACCCGATTGCTAAACGTCCTGGCGATATGGTGCTCTCGGCATCCAGCGTGTTGGCCGGTACCGGCCGCGTGCTGCTGCAGGCTGTGGGGGCTCAGTCGCGGGCGAGCAAAATCTCTGATGAGGCGCGCCAGTTCTCCCGCATCCAGTCTGAGCTGCGTGATGCGCTCGACCGCGTGGTGCGGTGGATTACTTTCGGCCTTGCCGTCATTATCCCGATCGTGCTGTGGGGCCAGGTGCGTGCCGCAGGTGGCCTTGAGGTTGTGAACCGTGATGGTCTCTGGGAGAACGTCGCCATTGCAGTGGTCTCTTCGGTGGCGTCAATGATTCCGCAGGGTTTGGCGCTCATGACAACCTTGGCGTTCGCGGCGGCGGCTGTGGCTCTGGGACGTAAACACAATATTTTGGTGCAGGAACAGCCTGCTGTTGAGGTGCTCGCCCGCGTGGATACGGTGTGCTTCGACAAGACGGGCACCCTGACCGAGGGCGGCGTGATTTTCGATTCGGTACGCTCGCTGACTACTCCGGCCGAGGCAACAGCACCCGATGAAAATCAGGCGTGGCGCGCATCCCTGCCGCAGGGCTGGGACCAGGCGTTGGCATGGTTCGGTCATGATGAAAACGCGAACCCGACCGCAGCAGCACTCACCGGCGGGTTCGAGCAGGCACCCACTGAGCAGGTAAGCGGCATTGTGCCGTTCTCGTCGGCGTTACGCTTTAGTGCTATCGAGTTTAAGTCTTCAGGAGCCTGGCTTCTCGGCGCTCCCGAGGCTCTGCTGAACCAGGGCACCGAGGAACGTGAGCGGGCCCGTGAACTCGCATCATTGGGTCTGCGCACGATGGTACTCGCGCATGCATCCGCCGTGGTACGCAACGATGACGGAGACCCGGTGCAGC
>ERZ773043.1249-NODE-1249-length-14439-cov-4.482202_pt1 | contig 14439 bp, 8 predicted proteins | sample MGYA00580636_ERZ773043 | MGnify/ENA primary metagenome ERZ773043 (study PRJEB29015, sample SAMEA2737992) | human oral metagenome | biome: human oral; feature: human-associated habitat; material: dental | place: China | collected 2065 ... | reverse complement strand
GGCGCTGCGCCCGCCCGAGGCGCTGTGGCCGGCGCCGCCGGCTCCCCTGCCAGTGGCGCCGGCCCTGGTGCTGCCCTTCGATGCGGGCTTCCTCGGGCTCATGACTGCCTCCCCCAGGTCTCGGCGTCCTCCTCGGTCACGGCCAGGACGAGGGCCACCGAGGAGACGTAGGGCCGAACGTCCTCGTAGCGTGAGCGCACCGCCGCCTCTTCGCGGGTCTCCTCCCCGGCCAAGTCCTCCAGGCGGTCCTCCATGGCGCGGATGTCCCGGGCGCGCTGCTGGCGCTGCTCGCGCCCTTCACGAGGCTGCTCGCTGCGGCTCTCGGTCTGCTCGGTGCTCGCTGCACTCGTGGACTCCTGGGGCTGCTCAGCGCGCTCACGGCGGGGCTGACGCTGTCCCTCACGTGGCTGACGCTCCTCGCGTCCTTCACGATTCTCACGGGCCTGACGTTCCTGACGCTCGTCGCGGCCTTCGCGGGGTTCACGCTGCTGGCGTTCCTGACGCTCGTCACGGCCTGGACGCTGCCCGTCACGGCCGTCACGGCTCTGACGCTCGGGGCGCTCTTCACGGCCTTCGCGGGGCTGACGCTCGGGACGCTCCTCGCGGACGGGGCGCTCGTCCTGGGACTTACCTTCGCCGCTGGACTTCTTCTTTTTCTTGTTCTGCTTGCTCTTCTCGCGCTGCAGCTCCTCATCGTCGGGACGGCGGCGCAGCAGTGAGGGCTGCTCCTTCTTGAGCGAACCGAGGTTGAGGCTCAGGGCGTCGACAGAGATCTGTATCTCCCAGATGCAGACGCAGAGGGAGGCCGCTAGCAGCACCATCCCCCCGCCGAAGACGATATCCCCGAGGACGGGTAGGTGGATGTAGAAGAAGAACATCGCCGTAAGGCAGAAGAGCAGGCTGCTGGCCCCTAGGATCTGCATGGCGCGGATCAGCTTGAGGCGGCGGTAGAGGTTGTGCAGCTGTGCCAGGCTGGTGGGCTCGGCCTGAGGGTCGCGCTCGTGCTTCTCCTTGAGGCTACGCACGATGCTGGCGTAGGAGAGGAAGCGGTTGGTATAGGCCAGCAGGATCAGCGAGATGGCCGAGAAGAGGAGGGAGGGCGTGGAGAGGTTGATCTCATTCATATACTATGGGGCGTATGACAAGGGTGAATAACTAGTAGCGCTGCGGCATGAGCTCGCGCAGCCTACGGTGGAGGATGGATACCAACATGTGGCGTATGACGACGAGGTCTATGGCCTGGCCCGTCTCGCCTGCGATGGAGGCTACCTTGCCCTGCTTGAAGCCACAGGGGTTGATGAGCTGGAAGGGGCTGAGGTCGTTGGTGACGTTCAGCGCGAAGCCGTGCATCGTCACGTAGCGACTGCTCTTGACTCCGATGGCGCAGATCTTGCGCTCCTTGACGGGGTCACCCACGTCGAGCCAGACACCCGTGGCACCTGCCTTGAGCGTCGAGTCGATGCGGTAGAAGCGCAGGAGCTCGATAAGGGAGCTCTCCAGCAGCTCTATGTAGGCGCGCAGCCCGAGGCCGAAGCGCTCGAGGTCAAGGATAGGGTAGCCCGTGATCTGTCCGGGGCCGTGGTAGGTCACGTCGCCGCCGCGCTCGATCTCATAGAAGTCGTAGCCCATGTCGCTGAGGAGCTCGGGGCTCAGCAGCACATTGGCCTTGTCGGCGTGCTTGCCCATCGTGAAGACGGGCTCGTGCTCGCAGAGTAGGAGGTAGCTGCCCGTGGGGCGGCCCTCATGCTTGAGGGTGAGCAGCTCCTGGAAGAGCTCCTTCTGCAGCTCCCAGGCCTCGGCGTAGGCGATACGGCCGAGGTCGCGATAGAGGAAGGGCTGCTCGAAGGGCGGCAGCGGCGTCTCGGTGACCTTGCCGTCTATAAGACTGAGGCACTGCCCGTCGTAGGCAGGGCGGACGTCCGAGGGGAGGAGCTGCTCCAGCGTGCGGTGGCTGGGGGCGTGGTGCGAGAGGTGCGTCAGGAGTGTCAGCTGGGGGCGCTCCGTGAGCTGGGGGAGGAGCTGCAGCACGTCCTCCACACTCTGATGGCTCGGGTGGGGACGGCTATAGCGAAGGGCATTGAGGACGACGAGCTTAGCGCCATCGACCTTCTGCCACTCGGAGGGCTCGATCTGCTTGAGGTCGGTGATGTAGGCCAGCGGGCCTATACGGTAGCCGACGATGGGCAGGGAGCCGTGCATGAAGGATAGGGGGATGACCTCCTCGCCGCAGACCTCGAAGGGCTGGCCCTCAACGATGGGATGGAGGCTAAGGCGTGGCGTCCCTGGGTAGGGATTGGGCCCGAAGGCGTAGTGCATGCGGCTACGTACGGCCTCCAGCGTGCGCTCCTGCCCGTAGATGGGCAGCTCCTGCCGCCAGGCGATGGTGCGGATGTCGTCCAGGCCGAAGGTATGGTCGTAGTGCTCGTGCGTCAGCAGTACGGCGTCCACGCGGTCCAGCATGAGCCGCGTAGCCTGCTCGTGGAAGTCGGGGCCACAGTCGATGAGGATGCGCTTGCCCTGATCGGTAATGACGAGGGCAGAGGTGCGTAGTCGACGATCACGCTGATCGTCGCTCTGGCATACAGGGCAGCCGCAGCCCACCTCGGGGATGCCGGTACTGGTACCTGTGCCTAGGATGATGACCTTCATGTATATGTGCGGGTGTGCTACGGTACCCAGAGAGGTGGGTGCCGGCAGCTAGCTGATATAGCGCACCTCGGGCTGTAGCTCGATCCCGAAGCGCTCCTGTACCTGCTGCTGTACGTGCTGAGCTAGGCGTGCGATGTCCTGACCCGTAGCCTCCCCGTCGACGTTGGTCAGCACGAGAGCCTGCCGTGGGTAGACGCCCGCATGCCCTAGGACAAAGCCCTTGAGCCCGCAGCGGTCGATCAGCCAGCCAGCGCTGAGCTTGACCTGACCCTCGGGGGCAGGGTAGTGGGGGATGTCGGGATAGGTCTCCTGGAGCTCCGTGAGCCGTGCGGGGGGGACGATAGGGTTCATGAAGAAGCTCCCTGCATTGCCTAGCTCGGCGGGGTCAGGGAGCTTGCTGCGGCGGATAGCGATGACCTCTTGGCGTACGTCCTCGGGGCTAGGGGTAGCGCTGCGGGCGGCTACGCGGGCCTTGAGGTCGGCGTAGTCCAGCTGCAGCTGCGGCTGCTTGTCGAGGCGTAGTAGTACGTGCGTGACGATGTAGTCTGCCCCCTCAGCGGTCTTGAAGAAGCTGTGGCGGTAGGCGTAGTCACACTCCTCGGGGGCGAAGTGACGTAGCTCGCCCGTACGGCGGTGTACGGTGTGCACGGCGACGACGCGCTGGCTGATCTCGGCGCCATAGGCTCCGATGTTCTGCACGGCTGCGGCGCCGACCTGGCCAGGGATCAGGGAGAGGCATTCGAGGCCTCCGAGTCCGCGGGCACAGGTGTATGCTACGAGGTCATCCCAGTGCACACCAGAGCCTACGAGGAGGGTGAGGTGCGCCTCATCCTCCTCGTAGGTCTCGAGTGTGGTGATCTGGGAGTGCAGGACGATGCCATGGAAGTTGGTAAGGAAGAGCATATTGCTCCCCTCGCCTAGGAGGAGGTGCCGACACTCCTGGAAGTACTCATCCCGAGCCAGGAGCTGCAGCTCCTCAATGCTCGTGTAGGGGATGAACCAGTCTGCCTGCGCGTCGATACCGAAGGTGTTGTGCGCCTTGAGGGAATACTCCTTCCTGATATCCATAGCTAGCTGCTCGCTCGGTGGATTACTGAGCGTTCTCTAGGAGCCAAGCGTCCTTGAACTCGGGGGCGAAGCGTGCCTTGACGGCCTCACGGCTGGCAGCTGCCTCATCGCGCGTGTCGAAGCTAGAGACGATGACACGCAGCATACCCACGTCATTGGTAGCGAGTACGGCCTGGTAGCCAGCCTGCGTCATGCGGTCCTTGAGGCTGCGCGCGTTGGTGGGGTTCTGGAAGCTCCCTACGACGACGCTGAAGCGCTTGAGGTGGCTCGCATTCTCCCCTTCGTAGGTGGAGACGCGCTCCTTACGTACGGTGACGGGGGCAGCGGGCATCTGAGCGGCGCTAGCCTCGTACTGTACGGCGGGCTTGGTGTCCTGTGCAGCGATCTCACGCTGCTTTGCTTGTTCGTAGGCCTTACGGTAGGCGCTCTTCTTAGCGCCGCAGGAGCTGAGGGTCAGCACAGCACCCAGTGCCAGGGATGCAAGGATGATCTTCTTCATATGTTTCTATTATTGGGGCACCCAGCGCGATACGCAAGCCCGCGCTGTATGCTATTATCCATACTACAAAGTTAATAATTCTCTCGTAGCGGCGAGCAAAGCGCCTCAGCGAGGCTGAGGGACTTCGTCCGACCTCCTCCCATGAGGCTCGGAAGGCCCTGCCCAGGCATCCCCGAGCAGCTGCCCGCCGAAGGCTGCTCCGCGCGCCCTAATTAGATATGTATATAACGCAGTTGGGACGCCCGCCGCATAGCGCTGAGGCTGGGGGCGCATCCCCTACAGCCGCGCCTCCAGCTTGCTCCTACGGGCTCTTCTTGGTGGCACTAAGCTGAGGGCGCGCTGAAGGATATCAGTCAGCGCTCTGAGGGTCGTCAGTGGATGCCGTGAGGGGTATCAGTCAGGAGGCTGAGGGATATCCCTCAGCGAGGCTCTAGGCTAAGGGAGGCCGCGTCGCAGCCTTATCGGGAGGGGTGCTGAGGGGAGCTTAGACCGTCTTTAGGCTTCGTAAATAAATTAAGGAAGTGCTTGTATTACACGACTTTTACTAACCCTTGCTCGCCCCGATCATTATCCCTAAATTTGCCCTCAACGAAGGAAGAAAGAGGAAAACACCAGGGGTGCCGAGGAGGAGATCTCGGCACGCGCCCCGAGCTGGGGAAAAGTAGGGGAGAGCTGTCCCCCTACCTGCCCGACCCTCCCCCCAGCACTAGCCCCCAGCTAGACCCGTACATACATACACTATAATTAAAGTCACATGAAAAGAAAACTACACAGGTCGAGACTCCTCGGGCTGCTGCTCCTTCTGCTGACCCTCCTCATGCCGCAGCTCTCGGCGCAGAGCCTGGCGGTACGCGGACGCGTCGTAGACAGCAAGGGCGAGGCCGTCGTCGGAGCCTCCGTAGTGGTCAAGGGCGCCCAGGGTAAGGGTAGCGTGACCAATCTGCAGGGCGAATTCTCCCTCTCGGGACTGAAGAAGAGCGACGTGCTCCGCGTCAGCTTCATCGGCATGAAGACCGAGGAAGTCGCCCTCGACGGTCGGCAGTCGCTGACCATCACCCTACAGGATGCCGCCACCAAGCTGGACGATGTCGTCGTAGTGGGCTACGGCGTACAGCGCAAGGTCAACCTCACCGGGGCGGTCAGCTCCGTCAAGGGCACCGAGCTAGCACGCCGTCCCGTAGCCGATGCCTCGCAGAGTCTGCAGGGGCTCGTCCCAGGGCTGCTCGTCACCAACGGCTCCTCGGGACGCCCTGGGGGGACAGGGACGCTCTCGCTACGCGGGCAGGGCAACCTCAAGAACAACGCCTCGCCCTACGTCCTCGTCGATGGGGTAGAGATGGCCCTCTCGGATGTCAACCCCAATGATATCGAGAGCATCTCCGTGCTCAAGGATGCTGCCGCCAGCGCTATCTACGGTGCACGCGCGGCCTACGGGGTCATCCTCGTCACGACCAAGAAGGGCGTAGCGGGCAAGATCCGCATCGGCTATCAGGGCAACTTCGGCTGGTCGGCACCGACGCTGCTGCCCGAGATGGTCAACTCCTACGAGTTCGCCAAGTACTGGAACGCAGGTGTGCGCAACTCGGGCTCACCTCGTATCTACAGTGATCAGAAGCTGGAGCTGCTGCAGCGCTACATCGCTGATCCCTCCAGTGTCGACCCCTGGGCAGAGCTGCCGAAGAACTCGATGATGAACCCTGCCTTCGAGAACTCCGAGCAGGGCGTGGGCAATGTCGACTACTTCGCCCTCCACTATAAGGACTGGGCACATAAGCAGAGCCACAACCTCAGCGTCTCGGGCGGCAGCGAGGGCACGCAGTACTACGTCTCGGGCGGCTACTATACCGAGGACGGCATCCTGCGCTATGCCAAGATGCAGTACCAGCGCTACAACTTCGCCTCCAAGCTCACGAGCCAGCTCAAGCCTTGGCTGCGCCTCAAGCTCGATACCAAGTACGTCCACGGACAGAATGATACGCCCTTCGGCGGGGGCGGCCTCTCCGAGGGCTTCTACCACTCGCTGGCGCGCTTCCGCCCGACGGTCTCCGTCGTCGACCCTAATGGGCACTTCACCGAGCTGAGTATGATCCCCTACCTGCGGAGCGGCACCTACACGCGTCACAAGCAGGATCGACTCAACCTCACGGCGGGCGCTGAGCTGCAGCCGCTCAAGGACTGGCGCATCTACCTCGACTATACCTACCGCCTCGGAGGCTCGGAGTACGAGGCCCTCAATAGAGCTCCGCGCATCTTCGCCGCCGATGGACAGCGCACCTCCCTCGGGGTGCGCAGCGAGCTGGGAGTACTGCCGCAGGGCAAGTTCACCCGTAGCTTCCAGAAGGACAACTACCGCTCGATCAACCTCTACACCAACTACCTGCTTGACCTCGGCGAGCGTCACCACTTCACCTTCCTCGCGGGCTACCAGGAGGAGGACAGCCATACGAGCTTCCTCGAGAGCTCGGTGACGGGGCTCTACTCGCTGGACAACCCCAACGCTGGCATAGGCTCAGGCGACAAGGTGCCCGTGGATCAGCGCTACGGCTGGGCTACGCGTGGCTTCTTCGGACGCGTCAACTACAACTATGACGGCCGCTACCTCGTCGAGCTCAACGGCCGCTACGACGGCTCCTCCCGCTTCGCGCCCGCACACCGCTGGGGCTTCTTCCCCTCCTTCTCGCTGGGGTGGAACATTCATCGCGAGCACTTCATGCGCTCCCTCTCCCCAACGCTCTCCAACCTAAAGCTCCGTGCCTCCTACGGACTCCTAGGAAATCAGGCAGGGGCGGCACTCTATACCTTCGCCTCGTCGATGAGCCTGAGCCGTGGCCTCGGGAGCTACATCTTCCAGGACGGACGCCATCCCTACACGGTCGCCCCACGCGTCATCGACCCCAATACGACCTGGGAGAAGGTCTCCAGCCTCAACCTCGGGCTGGACTTCGGCCTATGGCAGAATGCGCTGACGGGTACCCTCGAGATCTTCCAGCGCGATACCCGCGATATGCTTGGCCCTGGGCTGCCGCTGCCTGACCTCTTCGGTGCCGCCGCGCCCGAGACCAACAATGCCGAGCTGCGCAACCGTGGCTGGGAGCTCTCGCTGAACTACCACGGACGCATCGGCAAGGACATAGACTACTCCCTCGGGGCTCAGGTCTCGGACGCCACAGCGGTCGTGACCAAGTACACCAGCATCGACAAGAGTTCGCCCCATACCCAGTGGTACGAGGGCCGCAGCCCCGGCGAAATCTGGGGCTTCCGCTCCGATGGGCTCATCCAGACGCAGGCCGAGGCGGATGCCTACAACAAGGCGCACGACCTCAGCTACCTCAGCGGGCAGCCCTGGACGCCTGGGGACGTCAAGTACCGAGACCTCAATGGCGACGGCAAGATCAATATCGGCAAGAGTAAGCTCGGGGATATGGGCGACATGACCATCATCGGGGACACGACGCCCCGCTATCAGTTCACCTTCAACGGCAGTATCGCCTGGCGCGGCCTCAGCCTCTCGCTGATGCTGCAGGGCGTAGGGAAGCGCGACTGGCACCCAGGCCCAGGCTCCATCTACTTCTGGGGCTGGGGACCCTACGCCCAGGTCACGGTCTTCAAGCAGCACCTGGACTACTGGACGCCAGAGAACCCTAACGCTTACTATCCCAAGCCCTACATCCACACCGCAGGCGGGGTAGCGCCCTTCCAGGGCAAGAACAAGGTCACCAATGACCGCTACCTGCAGAACGCCGCCTACTGCCGCCTCAAGAACGTGACCCTCAGCTACGAGCTCCCCAGCCAGTGGACCAAGGGCAGCAAGGTGCAGGTCTACCTCTCGGGTGAGAATCTCCTGACCTTCACGGGACTCAAGGGGATGTTCGACCCCGAGGCTATCTTCACCGGCAATGGCTATACGAGTGAGGGGGGGAAGAACTACCCGATGAACCGCGTCGTCTCCTGTGGCGTCGTCGTAAACCTCTAAGCATACAAGCTCATGAACAAGAATATCCTACTCCTCTGCCTCGGCCTTACGCTGGGCTCGGGGCTTAGCTCCTGCTTCGACCTGAACAAGGAGCCCGAGGGGACGCTCTCTACCACCAAGCCCTTCGCCAGTACGGGCGAGATGCAGAACTACCTAAACATGTTCTACGAGTCCGGCCTACGTACGCAGGGCTTCAGCGCTGGTGGCGGCGCGGGCATAGCGGGCGACGACGTGATGAGTGACAACATGACCAGCAGCGCCGTCAATACTCGACTGGACGGACGCTTCAGCCTCAGCAACGCCGCATCCCTGACGACCTACGTCCATATCCGTGATGTCAACTACCTGTTGACCAATCTCGAGAACACCACCGAGAAGGACTCGGCGCGCTACAATCAGTGTGTCGGCGAGGCCTACTATTTCCGTGCCTGGTACTACTACACGCTGCTGACCAGCTACGGCGGCGTCACCTGGCTCAGCGAGCCCCTTGATCCCGTCGTGGAGCGCCTACAGCTGCCGCGCCATAGCCGCCTGGAGCTCACCGACAGCATCCTAGCGGATCTCGATCGCGCCATCGGGCTGCTGGGCGAGCAGCAGAGTGCTGCCAGTATGCGCGTACACCGTGACGTGGCACGGGCCCTCAAGAGTGAGGTCGCGCTCTTCGAGGCCACCTGGGAGCGCTACCACAAGGCCAAGGGAGATGCCTTCGCCGACCCTCAGGTCACTGAGGAGAAGATCAAGGGCTACCTGACGCAGGCCCTCGAGGCGGCCAAGGCCGTCGTCGATCGCGGCGTGTGGAAGGTCTACAGCGCCAGTCAGCCCACGGAGGACTATCGTCAGCTCTTCCAGACGACCGACCTCTCCGCCAACCCTGAGGTCCTCTGGTACAAGCGCTACGACGGCAATGAGGTGGGGAACAATGTCAACCGCTACCTTAACCAGGGCGGCGGTGGGATAGGCCTCACGGCTTCGCTCGTGGACGACTACCTGACCCGCGACGGGCGTCCCTTCGTCGGCGCCGAGCGGCTCGAGGCGAAGAAGACCTTCGGCACCGAGCTCCAGCCCACGCTGCGCGACCCACGCCTGGCGCAGACCGTCTGCACGCCTGGTCAGCGCCTGCGCCCCGACCAGCCCGCCTACGAGGTGCCGCCCTTGCTCGGGGCCTCCTACCATCAGAACATGACGGGCTATTCGCTGCTCAAGCACGTGCAGATCGACTACACGGGCAATCTCGATGCTGAGTACAAGGGCGCGACGCCAGCCATACAGTTCCGCTACGCCGATGTGCTGCTCAACTACGCCGAGGCACTCGTCGAGCTCGATGGGGCGACGCACGCCGCCGAGGTCATCAAGATCCTGCACCCGCTGCGTGCACGTGTCGGGATGCCCGACGTGGACTTCGACCGTGAGTACAATACCGAGGCGGATTACCCCTTCCGCAGCCTTAATAAGTACGTGCAGGCGGTACGTCGTGAGCGGCGTGTCGAGCAGGCCTGCGAAGGGCGTCGCTTCCGCGACATCGCGCGCTGGGCAGCTGCTGAGGAGCTCATCGTAGGCCAGCGGGCTGTGGGGGCGCTCTTCGTCGGGAGCAACCTCAAGGGACATCCGCGCTACGGCAATCGCCTCGTCTACGATGCCGCTACGGGCAATAATCTCTTCCTCACGGGCAAGGCGGGCGACAGCTACCGCTATATCCTCCCGAGCAATCCCGCGGGGCACGAGGCGGGCTGGGGCTTTAATCCCAAGCGCGACTACCTCCTGCCGATCAATCTCGAGATCATCTCCGCCACGGGCGGCAAGTGGACGCAGAACCCCGGTTGGTAGCCTAAGGGCCGCCGCTCTCCCAGCGCTGTCCTCGGCCTCTCACCGCTCTGCGGACGTCTCCAGAGTCAGGCGCTCCCTCCTCAGTTCGCTGGGGGGCGGAGCGCCTGACTCTTTTCTTACCCTGCTCCGCTGCCGCCTACTCCTCCCTCCCGCCCTGCTGCCTCCCGCTTCTGTCCCTCTTGTCGCGCCTCCCTGAGGGATGTCCCTCAGCTACCCTTACGGATATCCCTGACGACGCTGACGACCGTCCTTCAGAACGCTGACTGATACCCCTCAGCCCCCCTCTGGGCTATCGTTCACGACGACCACAGCCTTGCCTCTCCTGCCTTACTGATCTTCCTCAGCACGCTCCCCGCCCGCCCTCAGCGGGCTGGCAGCCGTGCCTCAGCCTCCCTCCCGAATGTGCCTCAGTGCGCGGAGCCTCGGGCTGGGCTATTTGTCTAGTTAGCTGAGATAGCGTATCTTTGCGCTGCATTCATTTTGGCGGCCTATACCGCTTAGCCTAGGTGAAGAGCTGAGGATTGTCTCGTGGTGTAATGGTAGCACAACAGGTTTTGGTTCTGTTTGTCAAGGTTCGAATCCTTGCGAGACAACACTAAGGGGCGCACTGCGCCCCTTTTTTATTGCCTTAGGCTAGAGGCCTAAGCAAAGGATAAAAGCCGCTCGCCCCATCGATCGCTAGTGATCGATGGGGCGAGCGGCTTTCTTGTGGGGCTGCGGTGAGGGCGTGCGTGGGGCAGGCGGCTAGCTGCGGCGACAGCGAATGAGGACGGCTTCGCCCGTGGATAGGGTAGTGCCGAGGAGGGCGCAGGTGTCGTGCTCGGCAGCCTTGAGGCGACGACGCAGTTCGTCAGCAGAGAGGGGGAAGTTGCGGCAGATGATCTGTGCGGCGAGGTGCTCCTTCGCTAGACGCCTGAGGAGGGAGGAGCTGAAGGGCAGCACTTCGTCCACCTCGTAGCGGCGCCCAGGGAAGTCGGGGCAGGCTTCGTTCGAGGTGTAGAGGTGCGAACTGACATGCAGCGGCTCGAGGCCGTAGCGCGCGGCGAGGCTCTTGTACAGTCCAGCCTTCATCAGCGCGGCGTGCGGCAGGTAGAGCCAGTGCCCAAGCTCAGTGGCGTAGCATGCGGTGAGGGCTTCCTCCTCGGCAAAGGCGTGCTCGAAGTGGAGGCTTTGCTCCTGCCCTCCTCCGAGGAGGCTCACCACAAGGGGCACATCCTGGTATGAGGAGGGGGAGGGGGCAGCCAGGTCTATGGAGAGCAGCAGCTCCTTGACCTCGCTCTGCACGGCCACGACGTGCAGCTCCTGCACTTCGGGGACGGAGCGAAGCGTGTGCTTGATGTCGAGCATCGGGGAGACCTTGACCAGCAGGCGCGGCAGAGGCAGCCCTAGGGCAGTGTGGCGCTCGTGGATGCGGGGCAGTAGGCCGAGGAGGTCGGGCTCGCAGTCCTCGAGGGCGTAGACACGGCGCTGGCGGTCGCCCTGCTCGCGGCGGGCGGGGTCGAGGTAGATGAGGGTGGGCCGATGGCGCTCGAGCAGCTCGTCCAGTAGCTCCGTGGAGCGCCCTTCGTAGATCGTGACGGGGCAGTCGGGGAGAAGGCGGGGGAGGTTGTAGCGCGCGGCGGCCACCAGCTGGGGCTGCTGCTCGACGTAGACGCCCGCGTGGGCTACCGCCGCAAGGGCGCTGAAGTCCACGCCCAGTCCGCCCGTCATGTCGAGGAGGCGGTCCTCGGGACGGACAAAGCGCTGCTTGTACTCAGCGGCCTGCTGGCTGGAGCACTGCTCTAGGGCAAGGGAAGAGGGGATATAGGCAAGGACAAGCTGCCACGAGGGGAGCTTGTCCTTGACGAGGCGCTGCTGCGCCAGTTGCTGCTGTAGCCGCAGCCGCTCGGGCTGCGGGAGCTTCCTCAGGCGCTGCTCGGGCTTGGGGTGCTGGAGCAGCTGTCGGAGCTCATCCTGGAGGGCTGTGAGCTCCTCGAGGCTAGGCGGCTGCGTCATCCTTGGAGAGGGTGCTGCGGAGCCAGAAGTAGCCGATGAGGCCCGAGGCGATGGTGCCTGCGAAGATCCCGAGCTTGGCCTCATTGAGCAGGGAGACGAGGTCGGGGGCGTCGTAGGAGAGGTTGGCGATGAAGAGCGAGACCGTGAAGCCGATGCCTCCGAGCACAGAGAGGGGCAGTAGTCGGTGGACGGTCAGCCCCTCGGGGAGGCTGCACATACGCAGCTTGATAGCCAGCCAGGTGAAGAGGCTGATCCCAATGGCCTTACCGGGGAAGAGGCCGAGGAAGATCGCCGCAGGGATGCCTAAGAGTGCTTCGGGAGAGAAGCCACCGAAGGCAACGCCCGCGTTGACGAAGGCGAAGAGCGGCAGGATGAAGTAGTTGACGCAAGGGGCGATGGCGTGCTCCAGCGTCTGCACGGGGCTGATGGCACGGGCGGTAGTGGTGCGTATCTTCTGTATGCTCTCCAGCTGCTCATGGGAGAGGACGAGGGCGCCCTTGGACTCGACGGCCTTGGTGGAGAGGTGGCTGGTCAGTTCGCTCAGGCGCTCCGAGAGGTGCCCGATATGCACCTTGGTCCCTGCGGGGAGGCAGAGGGCGGTCAGCACGCCTGCGATGGTGGGGTGTATGCCTGAGTGGAGGAAGAGGGCCCACACGGCTATCCCGATGATGAGGTAAGGCTCGAGGGTATGGATACGGGCGCGTCCCAGCAGCAGGATCAGCCCCAGCAGAGCGATGCCTATGGCTAGGGGGAGCCACGATACATGGGTGCTGTAGAAGATGGCGATGACGATGATGCCGCCGATGTCATCCACTACCGCGAGCGCTGCGAGGAAGACGCGTAGGCTCTTCGGCACGCGCTCTCCCAGCGATGCCAGTACTGCCAGAGCAAAGGCGATGTCCGTGGCCATAGGGATCGCCGCCCCCATACTCTCGGGCTGCTGGTGGCAGATGACGAAGAAGAAGAGGACGGGTACGATCATCCCTCCGAAGGCGGCGATGATGGGTAGCAAGGCCTTCTTAGGCGAGGACAGCTCCCCGACGAGGAGCTCCTGCTTGATCTCTAGCCCGACGAGGAAGAAGAAGATCGCCATCAGCGCATCGTTCACCACCTGGCTCACCGTCATCGTGTGCCCCGAGTGGGCAAAGAGCTCGATGCCGCCTACCGATACATATACGGGGAAGTTGAGGAAGGCGTTGTAGAGGTCACTGGCGCTGGTGTTGGCGATGATGACCGCCGCGATCGTCGCGATGAAGAGGAGGATGGTGGGGTTAGGACGTAGCCTGAGCAGGCGCTGCACGAGCTTCTTAGGGGTGGTCGTAGTGGCCATTGCGTAAGGGTATAGCTGCTAGAGATGTAACTATGATGTGTCGTGAGATGATACTATAGGGATAGTGTCCCGGAGCTCCGCCCCAGTCCTACCCATAGTGCAAAGTTACTGATTATTGGTGGGCTTACCAGCTCTCGCCGGTCGAATAGCCGTGCTTGTCCCACTTGACATCCTTCAGTAGGCTGCTCTTGACCCCGATATTGATGCTGTAGCTGCGGTAGGGGCCGAAGGGGATGGCATTGGCTGAGAGGCTCCAGCAGTGCATGTCGCGGCTGATGCCTATGGTCATGTTGGCGATCTTCTTAGCGATGAAGTCGTAGCTGGCGTTGAAGTTGAAGGACCAGTTCTTCGTCGGCTGGATACTGCCCGAGAACATCAGGCTGTGCATGAGCCCATAGTTGTACTCGTCACGCTTGGGGTCGAAGGTCGTACGCTGAAGGTTCACGCCATAGCTGAGCGACAGGCTCCAGGGGATGGATACCTTGAGGTAGCCGTCGGCGTCGTACTCTGCATCATCGCCACCGGTATCGAAGAGGCTCTTCTTCGGTCCTTGGGTCTTAGCCGCCATATCCGCTAGCGAGGTATCTCGCCCATCGGTCGGTGCGGTCGGCTCATTGGGATTGGAGCTGGCCTCCTTATTCTCCGGCCCCTTCTCCTTCTTCTTACCGCCGAAGAACTCTCGGATCTTCTTGAAGGTCTCGTTGCTCAGCGTATAGTTGAAGGACGTCCCCGTCCCACGGAGGCTACCGAAGCCCTTACCATTGAAGACACGGAGCTTATTGACACGATGCTCGATGACTCGCCCGTCGGACGTCGTGGTATGCCCGTAGAGGTAGGGGTCGAAGGAACCGCTGAGCGAAAGCTGAAGCGACTGCGAGAGACGCAGGGTAATACCGGCGTTAATATCTGCGAGCTGGAAGGAGTCGGCAGCGAGATTGTAGCTGGAGCTGAGGGAGAAGTTGTCGATGAGACTGATCTTCTTGAATGTCTCCGTGCTGTCGGTCTTCGTGCGCACCTTCATCTCCAGATTATTATCGATACCGAAGTTGATCGAGGCAGACTTCCCTCGGCCAGGAGCGCCGAAGATGTGCCCATCCGAAT
>ERZ773043.1245-NODE-1245-length-14481-cov-17.983918_pt1 | contig 14481 bp, 15 predicted proteins | sample MGYA00580636_ERZ773043 | MGnify/ENA primary metagenome ERZ773043 (study PRJEB29015, sample SAMEA2737992) | human oral metagenome | biome: human oral; feature: human-associated habitat; material: dental | place: China | collected 2065 ... | reverse complement strand
CTCGCGACATCTTGCGTGACAGGCAAGCACTCTAACCAACTGAGCTACACCTCCATAATGGTGGTCACAATTGGGATCGAACCAATGACCCCCTGCTTGTAAGGCAGGTGCTCTCCCAGCTGAGCTATGCGACCATAAATATTCACCATTTAATATTTTAATTATTCAGTTTTAAACTTGGTACGGCCTAGGGGGATCGAACCCCTGTTACCGGGATGAAAACCCGAGGTCCTAACCACTAGACGAAGGCCGCACATTCATTCCCTTATTTGTTATTATTACTAACAGACAAGAAACATAATATCATATTTGAGTTTATTTGTCAACAACTTTTTTAAAAAAAATTCAATTTCGTCAAAATTATTTACTTTTTACATTTTTATTACGATAATTTTCTGCAAGCTGTTTAATTCCTTTTCAATTTCATCATTTGCCGATATCTTCATTGTTACCCTGTTTGAATAATTTTTTTCCAATATTTCTATTCCGAATTTTTGACTATTTCCATTTAGAAATGCCTCCATTTCTGAAGTATATTCATAGTCATAATCCAAAATGAAAATGGATTTTTCCACATATTCTGTAATTTCTGCCTCATTGACAGCTAATTTCGCAGTTTTTGCATAATTTCTTATAAGCCCGCCTGCCCCCAGCTTTATTCCTCCAAAATATCTTGTTGCAACTATTGCCACATTATACACATCTAAAATGTTAAGTATTTCCGCCATTGGTTTTCCCGCTGTATTGCTCGGCTCTCCATCATCATTGTACTTGAAATATTCCTGTCCATTTTCCATTACTCTGTAAAGAGGCACATTGTGAGTTGCGTTTGGATGCATTTTTTTTATTGAATCAATAAACTTTTCAGCTTCAGCTACTGTCGAAACTGGCTTAATGTAGCCAATAAATTTTGATTTTTTTTCTTCAAATTCAATGATTGTTTCTTTTTTTACTGTTTTCAAGCTTCTCCTCCTTTCGTTCTATAAATTTAAAATGATATTATTATGTTATCATAAAAATAAAACTCAGACAACCTATTTTTGCAATTAAGTTCATCTGAGTTTATATAATTTCTTATTGAGTTACTGGCTGTATCTGTACATATCCTTCCAACTGCTTAAATTTATTAGTTTTAATTCCGACTCTTATACAGCAGGAATTAGCTTTTTATATGATTTTTATTTTGAGTCTTCCCAGCCTTCTCCTTTTCCTTTTTTCTCTCATTTTCTAAAACTTCATCCAGCAACTTAATTACTCTTGTGTTTTCAAAGTCTTTCCGATATTTTCCTATTACGTTATCGTCAGCAATGGAAAGCATTTGTGCGACCGCAAGATACAATGCCAGCTCCGACTGTTCGTTAAAATAAACGTCTTCATAGCTCACATCTTTTGTCGAAACATTATCAAGATAATATTTTACAGCATTCTCTATCCCATAGTTCATCATGTTTTGAGCTATTTTTACTTCTGCAATTTTTAATTTAAACCCTCTTATGTAGTCATCCGGGATACCAAATTCCTTCTGATTTTTTGCTATTTTAAAATAGTCGATTATACGTTGGTATTTATTAATTTCATTTTTCTGGCTTTCCAGAGTTTCCTTTCCGTTATCCAAAATTTCCTTTACATTCTGAATATAAGTACGATTATCGTCTATGTCAGCCTCTTCAGGGTGCGAATCGTCTGTATCGTCCTTATTCTGGATTATTCCCTTCTTGTCATCGTATAAAAATCCACCAGGCAAATCATTTGCTTCTCCTGTGGCGTTCTCTCCTTCCCCTGCAAAAAATTCATCCAGCGTATCAATAAACATTACCATGTCCAGATTATTTTCCAGCATATCTATTAGTTCCATTGCAACTGAACCTTTATAACGTTTTTTTAGAAGATTATAATACAATTTTGCATTTTTTTCATCGCCCTTTAACTTGTAGTAAGTAAACTCATTTGACAGCTTGTCAAACGGTGTTGAATACGGAGCGATTTTGTTCATGTATTCTCTTGCCTTCTTAAAGTCCTTTTTTTCACCTACCATGTAAGCTCCGACAAGAACTGCGCCTAATGTTTCATTTCTTTCATCTTTTCCATAAATTTCCTTCAACTTTAAAAAATTGTCATTTTCCTGTCCATCTTCAGTAAAAAAGGTTTTTTCATCCCTGATGTCATACTGAAATTTTATTGTTTCATCAATAACATCCTGTCTTATTCCAATTTTTGAAAGCCTGTCCTGTATAAGTTCTGCCCTTGTGTATGCTGGCAATTCGGTATTTACGGCAAGAAATAACGGCAATGACAATGATACAAACAATCTTTTCATAAATTCCTCCTATTTTTAATTTACCATTTTTGACAAGAAGTCCCTGTCCTTTTCAGTTTCCTTTTGAATTTTTTTAGCAATCCATGTATCTTCCAGCTTTGCCCCATTGCTTATTTTTAACAAATCTTCCTTTATTTCCTCGTTCATTATTACAACGTTAAAATAAAGTATAACTTCAGCACGAAGATTGTAATTGCGTATTTCTTCACTGACATCATCATTCGCAATATTATTGAGATATTCTGCAACAGCCTGTTTCACTTCCCCCCTGTCAAAGTTGCCCCGTATCTTATTTAAATAGTAAGTCAGCTTCATAAGATAATATTCCTCGTCAGAAACTCCAACTTTTTTTCTTTCGCTTTCACTTTTCAGTAAATTTAGCACTTTTTCCGTAAGTTTCTGCTTTTCATTAAAATCTCTTGCGACAAAAATTTTTGACAAAGCTATTATAACTGGATCATTGTACTTTTTAGGAATTTCATTCATATATTTTTCAAAATCCGACATATTTCCCTTGTCAAGGGAATACATCATCTTTGAAAAGGTTTTCGTATATTCATAAGGAGTATATTTTACAAACAAATCAAGATATTTTTTATAATCTCCGCTTATTTTTGATTCAAAAATAGTAATCAGAGCCTGCGCAGCTATATAATTCCTCTCATCTTTCTGAAGCAGCTTTTCAAGTTTTGCCACTCTTTCACGAATAATTTTTTCATCATTTTCAAAATATTCTGTATCCCGAATTTCATAATCCAACGCTATCGTTTCATCAATTAAAGCCTGCTTCACTCCAAGCTTTGACAAGGTTTCCTGAATTTTCTCCTTCTGAGTAAAACCGTATATCCCAAAATTTATCATTAAAAATATTCCAAAAATCAAAAATAATTTTCTCATCCTTACCACGTCCTTAAAATTTTGATAAAAACACTTTTTCCATTATTTAAACTTATCTCCTAAATTATGATACTATATTATATCCTATATTTCTGATTTTCAAAATATTTTTTTGAATTTTCTTATAATTTTTTAAAAAGTTAAGCCAATGTCTATTCCCGCAAGTTTTAAAAAAAATTTTACAATTTCTATAAATCCACGTGTTAAAGCAGGACCCTCTAAATAAACTACTACAAAAATAATCAAAATTCCATATCTTTCAATTTTATTATAAAATTCCCTAATTCTATACCCTGAAAGTGAATATACTATCCTACCCCCGTCTAGCGGTGTTATCGGTATCAAGTTAAATAGTCCTAACAAAAGATTTATTAAATAAATATAAAGCAGGATTGTCATAAAAATATTATCAATATCCAGATATTTACCTCCAAATTTCAGCAATATAAGTGAAGTTCCCGCAAGAATAAAATTTACCACTATTCCAGCGATTGCAACACAAAATAGCCCAAGCCGATGTGGTCTTAAATTATGAAAATTAACTGGAACAGGCTTTGCCCAGCCCACCAAAAATTTAAATCCGCTCAAAAGTATAAGCATTGGGAGGATTATTCCTGTCAAATCAATATGTCTAAGAGGATTCAGAGTAATTCTTCCTTCTCTTTTGGCAGTATCGTCACCAAATTTATATGCCACATAGCCGTGTGCCACTTCGTGAAGAGTCATTGATATTACAAAAACCACAAGTGAAATTATCGTATCTCTTGAAATTTCCACAGCAAAAAAAATTCTTGCAATAAAATAAATAATAATTGCAACAATAATCCCCAGTTTTATTTCTGAATATTTGGGATTTAAGACCTTAAACCTGTTATAATAATTTTTTACTATTTTCACAAAACTTCCTTTCCAAAATCGCAGGCCTTTCTTCCAATTCCTGCTACATTTCTCTTTTACTCCTCTTCAATCCCCGCTTCCACATCCTTTTTCCAAAACGCCATACCAATTTTTACAATATTACAGTAATTTATTTCTCTTTTTCATTTATCTTCTTAAGAGCCTCTTCTACATCAACTAACAAATATTTCTTTTGTTCTATTGTTTCTTTGCCCCTAAATCTATCACCTAATTTATTCTTAGTTAATTATACCAAATTTCATAAAAAATAACAAAATATTTTAAAAATTTTATGGAATAAAGTATTTAACTCATTTTATTTATAAATAAAAAAACAACCTTATACAAAAGTTGTTGTTTTTAACAAATAGTTCACTCCTTATTTTAATGGATATTCTACTTTAACTCTGCAAACGATGCCTATGATTGAAATGATGCTTCAGAAGTTTCAATCCTTGTTTTAATGGATACTCTATTTTAACTAACTCCACATCCGCTTAATATTATTTTAAACGACGGGTTTCAATCCTTGTTTTAATGGATATTCTACTTTAACCGAAACTTTAGATAGACTTCCTGAAGAAAAAAATTGTTTCAATCCTTGTTTTAATGGATATTCTACTTTAACACTATGAAAAGGAAGGCAAGATTGAGGAATCAATTCAGGTTTCAATCCTTGTTTTAATGGATACTCTATTTTAATCCGTACTTTTGAGAAAACCCTTTATTTATAGATATTACAGAAATTTTTTCAGACATTAAAATCGCATTTTTTTGCTTAATTTTTGTTATTTTTTGATGTTTTTTTAGCATTTTCCGTAACTCCTAGCCTGCATTTTTAGTGGCTTTAAATAGATTTTTCTCTGGTTTTATTATTTTTGGTAGTGGCAGGAATTTTTACCATAAATTTATTTTACCACATTTTTTTGATTTTTCAAAATTTTTTTTAAAAAAGGAGTACCAAAACTGATACTCCAGCTAACCTTTTTTATTACATTTTTGTTTTTACTATTTTTTGAACATTCCAGTAACTTTATCTGCTAATCCCTTAGCTCCTTCTACTGTTTTGTCTACTGCTTCTTCAGCGCCTTTTTTCACATCTTGTACAATTTTATTATTTGCAGCTTTTTCTGCTAAATCTTTTGCACCTTCCACAGTTTTACCTAGAACATCTTCTGTTCCTTTTTTAATATTCTGAGCAACTTCGCTTCCTGCAATTTCCTTTGTTTTGTCAGCAGCCTTGTCAGCTAAGTCTTTTGCTCCGTCTACTGTTTTTTTAAGAGCATCTTCTGCTCCTTTTTTCAAATCATCAAATTTCATATTCTATCCCTCCTGTTTTTTCATATCGTATTATTATAACATTTTAAATATGAAAATGCTATTTATTTTTTAAAATTATCTTCTTTGTAAAAAGTCTCTGTTCCGTTATTTGTAATCGTTGCTCCATTTGGAACCTTAAATAAAATCAAAATTATATAAAAAATATCCATGTAAGAACCGGCAGCATTAAATACACACAAAAATACAATAAATCCGCTCATCAATCCTGCCATATTCAAAATAAAGGGTAAAACAAACGAAAGAATTACCAATGGTGCCGCAAAAATTATTATTGCCCTGCGTTTTGAAAAACTTTCTTCTGTATATGCAAAGAAATATAATGCTTTCATTCCCCAAAAAGTTTTTTTCGATTTAATAAAATCAGGCATAAATAAAATATGAATAAATTCGTGCAAAATGAAAAACATAATTGTAATTACAAAATATAATACCGATTTTAAAATATCCAACCTAATTTCTATCGCAAAACCTCTATCACTGTAATTTATAATTTCTTTAAAATTCGGAAAAAACATAAAAAAATATTTTATATTTAAAAGTGCCGACAATATACCGATTGGCAGTCCAATCAACATCGCAACCCACAATTTCGGTTCTTTTAATTTTTTCCAGCCGCTATCCAATAATTTTTGAGAATATTCTTTGTTCTCTTTCGGCAATTTTTTTATATATTTCATAATATTTCTCCATTATTCCGCATAATATCGAAAATTTTCTACTCTACTGTTACTGATTTTGCCAAGTTTCTTGGCTTATCAACATCATTTCCCTTTAATTTTGATAAATAATATGCCAATAGCTGATGAATTACAATTGTAGGGAATCCTGCATAATCATCTTCCACATCTGGAATATAGAACACTTCATCAGCCACTTCCTCTACAACTGTGTTTCCTTCTTTTGCAATTGCGATAACGTAAGCTCCTCTTGACGTAACTTCTTTTATATTTGATACAGATTTTTCAAACAAGTCAGATTGTGTAACGTTTACAACAACTGGCACTCCATCTGTAATAAGTGCAATTGTACCGTGTTTCAGTTCTCCTGAAGCAAAAGCCTCTGAATGAATATACGATATTTCCTTAGATTTTAATGCACCTTCCACAGCGATTACATAATCAAGCCCACGTCCAAGATAAAACATGCTTTCGCTATCTTTAATCTTGTTTGCAACATCTTTTATTTTTTCATCATACTCCAGCATTTTTTGAATGCTTTGTTCCACTTCATACAGTTTTTTTATGTCTTTATCAGCTTCATCTTTTGTAATTTTTCCAAATTTATATGCAAAGTCTATTGCCATCAAGTTTAAAATTACCATTTGAGTAGTGTATGCCTTTGTAGAAGCAACGGCAATTTCAGGTCCTGCCCAAGTGTAAATGACGTGGTCCGCTTCCCTTGCTATCGAAGAGCCAACTACATTTGTAATTGCGACTACCCTTGCTCCATGTCTTTTTGCCTCTTTCATAGCCTCAAGTGTGTCTAAAGTTTCTCCAGACTGGCTTAACACAATAACCAATGCCTTATCGTCAATCACAGGGTTTCTATATCTAAATTCCGACGCAATGTCGACATCTACACGGATTCTTGTTTTTTTCTCAATAATATGCTTTCCAGCAAGCCCAGCGTGGTAAGCAGTTCCGCAAGCCACAATATAAATATCATTGATTCCATTCAAATATTCCCTTGTAAGCCCCGCATCATCAAAATTAATGTTATAATTTTCATCAACTCTGCTGTTTAAAGTTTTTACAAGTACTTCTGGCTGTTCAAAAATTTCTTTTTCCATAAAATACTCATAACCACCTTTAGAAGCGGCTTCCAAATCCCATTCAATATGAGTTATGTCTCTTTTTATCTCATTTCCTTCTACATCCATAATTTTTACAGAATCTTTTTTTATTTCCACAATTTCATTATTTTCAATCAAGTATACATCCCTAGTATATTTTAAAATTGCAGGAATATCTGACGCAATAAAGTTCTCTCCATCTCCAAGCCCTACAATAAGTGGACTTTCCTTTCTTGCCGCAATAATTCTGTCAGGCTCGTTCACAGACATAATCCCAAGTGCATAGGCACCTTTTATAACTTTCAACAATTTCTTTACTGTTTCAAGCAAATCTCCAGTATAAAGCTCGTCTAACAAGTGAGCTACAACTTCTGTATCAGTTTCTGACTTAAACTCATACCCTTTTGCAACTAGATCTTTTTTTAATTCCAGATAATTTTCAATGATTCCGTTGTGAACAACAACTAATGTTTTATCCTTGTTAAAATGAGGGTGTGAATTTTCATCAGATGGCTTACCGTGAGTTGCCCATCTTGTATGCCCTATCGCAACTGTCCCTGAAAGTGGATTTTTTTTCAGCTCATCAGCCAAATTCTGCAATTTTCCAACTTTTTTCACAATCTCAAATTTTTCATTTCCAGTATTAACAGCAATCCCAGCCGAATCATAACCTCTGTACTCTAATTTTTCCAACCCGTCAATAACAAATTCCTGAGCATTTTTCGCTCCAATGTAACCTACAATTCCACACATAATATTTCTCCTTCATAATATAAAATTACTAGAAAACGTTACTATAATACCTTTGTAATCCCAATTACTCGAAATTTTTGTATATTATTAAGGTTGTAACCACCTAAAGAGCATCCGCCGATATTTCGATAACTCTTTCCCTCGTCTCCTTCTGAAATTTTATTGTTTATATTGATTGTTCCAAAAGGACTGGCGCTTTTTTATTTTTATTTCCTAGTTGAAATGATTATATCAAATTTTTCATATTTTTTCAATACACAAACTTTATTTGATTAGGGTTATTGTATATTAAAATTTTCTTTTTTCAATTACTTACGAACAAATGAACTACTCCCACTTTTAGAAGCAGGAAACTTCTTGCTAGATTTTGTTAAAACCGAAGATTGCTCAATGTTTCCCTATTATTTTTAAAAATTCTTTTGCTTTTGTATCACTAGTTTCACAGTAATTCTCTACGATTATTATCGTTTTTAAATTTTCTCAAACTTTCAAATCCTGTATAAAGTTTACACAGTTTTCATATTTTCTATATTTTTTGCAATAATTTTCTGTACTCCCTCAAAAGTTTTTTTCTTGAAAACTGAAAATAAAAATGATAATATAGAAATTAAGTAAGATATTCAATATATTTTAGAGACAAAATATTTGTTTACAAAATTATATATTTAGAATTAAAAGAATAGAAGGTAAAAAAATGAAAATAGATGAATTATCACAATTTTTAACGCAAGTTTCCTTATTTAAAGGATTAAACGCTTTGGAAATTTCAGAATATCTCTCAAAAACTGGTTTTAAAATAAAAAACTATAAAAAAAATGAAACTGTGTTTTTTCGTGGAGATTTTTTAAAAAATGTAATTATAGTTATCAAAGGAACTGCTCATGGTGAAATGCAAAAATTTAACGGAGATATCACTGTCATTAATCGGATGAAATCAGGTGAAGTTGTAGCTTCAGCATTTTTATTTGGAAAAAGCAATGTTTTTCCAGTAGACTTAATAGCATTGGAAAATTCCAAGTTTTTATTTCTAAATAAAGAAAAATATCTAAATTTAATTCAGTCAGACAAAAGACTTTTACTAAATTTTATAAATGAAATTTCAAACAAGAGCCAACATTTATCAAAAAGAATATGGTTCAATTTTACAAATAAAACAATTGAAGAGAAAATATTAAGTTACATAAAAGAAAATACAACAAATGGTATAATAAAGTTTCTTCCCAATATCTCAGCCTTAGCAAAACAATTTGAAGTAACAAGACCAGCACTGTCAAGAGAAATTTCCAATTTATGTAAAGAAAAAATATTAACAAAGATAGAGAATAACTTATATTCAGTAGATTTTCAACAGATTTCTCAAAGAAATGTTTGATATTTATAAAAAAGTAGATATTAACATATTATTTTTACTGTGTATTTTTAGTTTTGCACTTGATTATACAATACAAATTAAGATTTAAAATGGAAAATATATAAAAAAACTATATTAATTATGAGGAATATGTGCTAAAATATAAAATGTATAAAAATGGAATAAGGAGGCATTTTGATGAATTATCAAAATTTAGTAAATGGAGAATGGAAAGATTCTAAAAATACAATAACTATTTATTCGCCTGTAAATGGGGAAGAGCTTGGGACAGTGCCAGCTATGTCAAGAGAAGAAGTTGACTTTGCTATGGAATCTGCCAGAAAGGCTTTACCTGCTTGGAGAGCGTTGTCGGCTGTGGAAAGAGCGGCTTATTTGAATAAGGCTGCGGATATTCTTGAAAGAGATAAGGATAAAATTGGAGAAAACTTGGCAAAGGAAGTGGCAAAAGGAATTAAGGCTGCTATTTCAGAAGTTGTGAGAACTGCAGATTTAATTAGATATGCTGCCGAAGAAGGTCTTAGAATCACAGGTGAATTTGTAAATGGTGGCGGATTTGAAGCTGGAAGCAAAAGAAAATGTGGAGTTGTGAAAAGAGAACCAGTTGGAGTTGTGCTTGCAATCGCACCGTTTAACTATCCAGTAAACTTGTCAGCATCTAAAATTGCACCAGCCTTAATAGGAGGAAATGTAGTAATTTTTAAACCGCCTACACAAGGTTCAATTAGCGGATTGCTATTGACACAAGTATTTGCAGAAGCTGGAATTCCGGCGGGAGTATTTAACTCTGTAACTGGAAAAGGTTCTGAAATTGGAGATTATTTGATTGAACATGAGGAAGTGAATTTTATAAACTTTACAGGAAGTACGCCAATTGGTAAAAAAATTGGAAAACTTGCTGGAATGCGTCCAATTATGCTTGAATTAGGTGGAAAAGACGCTGGAATCGTGCTGGAAGATGCTGATTTGGAAAAAGCTGCAAAAGATATAGTGGCAGGAGCGTTCAGCTATTCTGGACAAAGATGTACTGCAATTAAAAGAGTGCTTGTAATGGATTCTGTTGCAGATAAATTGGCTAGCCTGATAAAAGCAGAAGTTGAAAAATTAACTGTGGGAGACCCTTTTGACAATGCTGATATTACAACAGTAATCGACACTCCGTCAGCAGACTTTATTGAGGGGCTGATAAAAGATGCGCAGGAAAAAGGTGCAAAAGCGTTGACAACAGTAAAAAGAGAAAAAAACTTAATATGGCCAGTAGTTTTTGACAATGTAACAACTGATATGAGAATTGCCTGGGAAGAGCCATTTGGACCAGTATTGCCAATTATCAGAGTAAGTTCTGCAGACGAAGCAGTAGAAATTGCAAATAAATCAGAATATGGACTGCAATCAGCAGTATTTACAAAAAATTTCCCATTGGCATTTGAAATTGCTGAAAAGCTGGAAGTGGGAACAGTGCATATAAATAACAAGACTCAAAGAGGGCCCGACAGTTTCCCGTTCTTAGGAATCAAAGGTTCGGGAGCAGGAGTTCAAGGAATAAAATATAGTATAGAAAGCATGACAAGGATTAAATCTATTGTATTTGACATGTAAATTTGTAAGAGATGTTTTCTTTAGGGGGGAACATCTTTTTTTTGGACTTTTAATTTTAAAATTTTAAATAATAAACTATTTTTCAGGAGGTTTTCCTATGAAAAAGTTAAAAATATTTATAATATTGGCTTTATTTACATTAACGGCTGTAAGTTGCTCCTATTTTAAAATTCCCAAAAAAATGGAAGATAAATCAGGGAATATATGCACTTATACAGCAAAGGGAGAATTTATAGGTTGTAAACCTATAAAATAGCAAAAAAATAATTTTTTAAGAATAGGATAATTCAAAGAAAAGACTTGATATTAGACCAGAGGATGTACTTTCTCCAAGAGATAAAGTAAGAAATTTAGAAGTATATTTGGAAAAATTTTTAGAGAAAAAAAGAGAATGGTTTGAAAAATGGAATAAAATTATATTTAAAAAAATAAAAAATATATAGGAGGAAATGTTATGAAAAAAGCATTATTATTTTTGTTTGCTGCATCTGTAGTATTTGCGGCAGGACCAAAGGTTCCTTATACTCATGAGGGATTTTATTCAACAGATAAAGTTCAGAAGGCTGTTCATTTTGTGTCTGTTGACGACATTAAGAAAAGTCTGGAGGGAAAAGGGCCGATTAATGTAAGTTTTGACATTGACGATACATTGCTTCACTCAAGCGGATATTTTATTTATGGACAGCATTATTTTCAAATTCCAGGAGATAAAAGAGGAGCTGTAAGTTACCTTTACAACCAAAAATTCTGGGATTATGTAGCTGAAAATGGAGATGAACATTCAATTCCAAAACAATCTGCAAAAGACTTGATAAAAATGCACTTGGAAAGAGGGGATAACGTATTTTTCATCACAGGAAGAACAAAACATTCAAAAGCCAAAAACTACACTTCTACAAAACTTTCAAAAACATTGCAAAGATACTTTGAACTGCCAAAAGAAGTTTATGTAGAATATACAGCTGACACTCCGACAGGTGGCTACAAATACGACAAATCATTCTACATCAAGAAACACAACGTTTCAATCCACTACGGTGACAGCGATGATGATATCCTGGCCGCAAGAGAGCTAGGAATCAGAGGAATAAGAGTTCAAAGAGCTTATAACTCTACAAATCCACAAAAAATGAACGGTGGCTATGGAGAAGAAGTTCTAATAAACTCTGCATGGTAAAAATAAAAAAGTTTATAACATATATTTTCAGAAGTATAAAAAGATACTTCTGATTTTTATTTTGGAAAAAATATAGGAACGTATGGCTATAATATAAACCAAATATATGAATACTGTATCTTTCCTGCTGTTTTTATTTGAATACAAATTTGATAAATTAATATTTTGTGTTATAATTAATTTAAAATTATAAGGAGGAATTATGGAAAATAAAAGTTATTTTGACGGTGGGCTGCTTAGTTACATTGGGTGGATTATTTTAGGCTCTCTTATAACATCTTGTACGTTCGGGATTTGTTATCCGTGGGCATTGTGCATGATTTATGGTTGGAAAATAAATCATACTGTTGTTGAAGGCAGAAGATTAAGATTTAATGGCAGTGCAGTAGGTTTGTTTGGTAATTGGATAAAATGGTTATTACTGATAATAGTAACATTAGGAATATACGGATTTTGGGTACACATTAAATTAGAACAGTGGAGAGTAAAAAACACAACTTTTTTAAATTAATTTATTAATGCAAGGCTGATTGTTTCAGTCTTTTTTTGTTGATTTTATACTAAACTTCATTTAATACTGAATCCTATTAGAAAGTATAAACTTTATTAAGGAAATTTTATTTTATAAGAAAGTTTTTAGGGAGTAGTTCATATAACTTTTCGCCATTATTAAGTAATAATCAATTAAATATATTAAAATAACTGTTATTGCGAAATAAGGCATGGTGTTTGATGCCTTTACGTGAAAAGAAACTAAGAGTGTAAATAGAGAAATATTTATTAATCGAAATAAAAAATGATGAAAATAGAAATCCAGATAAATATTTAAAAGGAAAATTCAATATAGATTGTTAAAAAAATAACAAAACTTTCCTCCAAAGGTTGAAATATTGAAAAATATGTTTTAAAATATAGTAAATAAAATTTTAAGGAGGCAGAAAAATGAAAAGTTTAAAAGAGGATTTTTCTTTAATGTCAAGTTTGCTGATACCGGTAGCGGTGGCTATTAATTTTACAGGTTTTGGGATTGCGAAACTTTTACAGTTACCTATATTTCTTGATTCAATTGGATCGGTGTTTATTAGTCTTATTGCAGGGCCTTGGGTAGGGACAGTAACAGCAGTTATTACGAGTCTGATTACAGGAAGTTTTTCTCCAGAATATTTTGCATTTATACCTGTGGCAATATGTAATGCCTTAGTTGTAGGGGTTCTTGCAAAAATGAGAACTAAGAATTTAGTAATAAAAACAATTATAGTAAGTTTGGCACTGGCTTCGGCTTCAATAATTGTATCTATTCCTATAATTATTAAAGTTTATGGAGGATTTACAGGAAATGCTTCATCTGCAGTGGTAGTATTATTTAAAAGTATAGGATTTAGTTTGGGACAAGCAGTTGCGATAGCCACTATGCTTACAGAAGCGGCTGATAAAATTGTAACAACAGTAATTTCTATATTAATTATAAAAAGCATGTCAGATAGATATTTAATAAAATTTAAATATGGAGAAAATTATATCTATAAGAAAAATGGAGAATAGGAAGTTATGATTAAAAATTTTTTTAGAAACTTGTATCCTCTTACGAAGTTCTATTTAGCCGCAGTATTGTTAATATCAGCATTTATATTGCCAAATTATACTTATGGATATTTATTGATAGCAATTTGTGGAATTGCTGCCTATCTTTATGAAAAGTTGGGAATATACTTGAAAAGAGTGTTTTTTAGTCTGTTTTTTCTAACTTTGATTATATTTGCTGTACAGGGGCTGATGATTCCTTCTAATGATATTATGGCAAAATTTGGTTTTATTACAGTATATAAGACTGGGATAATAACTGCGGTAAGATTGACTTCCAAAATTGCAGCTCTAGTTTCTACTATAACAATGTTGACACTAATATCAAAAGCTAAAGAGTTCACAGTGGCTCTTGAAAAAAAAGGACTTAATCCTAAAGCGGCATTTATCTTGCTTTTATCGCTTCAAATGATTCCTGAAATGAAAAAACAGTCAGATATAATTATGGATTCACAAAAGGCAAGGGGAGTAGAAATGGAAGGAAATGTATTCGTAAGATTTAAGGCGCTTATTCCAATATTTATTCCAATGGTGTTGTCATCCATAATAAGTACCGAAGAGCGTGCGATCACACTTGAGTCGAGAGGATTTTCGATTGGAGAAAAGCGGACAATATTGCATGATATAGAAGAAACAAAAAATGATAAAATTATGAAAATTATGCTGGCTATTTTTATAGTGCTGTGTATTGTGTGGAGGGTGCTATGGGTTATTTCAAAATAGAAAATGTGAACTACAAATATCCGCTTGAAGATAAG
>ERZ773043.1244-NODE-1244-length-14489-cov-5.561383_pt1 | contig 14489 bp, 10 predicted proteins | sample MGYA00580636_ERZ773043 | MGnify/ENA primary metagenome ERZ773043 (study PRJEB29015, sample SAMEA2737992) | human oral metagenome | biome: human oral; feature: human-associated habitat; material: dental | place: China | collected 2065 ... | reverse complement strand
CGGCGGGTTTGACTAAGACGTCGCACGACTTTTGGAAGTTTCCGTCGGTCGTCGTGACCCGGATGGCCGTCGTGCCGGCAGCAACCGGAGTGATGGTGGCCGTGAGTCCCGGGCCCTGCGTGACGGTGGCCACTCCGGGGTTCGTGCTTATCCAAGTAACGGCCTGATTCGTGGCGTTGCTGGGAACGATGGTGGCGATCAGCGTCTTGGCGCCGCCTCCCACGGTCAGGGTGTCATGGGCCGCAAGATTGACGTTCGTTACCGGGACTGTGGCCGCCCGAACATGCACGTTGCAGGTCTTGGTCAGGTTGCTGCCATCCGTCGTTGTGACGGTGATTGTGGTATTTCCCGCAGCCGAGGCGATAGCCGTCATTGAGGTCGTCGTGGACGTAGGGGCGGCAACCACCGATGTGTTCGAGCTTGTCCAAGTCAGCGTCTGGTTAGTGGCGTCTGAGGGAGTGATTGTCACATTGAGCGTGATCGTACCTCCAATATCCACCGTATCCTTTTCCTTGCTGATAGTCAAAGCTGTGATCGGTTTGTTGGCCGGCGCTTGGGCCTTCTGGTTGATCGTAATCGTCTGCTTCAAGGCGGTGCTATCCGTGGCGTAAACCTCGATTGTGGCTGTACGCGAGGAAGAGGTCGTGTTGGCAGCTACGGTCACGGTCACCGATCCGGCGCCCTTAGGCCCGCTGGTTGGGGATACCGCGGCCCATGTCGCGTTGCTTGACGCTGACCACGCGGTATCGCTGTTGATAGTGAGAGTCACCGTGCCTCCAGAGTCGGCCACGCTGTCGGTTGGGGCGGCCGTGACGGTCAACTGCTTCGGTGCAGGCGCCGGGGCCGGAGCGGGGGCGGCCCAAGGTGCGAGATTCATTTCGCTGGCGGCCCAGAGGGAGCCGCCGATCGTGGTGAGGCAGGCCAGCGCCACGATCCAAGGGGTTGTTCTTTTCATTTTCGTAGATATTTTGTTGTGTGTGTAATACGTGATCTGTGATGCGAAAAACGCAGCCAAACGCTGCGTCGGGGAAGCTAAAAAATGAAAAACGGAAAGCTAAAAACGAGTCGAGGAAACGGATAAGTGAAAAATCAAAAGCTAAAAACAGTAGGACTCACGCGCAAACCGCAAAGCGAATAGCTAAAAACAGTAGGGCCCACGCGTAAACCGTAAAACGAATAGCTAAAATCAGTAGGGCCCACGCGTAAACCACAAAGCGAATAGCCAAAAACAGTAGGGCTCACGCGCAAACCGTAAAGCGAATAGCTAAAAACAGTAGGGCCCACGCGCAAACCGTAAAGCGAATAGCCAAAAACAGTAGGGCTCACGCGTAAACCGCAAAGCGAATAGCTAAAAACAGTAAGGCTCACGCGCAAACCGTAAAGTAAATAGCCAAAAACAGTAGGGCCCACGCGCAAACCGTAAAACGAAAAACGGCCGGGCACCTGCGGGGTGAACGCATGCGCACGGCGTTTCTCGCTCTTAGATCATTGTCTCTCGTCTCGTCTTACTCTTCCGGAAGGTGGATGTCGGGGCCTCCGTCGCTGCCGCCCGGTTTGGGTTGTTCGCCGCCCGGTTTGGGCTGATCGCCGGGGCCGGTGCCGGGCTGCTTGGGGTCCTTCGGATCCTTGGGCGCGTCGGGCTTTTTCGGGTCCTTGGGGTCTTTCGGATCGGCCGGCTTTTTGGGCTCCTTCGGCTCCTTGGGTTCCTTGGGATGCTTCTCGGCGGCGGATTTCTTCTGGGCCTCACTGACGTTGTGGCGCGACTTGTAGCGGAGGGTGACCTGGTTCATCTGTTCGGCCAGGGCCTCGATGGCCGTGCGCTCCTCGTCCTTGGTGGTGGTCAAGTAGTTGGCTTGGAGCACCTGGCAGGCCACCAGATGGATCTTGTCGATGGCATCTCGGACGTCCCGGATGGACGGCAACTTGCTGCGTTCGATGATTTCGGCGTCGCTGGCTCCGCCCAGGGTCATGTATTCCGCGTTGACGGTGTGCAGTTGGCTCAGGGTGTCGGTGAGTCCCACGGCTGCCACGTCGGCCGGGGCCTTACCGAGGTCTTTTTCCAGCCCCAGGATGAGCCCGGATTTGATGTCGCAGCGCTTGTCGCGTGCTCCCAGATAGGGGGCCACGATGATGCTGAGGCGGTCGGCGGCTTCGATGGTCTCCTTCTTGGGCGCGTACTTCTGCTGGCGGATCATGCCGAAGAGGTGTATCAGCAGGCGGTCGCGCTCCTGATCTTTCTTCTGCTTGGCTTTGGTAAGGCCCGAAGTGGCGGTGACCTTGTTGATCTCCATCCCGACACCGTTCAGGCGATCCCACTCCTCGGCCATGCCGGCCGGCAGTTTGATCTTCGTTTGGTCGGCTGCCTTGACGTGCTTGAAAAGCTCTACTTGATAGGGTACATACTCCTCTGCGGAGAATCTCGAGGTGTTGGCTACGATAAAGTTTACCGTTTTTGGGAGCTCGTAGCTGCTCACTTTTTCTTTCGTCATAACATTACATGGTCTAGAATTGTGTGCAAATATGGTGAATTTTACTCGAACAAATCTCTCATTGTCTGAAGCACGAAGAAACGTCTCTTTCGGGAAGCCTCTCCCACCTCAGACGAGGAGCGATCTGATGGCCCCAAAGGTACAACCATTTCTGACATAGAGAAGCTCTGCATGCAAAAAACTTTTACGGTCTCTATCAATAAGAGATTTTAGACCCCCAAAGGTGACACTTTTTCAGACATAGAGAGGCTTCACGCATAGAAAACCCTTACAGCCTCTGTCAATAAGAGATTCAGAGCTTTCGAAGGTGACATTGTCTCGAGCGCGAGGAGACTTCACCCCTCGGAGGGCGTCATTGTCTGAGATAATAATAAACAGCTTATGCATGCATTCAATGTTTCCGGAGACGATAATAAATATCGAAACTCTTATTTATTGTTGATTCGATCAATGATAGATAGTTGGATCGGGTATTTATCATTGTCTCAGACAATATTGAATACCTTGATCAGGCATTTAGTATTGTCCGAGACAACGAGTCTTTCCAAGCCTTCGTATCTCCCACCGACAGCGACAAGCGCGCGTCCCTGCACGTCTATACCTATATATATAGGCGCAAGGGCTAAACCTCGACCAATTCGCGGCCGATGGAGCGCACCGTTCGCACGATCTCCTCAAAGCCCTGCTCCGACAGCTGCCGCGCCCCACTGAGGTACTGGGCGAGGAGGCTCTGCGGCATTTTCATCCGCCGGGCTACGGCCGAGGCGTCCAGCTCCGGGTGCGCCATGAAGAAATCGTACAGCGGGCTGCGCGTCTTAGGCGTAAAGAATCCCTCGTAACAGAGGTCTTCATCCAGCTCCGGCCAGTGTATCCCCGCCCCGTCGGCCAGATAACGGGCGCGCTCGTCGGCGGTGGCGCGGGCCAGTCGCGGGTAGTCGGCAAAGCGTTCGGCAGCCTCGCGCCCATCCGCAGTGCGTATCCATATGGCGTCGTCGGTCAGCCAGATCTTTTCAATGTGTAGCATATCCATTTTGTTTATCGTGGTTTGTCGAATCGTGTGGGCATACATGCAGGGGGTATTTAGTGGTAGGGCAAAGATACGCGAGGAATCCCGATCGGCCTTCCCCCGCTCCCGGCCCTCCCCCACCCTATTCGGTGCGACAAGGGGAGATCTTTTTTGCATTCGGGCTTCATTTTTTCGATTTTCATCCCCTTCTTTGCCCACGTTTTCAATAGACATCACCACTTTTATACCACACAAGATGAAATATCAGTACTGGCTCCCGATGATGCTGTTCGCTGGAACAGCGGGGCGGGCACAGGTCGAGTTTCGACCGCCGGCAACCCCCCAACATGCCGTAAGAGACACGATTCACAATGTTGTCTTTACCGACCCCTACCGATGGCTTGAGGATAAGGACGATCCGGCCGTCGTGGCCTGGTCAAAAGCGCAGCATGACTATGGTATCGAGTACCTCCAGAAGACACAGCAGGTGCATCCGGGCGTACGTGAACAACTCGCAGCCTATATCGACCGCGATTATGAGGGACCGCTGACCAACGTCGGCGATCGCGTTTTTCAAACCGTGAAGATGAAGGGCGACAAGCAGTATCGCATCTACACCATCCTGAACGGCAAGCGTGTACTCATCTGGGACCCGGTGGCCATCGACCCCACGGGCAAGACGTCTACCTCCGGCGTGGCCTATACCTACGACGGCAACCGGGTGGCGATCAGCGCTCAAAAGAGTGGCGCGGAGATCTCAACGACGTATTTCATTGATACGCGCACGGGGAAACAGATCGGCAAACCGCTCGAGAATACGTTCGACTTTAAGTGGACCAAGGACCAGAAGCACGCCTATGTCACCTTCCGTTCGCCGGAGGACGTGGCCGCCCAGCGCCCCCTCAAGACGTATCTCTGGGAGTTCGGCACCCCAGCCTCCAAAGCGCGTCAGATTGGCACCACGGACGACGCCAAAAACAGCTTCTTCATCTACGATAACCGATACGGCGACATGACGGTCTATGGCGAGAGCGATTTTTACTCCAACAAGGCCTACATCCGTCGCACGGGCACGAACGAGAAGGGACGACTCATCTATGAGAGCACCGTTTCGAACGCCTATCCGCAGATCATTGGCGACCGCATGTATATGTTCACCAACGATCACGCGCCCAACTTCCGCCTAATGACGGCCGACGTGGCCCGACCCGAATACAAGGACTGGCGGGTGCTCATCCCCGAAGGCGAGACCGTGATGCAGAACTGCGTAGTGACGAAACACAACATCATCGTCCAGGACAAGAAGGACATCCAGAGCCGCCTCACGCTCTACGACCTGGAGGGCCATCGGCAGCGCGAAATCGAGCTGCCCGAGCTGGGAAACGTGGGCGGCATCAGCTACGACCGCGAGAAGGATTCGATCTACATGACCCTGAACACCTTCACCACGATGCCCAAAACCTTCGTGGCCTCGCCCAAAGACTTCAAATGGAAGCTCTATTTCGCCCGCGAGACGCCGATAGACATGAGCGACATCGAGGCTAAGATCATTTTCTACCCCTCAAAGGACGGCACGAAGATCCCCGCCTTCATCTACCACAAGAAGGGGCTCAAAATGGACGGCAATAACCCGGTGCTGATCGACGGATACGGCGGATTCAACGACGGTATCGCGCCCAGCTACATCGGATTTTACCGCTCTCTGCTGGAACGCGGAGTGGTCGTGGTGGAGGCCGGTATCCGCGGCGGCGACGAGTACGGCGAGAGCTGGCACCGCAGCGGTATGCTGGACAAGAAGCAGAACACCTTCGACGACTTTAACAGCTGCGCCGAGTGGCTCATCCGCGAGAAGTACACCAACCCCACCCGCATTGCGGCTAAGGGAGGCAGCAACGGCGGCCTGCTCATGGGCGCGATCGCTACGCAGCGGCCGGACCTCTACCGGGCCATCGTCTGCCAGGTGCCGCTGTTGGACATGCTCCGCTACCACCGCTTCCTCATCGCCCGCTACTGGATCCCCGAGTATGGCTCCTCGGACGACGCCGAACAGTTCCGCTGGCTCTTCCCCTACTCGCCTTACCATAACATTCGCTCGGGGGTCAACCTGCCGACCATGCTCGTCACCACCGGTGCCAACGACAGTCGTGTCGACCCGCTCCACGCCAAGAAATTTGTGGCGGCCCTGCAGAACAACCCCGGTCAGCTGAACCCCGTCATCCTGCATATCGACTATGATAGCGGCCACGGATCGGGACAAAGCACCGAGCAATCGATAGCTAACTGGTCATTCATTTTCGAATTCATCCTGAACCAGTTAGGACTCTAACAGAAATTGCAATTAGGGCGCGCGCCAGCGTGTGACATCTGGCGTACGCCCACTCATACTACGCTATCATAACGCTCCATCGACCAACCGACTTGCGATAAGTCCGTCCGGAGTTGTTTCATATACTATAAGCGATCATTTTGGGGCGCTCATTCTCTGTAGGACTTGCGAAAGTCATCCCCGAGCGCCTCGACTGATGTCAATCATCAATGAAGTGCTCCCCGTGTAGGGCTTGCGAAAGCCATTGGGGGTACACAACATTGAATACCAACAAGAGGCTGCCTGCCGGGGAGATCCCGCCGGGCGGCCTCGCTCGTTTTGGCCGCTACCCCTCGCCCGCGACGGACGGTTTGCCCCGCACCTCGCACGGGAGCACATAAAAAATGCCGGGCATCCGCGATCGGGATACCCGGCATAAGCGCTAACGACGGACAACTAACGGTCCGTCATTCCGTCATCAGCCCTTCCGCAGCTCCTCCAGTGCGTCCGCATGGCGCAGGATCTTCTTGCCTAAGAGACGCGCACCATCGGCAGTGATCAAGTAGTCCTCTTCGTTGCGGATACCGCCGAAGTCTTTGTAGGTGATCACCTTGTCGTAGTTGATGAAGTCTGCGAACCGCTTCTCTGCGTGCCACGAGTCAATGAGCTGCGGGATGAAGTAGATACCCGGCTCAATGGTCAGCACAAATCCCGGCTCCAGCTCACGGGCCAACCGCAGCGACTTGCGTCCGAACTGTTTGCTCTTCGGTTGGTCGCCATAGCCGACGTAAGCCTCGCCTAAGTTCTCCATGTCATGCACATCGAGGCCCATCATGTGGCCCAGTCCGTGGGGGAAGAAGAGCGCATGCGCACCGGCCTTGACAGCCTCCTTGGCGTCACCCTTCATCAATCCTGCGCTTTTCATGCCCTCGACGATCACCTCGGCCGACAGGTCGTAGACTTCCTCGAATCGGATGCCGGGACGAAGCGCCTTGACGGCTGCCTCGTGGCTGGCCAACTGGATCTCGAACATTTCCTTCTGGCGTGCGGTGAACTTCGGATCGGCAGGCACTGTGCTCGACATATCGCCCGCGTAGCCCATCTCTGTCTCCGCGCCCGCATCGAGCAGGAAGAGTTGCCCGCTACGGATCACGTTGCTGTGGTCGTGATTGTGGAGCGTCTCGCCGTGCACTGTGGCAATGGTCGGGAACGAGAGCATGAAGTTGTGCGCCGCCGCCACTTCCTGCACAGCAGCCGCCACTTCGCATTCCCGCATTCCCGGACGTACCATCTGTAACGAACGTAAGTGCATGTCGGCCGTCACGTTGCACGCCCTTTCGATCTCTGCAATCTCCTCGTCCGACTTGTAGTTCCTCATATTCACCACCGCCTTAATGAACTCCACCGACGGCTGCTCGGCTCCCGGCATGATACCCAGCAGAGAGAGCAGTTTGATGCGGTGTTCGGGGCGGTAAGTCGGCAGGTAACGCAAAGGCTGTCCCTTGCGGGCGGCTGCCTCGAGGTAGGGTTTCAGCTCGGCCGACGGACGAACGTCTTTAATGCCGGCAGCTTCGCTCTTTTCGTGGAGTGTCGGCTGCACACCCATCCAGACGATGGCGTCGATCGTCAGTTCGTCGCCGAAGATGATCTCGCGGTTCTCATCGATGTCAATGACGGCCATTAGCCCCGCATAGGGCAAGCCAAAATAGTAGAGGAACGTAGAGTCCTGACGGTAGGGATAGAGGTTGTCCTCAAAGTTGCAACCCGCTTCGTCGTTACCCATGAATAACAACAGGCCCGTGCCAACAGCCTTCTTCAGGGCCTCACGCCGCTGAATGTAAGTTTCTTTCTTGAACATAGTGATTATCGTGTTTTGAAATCAGATGGAGCAAAAGTAAAAGGAAAGCGGCAAGGCCGTATCACATTGTACACTTGCCTTGCCGCTTTATCATACCTATACACAAAGTTTCGGGGAGGATTACTTCTCGGCCAACAGTTCGTCCAGCTTCTTATTCAGCTCCTCGCCAAAGAGGTTGTGACCGACAATCGTACCGTCCTTATCCACCAAGAAGGTGTTCGGGATTGATCGTACACCGTAGAGAGCTCCGCCAGCCGACTGCCATCCTCTCAGGTCGGACAGGTGGATCCAGTTCATCTGCTTGTCCTTCACGGCTGCTTCCCAGGCGCCCTTCTCCGAGTCAAGCGAGATTCCGACGATCTCGAATCCCTTCTTGTGGTAGGTCTCATACGTTTTCTTCAAGTTCGGCACCTCCTGCATGCACGGCCCACACCACGACGCCCAGAAATCTACCAGCGTCACGTTGCCCTTGCCTACATAGTCCGACAGTTTGTGGGTGTCACCCTTCAGGTCGACCATCTCAAAGTCTGAGAACTTCTGTCCGACGGCCACCTTCTTCATCGCCTGCAAATGTTCGGCTATCTCCTTGATGCCAGGAAACTTCATGAAGGCCGAATCCGCCTTGGCCAGTGCTGCCTCCTGCGTCTTTTCATCCAGCCCAAACTGGAAATCGGTGAGGAGCTTAGCCGTAGTGAGCTTGTTCGGATTCGCCTCGATGTAAGCCTTCACCTTGGCCATCATCTCGTCCTCCAGCTGCTTTGCCTTCGCCTTCACAGCCTCTAATTCGCCCTCCTTGACGTTGCTGACAAGGTTCATATAGTTCTTCTGCGCATCAACCAACACCGAACGAATGTCTTTGAACGCGTTATTCTCCGGCGTACCCGTCACATACGAAAACGAGTCAAGTACAGCCTGCATCTCTCCCTTCTGCAACACAAACACGGCAGAGAACGGCGCCTCACCCACACGACTCATCATCTCGTCTCCCTCGTCCTTCAAGTAGAGAGCATAGAGACCGTCAGCGGTAGGTTCGCCCTGCAACTTGAACGTATTCTTCTCGATCAATGCACTGTCTGTCGCCGCGCCATCTGATCCGTACGGAATCAGATACACGTACTTACCTTCGAGGTCCGTACGACCCTCGGCAATCTTACCATCAATCACGTAGCCAGACTTCTTCCCGCCACAACTCACACATACTGCAGCCACTGCTGCAAACCATAAAAGCCTTTTCATAATCTGATCTGTTTGTTCTAATACATGATACAATATAACAATACAACAATAGGGGATCTCTCTTCGCGCAAAAGTCTCAATAAACCTCTGACGAAGTGGCGGCAAAAGTAAAAATCCGTCTGAATCTGATTCGGAATAAGATCCCTATAGCAAAAGGCACCTCCACGCAGAACAGACAGCCCGTCAATTACTCTCGAAACAGGCTGAGCCATGCACTTCCTCCTGCCATTATTTAGGCTAAAGCCATCCACAAGGAGAAAAAAGCACCTTGTTCTGAATAGAACTAATAAGCCATAGAAATCCTATCCAATAGTTTAGGACACAACGCATAAGCGCGCAAAAGAAGAATTCAATGATCCATGACGACTCAAAAAAGATCGACTTTTTTCATGGCATTTTTTGGAGGTTTCGAAAACGCCCTTATCTTTGCACCGTCTTCAAGAGAGAACGACAGCACAATCAAATAAAAAAGGGCGCTTAGCTCAGTTGGTTCAGAGCGTCTGCCTTACAAGCAGAGGGTCGGGGGTTCGAATCCCTCAGCGCCCACCTATTAAAACAGGAGAAAGCTACTTTGCTTTCTCCTGTTTTTGCTTATTTGCCAAGCAACAAAACCGCTTCTCAATCTCATCCCCAAGTTGTCTCTGCTTCTTCTCAAGCAGAAGAAAGATCAACTCTCAGTCAAAGGAAGACAACGGAGTGCTATCTATAATATTCCCTACCTCATGCAGCTACTTGGTTTTTGATACGGTTACTCTGGCAGCCCTGATCATGTATGTCTTAGGCTTTCCGAAAAAGATCTACTTTTGTGGCCCAATCTTACTTACCTACTTATCACGCGATTAAGAGATGGGATTTTTTGATTTCTTCAGCAAAGAGAAAAAGGAGACATTAGACAAAGGTCTATCGAAGACGAAAGAGAACGTCTTCTCTAAGATCACCAAAGCCATTGTGGGAAAAAGCAAGGTCGATGACGCCGTGCTGGATGAACTGGAGGAGGTTTTGATCTCTTCTGACGTGGGCGTGGATACGACCCTGAAGATTATTGAACGGATTGAGAAACGCGCCGCGAAAGACAAATATGTCTCGACCGCAGAACTGACTAAGATCTTACGTGAAGAAATCGCCACCCTACTTACGGAAAATAAGACCGAGGATGCGGATGACTTCCGTGCACCGCAGGGAAAAAGACCCTACGTGATCATGGTGGTTGGTGTCAATGGAGTAGGTAAGACGACGACTATTGGTAAGTTGGCCTATCAATTCAAGAAGCAGGGTTATTCTGTATTGTTAGGAGCAGCCGATACGTTTCGCGCGGCGGCTGTAGAGCAGATCGTTATTTGGGGCGAACGTGTGGGTGTGCCGGTAGTCAAGCAAAAGATGGGTTCCGATCCGGCTTCGGTGGCTTTCGATACGCTCAATTCGGCACAAGCGACTGGGGCGGATGTAGTGATCATCGATACGGCAGGGCGTCTGCATAACAAAATCAACCTGATGAATGAGCTGACGAAAATCAAGAACGTGATGAAGAAGGTCGTTCCGGACGCTCCGCACGAGGTGCTGCTCGTGCTCGACGGATCGACGGGACAGAACGCTTTTGAGCAAGCTAAGCAGTTTACCGCCGCAACGGAAGTCAATGCACTGGCCATTACGAAGCTCGACGGGACAGCCAAAGGCGGTGTAGTCATCAGTATTTCCGACCATTTCCGGATCCCAGTCAAGTACATTGGCTTGGGCGAAGGCATGGAGGACTTGCAGGTATTCAATAGAAAAGCATTCGTGGATTCGCTGTTCGGGGACGATGAGAAAAGATAAGGTCGACATCATCACGCTCGGTTGCTCGAAAAATCTGGTCGATTCGGAGCGGTTGATGCGCCAACTTCAACTGAACGGATATACCGTCACCCACGACGCGAAGAAGATCAACGGCGAGATTGTCGTTGTCAACACGTGCGCATTCATTGGCGATGCACAAGAAGAATCTATCAACTTGATCCTCGAATTGGGCGAGGAGAAGAAACGCGGAAGCATCGGGAAGCTGTACGTGATGGGGTGCCTCTCGGAGCGTTTCTTAGAGGAACTCCAGCAGGAGCTTCCGTTTGTAGATCGTTTCTACGGGAAATTCAACTGGAAAGAATTGCTGAACGATTTAGGTAAGGCCTACCTGAGCGAATTTTCGGAAGATCGCGTTGTAACGACTCCCGGACATTACGCGTACCTAAAAATCGCTGAGGGGTGCGACCGTAAATGTTCCTACTGCTCGATACCGATCATTACGGGGCGTTACCGCTCGCGTCCGATGGAGGAGATTGTGAAGGAGGCCCGACTGTTGACCGAAAAAGGGATCAGCGAGTTTCAACTCATCGCGCAAGACCTGACCTACTACGGACAAGACCTTTACCACAAAGCCGTACTGCCCGAGTTAGTCGAGCGACTGTCGGACGTGCCGGGCGTGGAGTGGCTGAGGTTGCATTACGGCTATCCGTCGCATTTCCCACACGAATTGCTGCGCGTGATGCGCGAGCGCGAGAACGTCTGCAAATACCTCGACATCGCCCTCCAACACATCAGTAACCCTGTGCTGGAGCGCATGCGACGGCATATTACGAAAGAAGAGACCTACGAACTCATCGCCCGGATTCGGGAAGAAGTGCCCGGCATTCACCTGCGTACCACGCTGATGGTGGGCTATCCCGGAGAGACGGACGACGACTTCGAACAACTGATGCAGTTCGCGCGAGACATGCGTTTCGAGCGAATGGGCGCCTTCGCCTACAGTCACGAGGTGGGGACGCATTCCTATAAAAATGAACAAGACAATGTGCCGGACGAAGTGAAGCAGCAACGGCTGAACGCGCTGATGGATCTTCAGGAGGCCATTTCGGCCGAGGTGCAAGAGGAAAAGGTGGGCAAAACGCTGCGCGTGATGCTGGACCGCGAGGAGGATTACTACATCGGTCGGACCGAGTTCGACTCGCCCGAAGTAGACCCCGAGGTGCTCGTGCACAAGGATGCCGACATGGAGCTCGGCAAAATTTACTCCGTACAGATTGAAGCCGCTGAACCGTTCGAACTATACGGCCGGAAGGTTGTTTAATCCATCGGCGAACTACTGAGATTTATATTCCGAATAATCAGAAACAAAGAGATATATCCATCATATGAGAGATACAGAATTGATAGCCGAACTGGCCGCGCGCCTCGACCGGGAGATCCCCGAGGTGGAGAGCATGCTGGACGCGTTCGGGCAAATCGTGGCCGACAGGCTCGCAGATAACGACATCGTTGCACTCGAGGGATGGGGGCAATTTGAACTCAAAAAGAAGGCGGAACGCTACTCGGCCGACGCCGAAAGCGGCAAACGCTACCTGCTGCCCCCGAAATTGATCCCCGTCTTCAGACCTTCCTCCCGACTCAGAACGTACATCAAAAACTTAGATCAGGCATGAACGAGAAAATCACCACAGACCGCATCATTGAATTGATGATGGCCCAAACGGGTCGCGACCGCACAGCGGTGCAGACCTTCGTCGGAGAGTTGACCGCGCTGGTGAACGACAGTCTTATCAAAGACGGATCGACACGAATCAAGGGCATCGGAAAGTTTCGGATCGTGCCCGTCAGAGAACGCGAAAGTGTGACGCCAGAGGGCGAGCGCATCGTTATTCCGGCCCACCACTGGCTGTCGTACTTGCCCGATAAATCGCTGAAAGACCGCATCAATAAACCCTTTGCCATCTTCGAAGCTGTCGAGGCGAGCGAAAGCGATGCGCCGATTGAGACGCCCGAAGACCCTGAGCGTGAGTATGTGGACGACGAAGAGGCGCCCGCGGACGAGGCTCCCCTCTCCACCCCTTCTTTCATCTCCACGCCGGAAAATGAACCGACCGACAGCGAGCCGGAACCGACGGAGCCCACACCTGCACCGCCCGCCCCAACAGCGGAGACTGACGACGACGAGGAGGACGAGGGGGACGACGACGTGGAGCCTGTCGCCCTGATTGGAAGCACATGGAACAACGAAAAATCTCAAACGATGAACAGTGAGATCAAAAAGGAAATCGCCGAGGGCTGGTCGGAGGGGCGCTCGGTGGGCAGTAAACCCATGACCGTGGGCGAAATGGCTGCAGCACACCTCAAAGCATCGCAAATCATTACGCCCGAAGTGACCGTCGAAAAGGTCGACACGAAGGCGCCGGAACCCGTCCAGAAGGATGAGCCGAAAGTGCCTCTGGCAACGGGCCGAACCGACACACCGACATCAAACGCCGGACGCACAAACGAGCAGAGGCCACCGCGGAAAAAGCCCGTGACGGTGATCCCGCCTCTCGCGCCGCCACCGCCCGTGGAGCCTACACCGCAGCCGAAAAAGAGCGAGAAGCGCTCCTCGTCAAACTTCCCGCTGTACGTGGTGCTGGGCATCTTGTTGTTGCTCCTCCTCGGCGGACTCTTCTACCACTACTTCTACTACCTCCCCTCGTCCGAAACGCGCGCCATGGGTCGCACGGACGGTGATAAGGTGGTGACGGGCGACACGTTCGTCATGCCTGGTGAAGAGGCTAAGGACAAAGACGCCCCCGAGGCCGGTCGTGGCGACAAGCCGCAGACCTCCATAGCCGACGAACAGAAGCTCGATCCGGCTACAGCCGCCGACAAGGCGCGTCGGGCTGCTGCCGAGAAAGAGGCTAAGGAGAAGGCTAAGGCCGAAGAAGAGGCCAAAGCCAAAGAGGACGCTAAGGCCAAAGAGAAGAAAGAGAAACCGGCCGCACCCAAACGCAAAGTGGTGGCCACCGTTCGGTTAGAGCCAGGGCAATTCCTGACCAAGCTGGCCGAGAAATACTACGGCAACAAGGTCTTCTGGGTCTACATCTACGAATTCAACAAATCGAAAATCGCCGACCCAAATCATATCCCCACCAACATGGAGATCAAGATTCCGGCCAAGGAGCTCTACGGCATCGACGCCGACAACAGCGCCTCCGTAGAAAAGGCCAAGGCCATTCAGGCTCGCCTAAACGCCCAGAAGTAATCCGCACAAGTTCTGGTTTTCCACTGGGGGAGGGAGAGAGGACGCGTCGCTCGGAGCGATGTGCCCTCTCTCTTTTTTTGCCATAAGCCATGGTGCGATTCGGAAGATCTTCCGAGGTGTTTCCGGACGTGGTGAAATACCCTTCGGAGGTGGTCATAATCACGTTCCGAACGTCATTAAATATGGTTCAGGACGTGATTAAATACCCCGCCGAACCGTATTAAATACCCTTCGGAACGGTATTAAATACCCCTCAGGACGTCATTAAATACCCCTCTAAACCATATTAAATACCCCTCGGAACGTGGTTAAATAACGTCCGGAACGTGGTTGTGACCACCTCGGAACGGTATTTCAGCTCTTCGGCGTGCGATGGATGGTGCGGGCGTCGGCCTGAGCGGTGGGCATGACGAGGATGTCCTGGAGGTCGACGTGCACGGGGGCGGTGAGGGCGAAGCGGATGGTGCGGGCGATGTCGTTGGCCGTGAGCGGTGTGTAGCCGTCATAGACGCCAGCGGCGCGTTGGTTGTCGCCCTTGAAGCGGACGATGGAGAACTCCGTCTCCACGG
>ERZ773043.1243-NODE-1243-length-14489-cov-18.159970_pt1 | contig 14489 bp, 13 predicted proteins | sample MGYA00580636_ERZ773043 | MGnify/ENA primary metagenome ERZ773043 (study PRJEB29015, sample SAMEA2737992) | human oral metagenome | biome: human oral; feature: human-associated habitat; material: dental | place: China | collected 2065 ... | reverse complement strand
GGCCGCCGACCTCGGCGCCTCGCTGCTGTGCCACCACTTCTCCCCGCACGACGCCAAGCAGCCCTGGGGTGCCGATTCGGTGGAGGCGACGCTCGATTCGGTGCGCGCCCACCTGGTTCCGGGAGCTCGGCTCGTCGATGTCGAGGCCGACTTCCGCGACCCGGCGGCGCCGCCGGCCGTCATCGATGAGGCCGTCCGCACCCTCGGCGGTGTCGATGCGCTCGTGTGCAACCAGGCGTCATCCGGCCGCGATGGCGGCCTGGAGCAGATCGACGCCGCCGACCTCGATCACCACTGGGCCGTCAATGCGCGCGCCTCGCTGCTGCTCGTGCAGGCCTACGCGGACCGTTTCGCCGATCGCCACCGGGCCGAACCTGACGAACATGACGGGCCGGGCAAGGCGGCATCGGACGGGCGGGGCTCGGACTTCCCGGCCATGCCGGGGTCGGCCGTGCTCATGACGTCCGGCCAGGATCTGGGTCCCATGCCCGAGGAGATCGCCTACTGCACTGCCAAAGCGGCCCTGGCGGGGATCACGCCCTCGCTCGCGGCCGGGCTGGCCGAGCGCGGCATCCGGCTCAACACCGTCAACCCCGGCCCCGTGGACACCGGTTACATGGACGCCGAGACGCTGCGCACGGTCGACGCCATGTTCCCGTGCGGGCGTACGGGGCGGCCCGAGGACGCCGCCCGCCTCATCTGCTGGCTGCTGACCGACGAGGCCTCCTGGGTGACCGGCCAGGTCATCAACTCCGAGGGCGGCTTCAGACGCTGAGAGAGCCGTGCAAGCCGACGGCGGACGCCGCTGACGCAGCGGATACGGCAGACTCAGCAGACGCAGCAGGCACGGCGGCCACTGAGCCGCGATCGACCAGCCCGGCGCCCATGGTCAGGTGCTCGGGGGCCGCCTTCGGCGTGGCCAGTCGCCGCAGAAGCAGCTCGCCGGCCTGACGCCCCATGGCGGCCCGATCGACGCTGACCTCGGTGATCAGAGCCCCTCCGGGCTCCCGGGGCACCGCCAATCCGAGTGTGACCGCTGACAGGCCTTCGGGCACGCCCACGCCGTGCGACCAGGCCGCCGCCAGGAGGCCCTCCATGGCCATCGGGTTGTTCGACACCACGGCGGTACAGCGCCCGGGGAGACGCCCGTGTTCCATCATGGCTGCACCGGCAACGGCGTTGTCCTCCACGGGGCGGTTCAGCACCTCGACGCCGTGGGCGCTCGCGACCCTGCTGATCGCCTCGCCCTGGGCACGGTAGACATTGGCCAGATCACGGGTGATTCGACGGCCCAGGTGCAGCACCCGCCGATGGCCCAGTCCCGCCAGGTGGGAGATCGCCAGGTTCAGCATCTGCTCGAAGTCCGCGTCCACCTCATCGCTGACCGCGGCACCCGAGGTCCCGATGAGCACGACCGGCACCTTATTGCGCAGAAGCCTCTCACGCTCATCGTCGGGGGCCACGTCCATGAGCACAGCGGCATCCAGCGTCCGGGACTGCACCAGCGCGGACAGGTCCTTGCGAACCTCTCGAGCCCGTACAAGGGGAACGAAGACTCGGATCCCCTCGGCCTCCAGGCGCGCCCTGAGGCCCCCGACGTAGCCCTGGTCGTCAAGGTCGACGGATCGGGGCTGCATCCGGAACAGCACACCGACGCTGCGCACGGAGTGGGCGGCGAGCACCGAGGCGTGGCGGTTGGGGAGGTACCCCAGCTCCTCAATGGCATGGAGCACCCGGTTCCGAGTGCTCTCGCTGGTCGCGCGCTTGCCGGTGAGCACGTACGTGACGGTCGACGGCGAAACGCCGGCCAGGCGAGCAACGTCAGCCCGCGTGGCCGGCATGTCATCTCCTCAGTTTTTCAGTCTGTTTTCTCAGTCGGCGGCTTTGCGATGTGCTGGGTGCCCAGTGGGACGGTCGGGACAGTCGGGGCGGTGCGCCGAATCAGATCGACGCACTGCCCCGCCGCGTCACTGCTTGAGGCCGCCGGCGGCCAGACCGGCGACGATACGGCGCTGGAAGAGCAGCACCATGACCACCAGCGGCAGGGTCATCACCACGCCGGCCGCCATCTGCGATCCGAATGGGGTATTGAACTGCGAGGCGCCGGTGAACTTCGACAGCAGGACGGTCGCCGGCTGCATGGCGGGATTGTTGATCATCGTGACGGCGACGAGGAACTCGTTCCAGGCGCCGATGAAGATGATGATGGCGGTGGTGAAGATGCCGGGGGCGGCGAGCGGAAGGATGACCTTGCGGAAGGCCTGCCCCGGAGTGCAGCCGTCAACCATCGCGGACTGTTCCAGCTCCTGGGGCATCTGCCTGAAGAAGCTGGTCAGATTCCACACCGCCAGCGGCAGCGAGAAGGACAGGTCGGGGACGATCATCGCCTGGTAGGTGTTGATCCACTGCCAGTCGGAGAAGTTCTTCAGCAGCGGCACGATGATGGCCACCAGGGGGAACATCGAGGTGGCCAGCACGACGAGCAGCAGGAATCCCTTGCCGCGGAAGTCGAGGCGGGCCAGAGCGTAGGAGGCGAAGGTCGCGACCGCCAGCGCCACAATGGTGACGACGATCGACACGACCAAGGAGTTAATCAGACCCTGGCCGAAATTGTTCTTCGCCGAGAACACGGCCTGGTAGTTCTCGAAGGAGGTGTGGCGCGGCCACCAGGTGTTCTCGAAGATCTCGGTGTCCGGCCGCAGGGAGGACACGACCATCCAGTAGAAGGGCGCCAGGCAGTAGATGACGATGAAGCCGATGCCGACGGTGGCCCAGATGCCGGACCACGGGGTCCTCTTCTTAGTGCTCTGCCCGACGGCGGTTGAGGTGGAGTCGGTCGCGATGCTCATGCCTGGCTCCTGACGTCGGAGGACTGGGTGGACTGGTCGGACTGGGAGGAGTCAGAGGAATCAGAAGAGTCGGTGGCCGCTGGTCGCCGCTTGGGCAGGAATGCCGAGGCCGGCAGCTTGCCGCCCTTCTTCTTCCTCTTCTCCACGCTCGCGCCGAGATCGGTCCCGGTGATCTTGACGAAGGCGAAGGCGAAGATGAAGACGTACAGGAAGAGGATGAGGGCGTATGCGGCCGCCGACCCGTAGCGGAGGTTGGAGGCCTCGTCCTGGACGAGCATGGAGATCGTCTCAACGGAGGCCTTCCGGGGCCCGATCAGGATGTAGGGCAGGTCGAACATGCGCAGAGCGTCGAGGGCGCGGAAGAGGACGGCGACGGCGAGAGCGGGCTTGACCAGCGGCAGAGTGATGCTGGTGAAGCGCCTCCAGGCGTTCGCGCCGTCGATCTTGGCGGCCTCGTAGACCTCGTCCGGGATGACCTGGAGCCCGGCCAGGGTGAGCAGGCCGATGTAGGGAGCGGTCTTCCACACGTCGGCGATGATGATCGCCATCTTGGCCGAGGTGCCTCCCGAGGCCCACATGATGTGCTGGCCGAGGACCGCGTTGGCGACGCCGTCCTGGTTGAAGATCCATCCCCACAGGATGGCGGAGACGGCGGTGGGGATGGCCCACGGCACCAGGATGGCGGCGCGCACGAAGCCGCGCCCACGCATGGCCTTGTGCATGATGAGGGCCATGGCGACGCCCAGAACCGTCTCCAGGACGACGGTGACGACACCGAAGAGCGTCGTGTTCCAGGCGGCGGTCCAGAAGCGTTCACCCGCGGAGGTGAAGATGTCGGTGTAGTTCTTCAGGCCGACGAAGGGCGCGACCTTGGAGACGAAACCGGTGTTCTCGTCCAGGCCCGCCTTGCCGTACAGCGACTGCTCCAGGGATTGGAGAACGGGGATGATGATGACGATCGTCAGGACGACGACCGTGGGTGTCAGGAGTATCCAGGCCAGGCGCGACTGCGCCCTGCTGGATTTGGACCGGCGGTTGGCGACCTCCGGTGAGGACGACGATGTGCTCATGGGTGCTTCTCTCATACTGAGGCTCTTACCGGTCCTCATCGGCTCCTGTTGCGCTCGAGCGGCTGCGGGGAGCAGGCTCGTCTCCTCTCACCGGTGGTCCCGTCTCATTCGAGACGGGACCACCGAAAGCACAGGGAGCCGCGAGGTGCCCGGGCGAATCAGTTATCGACGCCCTTCAGGGTTCCCTCAAGGTCCGTGATGGACTGCTCGGCCGTGGTCTGCTGCTGGATGGCCGGGTAGATGGCGTCCTGGATCGCAGCGGTCACGTCACCGTAGGAGACCACCTTGGGCCGGCCCTTGGCGGCGTCGAGGGAGGCGCGCAGGGTGGTCAGGTACGGGAACTGCTTGAGCAGCTCGGGGTCCTCGTACAGGGAGCCGAGGATGGGGGCGAGGGTCTGGGTCTCGAGGGTGTAGCGCTCGGACTCCTCGGAGATCCACCACTTGACGAACTTCAGGGCCGTGGCCTTGTTCTTCGAGTAGGGCGAGATGCCGCAGTTGTGGCCGCCCAGGGTGGGCACGAAGCTCTTGCCGTTGATCGTCGGCAATGCGGCGACGCCGAACTTGTCCTCACCAAGAGCCTTGAGGTTGTTGGCGTACTGGTAGGGCCACTGGCGGTAGAAGAGCAGCTCGCCGTTCTCGAAGGCGTTGCGGCCGTCCTCCTCCTTCCACTCCAGAGCGGCCCCGGGGATATAGCCGTCCTTGAAGCCGTCCATGAGGGTCTGCAGGCCCATGACCGACTCGGAGGAGTTGATGGCGACAGCAGGCTTGTCGCCGCTCGTGTCGTCGTAGAAGGAGCCGCCGGCGGTGTGGATGAACTCCGAAGCGCAGCACGTCAGGCCCTCGTACTTGGCGAACTGGCCTCCGAAGCCGCCGATGCTCTCGTGCCCGGGGAGCGCGCGCACGGCGTCGATAGCCGCCTTGACCTCATCCCAGGTGGTGGGCACCTCCACGCCCGCCTCGGCGAGGAAATCCTTGCGGTAGTACATGATCGGGGCGTCGGTCGCGTGGGGGACCGCGAAGAGCTTGTCCCGGTACATCCCGGTGTTCCACACCGACTCGATGATGTCATCGTTCTTGAGCTCGTCCATGGGAAGCTCGAGGATCCACTGGTTGGCGGCGAACTCCGCCACCCACACATTGTCCACGGAGATGACGTCGTAGGCGTCGGACTGGGTCTGGGCGTTGTTGATCAGGGACTGACGCTGCTGATCCGCTTCAGAGGACAGCTCGATGAGCTCGACCGTTTCGTCCGGGTTCTGCTCGTTCCAGACGTCGATGCGCGCCTGAACCTTGCCGTCGGAGTTGTCCTTGCCCTGGACCCAGGTGATCGGACCCGTGCCGGAGAAATCGGCGCTCGCGCCGCCTCCGCCCGAGTCTCCCTTGGAGCATGCCGCGGCGGCACCGAGAGCCGCGACGAGGGCGGAGCCCTGGATGAACCGACGCCGTGGGAGCGAGGTAATCATCTGTAGTTTCCTCCTTGAAACGTCATGGGGAAGGCATGACGGATGTGTCATTGGGGAGAACCGTTGTCGACGCGCGTCGACAACGTGCCGAGGGACACGGTAGGCCCGGGGGCACACGTCGGATGTCCGAATAGTCGGACCGTTATCAATTCGTTATCTTCCACCTCCTCCCCGAGATCGGTCGATCTCCGCACCGAGATCGGTCCAGTTCCGGCTCGAGATCGGTCCAGTCCATACAGAATCCGCACACGATCCAGGGGATATCGACAAGGACCCATCGCCGCCAACATTTCCAGTCCTGCCGGTAGGCTCACGCTCATGACCGAGGAGATCCCCTTCGCCCAGGCGCAGCCCTATTTCGCCGGCGACGCACGCACCAACCGCGAACGTATGCTCGCCGGCGACTGGTACGTCTCGGATGACCCGGACAACGCCAGAATCGCCGCGCACGCGCGCCGCGAGCTCTATCTCTACGAACGTGCCTTCGCCATGGGCGAGGACGACGCCGACAAGCACCTGCGCTCGGCCCTGCCCAACCTGGCACCGGACGCGCGCCTGCTGCCGCCGGTGCGCGTGGACTACGGGGAGAACGTTCTCGTCGGCGAGGGGACCTTCGCCAACTACGGGCTGACCGCCCTGGACGTCGCTCCGATCACCATCGGGGCGCATTGCCAGATCGGTCCCAACGTCCAGCTGCTCACTCCGGTCCACCCCCTGGAGCCGACGCCGCGGAAGGTCGGGCTGGAGTCGGCCGACCCGATCGTCATCGGGAACAATGTCTGGCTCGGTGGCGGCGTCATCGTGTGCCCGGGCGTGACGATCGGCGACGACTGCGTCATCGGAGCCGGATCGGTGGTGACCCGGGATATTCCGCCTGCATCCCTGGCAGTGGGCAATCCGGCGCGCGTCATCCGCACACTGGACGATTCGACCTTCGCCCCGCGTCACTGAAGAATCAATGCCGATATCGGTCCGGTTCCGCAGCGAGATCGGTTCAGTGATCGGCCTATCGCACCATCAGCACCACGACATCAAGGAGCCGCCGCCATGGACCCCAACGCCTTCTCAGACCTGGCCGCCTCCCGGCATTCCGTTCGCGATTTCCGCCCCGATCCGGTTCCCGACGACGTCCTCGATGCGATCCTGGACGACGCCCGGACGGCGCCGAGCTGGTCCAACACGCGCCCCTTCATGCTGGCACTGGCGACCGGGGAGCGGGCCGACCGACTGCGTACGGCCTACGTGCGCGAGTTCGACAAGACCCTGGGCGTCCAGCACAAGGAACGCGGGGCCGTAGCGAAACTGGCGTTGTCCGGCAATCTTCCCGACGGCGATTACAAGATCTGGGCACCCTACCCCGAGGACCTGCGTCGGCACTCATTCGCCGTCGGCAAGGCCCTCTATCAGCATGCCGGAGTGGCCCGTGGGGACCGGGCCGAGCGCGACGAGGTGAACCGGCACAACTGCCGGGCCTTCGGCGCGCCCGTCATGGGCTTCGTCCTCATCCACAAGGACTTCTTGCCCTTCGCGGCCCTCGACGCCGGCCTCATGCTCCAAACGCTGTTCCTGTCGGCCAAGGCTCATGGGGTCGACTCCTGCCCCATCGGAGTCCTCGCCGCCTGGCGCAGCCCGCTCGACGCCGAGTTCGAGGTGCCCAGCAACTACAACCTCATCACCGGCTTCGCACTGGGCTACGCCTCCGACGCCGAGATCAACGAGTTCCGGGCCGAGCGGCGCCCGGTGCGGATGGTGCCCGCCCGGTCATAAAGCTCCGGGTCCCCCACTCGCCGGTCCCGTTTCCACGTGGATGGGACATGAGCCCGCGCCGGCAGCAGCGGCCTCGGGGTCGGCCGGGTGCATCGCGCCGAACAGGAGCGCAGTCACGGTCAGCCCGACAAGAGCTCCCCCGTCCCAGTCGGCCGCGGCAATCCGGTACGACCCGAGCGCGGCCGCCGGGCCCCGCGGGCCGGAGCGCGCTGGAACGTGAACGTACCTTCCCAACATCAACGTACCTTTCTCCCATCCTTCTGGGACTAAAACTCAGAAGGATGGGAGAAAGGTACGTTCACGTGACGAAGGTACGTTGACATTGGGGCGTGCGCTCCGCCCGACGCGGCACCCCCAGCCCGCTCCGCACGGCGAACTCCGCACCCCGTTGGAATCAATCATCTCTCCGAGGAGAAGACCAGCATTGATGCCCGCGCTGAGACCGACCAGCCGGGCAATGACGTGAACCAGAACTCCCAGCGGCAGCTGAAGTCCCTAGAGTCCCGCACCGTCCTCCGCCTCACGCGCCGAATCGACCACTGGAGGCACCAGGCGGTTGAGGGGACCGAGTATCACGCCGCCCGGAAGCTGCTCCTGGGCAGGCATCGAGAATTCGCCGCTCATGATGCGCACCGCAGGATCAGTCGCGCTGGAGGGCGGCCTCCTGGGAGTCCCGACGGCGTCGCCACACGGGCAGGACGATGAGCCCGCGCCGATGCGCGGTGACCGCCATGGCCGCGCCCGCCGCCATGCATATGACGACGGCGACCACTGAGCCCTCGACGCCCATGCTGCCCCCGGTGAGGATATCCGAACCGCTGAACGACGCCTCGAACAGTCCCCGGCCACTGCCCGTCCCCGAGATGTCGGACCCGAAGATGCCACCCTGGACGAAGTTCCAGGCCGCATGCAGACCGATCGCGAGCCACAGTCGGCGCGTCACCAGATAGCACGCCCCCAGGAGAATGCCCGCCTCCAGGGCGATGGCCACAGCGCCGAACGCAGTGGCCCCCGGGTTGCTCAGGTGCATCGCGCCGAACAGGGCGGCGGTCATGCCCAGCGCCCACCACGAACCGAGCCACGCCTCCAGCAGGCGCAACAGCACGCCTCGGAAGAGAAGCTCCTCGCCGACACCGGCCATGACCCCGCCGGCCAGCCCGACAAGAATTCCCTTGTCCCAGCCGACCGCGGTAATCCGGTACGACCCGAGCGCGGCAAGGACAGCGAAGACCGAGACCATGAGAGCAGTCCCCCACCCCAGGCCGGCGCCGAGCTCGCGGAGCCGGCCCGGGCCGGACAGCTCGCGAATCGTCCTCCTGCGCACCAGCCGCATGAGCCCCCAGTACCCGGCAAGGCCGATGGCGGCCGTAATGGCCGAGCCGACAAGCAGGCCGATGGGGAAGAGCGTGATCCGGTGCCCACCCGCTCCCGCAATCGCCTCCCTCGTCGTCTCACCAAGAAGAAGGCTGAGAGCCAGACCCGCCCCGATTCCGATCGCCTGCGCCACGCCGTACAGCAGAATGCCCAAGGTCAGTTGGACGCCCCAGAGCCGTGCGGCGCCCTCGGTCCTGCGCGCCGACTCGACCGCCGGCGGAACAAGGCGATCGAAGAAGCCAGAACGGCCGCCGCGTGGGGGCCGTCCGTGGAATGGTACCGGGGTGTCTCCGCTCATGGCCGCATGATCCCAGATGCTCCGTCGCCACTCCATGGAGCCGGCACCCGGAAGCGCAGTGGTGCCGGCCCCACCCCGCCGAAGACCGGTTCACGGCGCTTCGGCGCGGTGCGCCACCGACAGTCACCGACGGCTAAGGGACGAGCTCAAGCGCTGCCGCGCGTTGCACGATCGTCGTCAGCGAGCCGAGGGTCGAGGAATCGAACTTCCATCGCTGCCAGTACAGCGGCACCTGCACGCTGCGATCCGGATGCAGCTTGACCAGCCTGCCGGTCTCGAGGTCTCCGGTGATCTGGCCCTCTGGGAGTACACCCCATCCGAGCCCGAGTCGGACAGCCATGAGGAACTCACGGTTCGATGGGATGTAGTGGACAGGCGGCTGGTTCTCCACCGCGGTCTGCCGCAAGTAGGAGTGCTGGAGGTCGTCTTTGGTATCGAAGCGCAGCATCGGCAGCCTCCCCAGATCAACCTCTTCCTTCTCGAGGCCTTTGATCAGAGATGGGGCGCAGACAGGCCGGTACACCATCGTCCCGAGCCTCTCGACCGTACAGCCGGGGGCGGGTGCGCTGGAGGTCGTGACCGCCGCCATCACGCATCCTTCTCTGAGCAAGGCAGCGGTATGGTCCTGATCCTCGACGTGGAGGTCGAGGAGGAGTGATCGCTCCGCCGCGATCCGGGCGATCACGGGCTGGAACCACGTGGAGATGGAGTCCGCGTTGATGGCCAGTGAGACACGCGCCATCCCGGACGCATCGGGCAACGAGCTGTCCGCTGCGAGGAGGCGCTGGGCGTCCGAGCTCAGGAGCATGACTTGCCGGGCAAGACCCAGGACGATCCTGCCGGGCCGTGTCGGCTCGACAGGACGCGACCGCTCCACGAGGACCAGACCCGCCTCGCGCTCCAACGCTCCGATCCGTTGACTCAGAGCGGACTGAGTGATTCCCAGCATCGATGCCGCGATCTCGAACGACCCCGACTCGCAGACGGCGCTCAGAGCCTCGAGGTGCGACGTCTTGAACATCAGAAATCCTTATACTAAAGAAGTAGAAATGATTTCACTTAATGACAACCCGACTGTAGCGTCATGGCATGACCACGATCTGGGCGTACATTCCGGTGGCTCTCGTCTTCGGCATCACCCCCGGACCGGATGCTGCGCTCGCGCTGCGTAGCTCGCTCGCGCACGGTGTCAGGCACGGAGCCGTCGTAGCACTCGGTGCGGCGACGGGCTCGCTCGCCTGGGGGATCGCAGCGGCCGCGGGCGTCGCGACATTCGTCACCCGAGTCCCGGCGGCATTCGAGATCCTGCGCTGGGCGGGCGCGATCTACCTGGGCTGTCTCGGCGTGCAGTCGATCGTCACGGCCGGCACATGGGCCGTCCCGGCGGGCGCTGAGGGGACGACGGCGGCAGCGCCCGTCTCGACAGCGTTCTGGACCGGGCTGATCGCCGACCTCCTGAACCCGAAGATGGGGGTCTTCTACCTCGCGGTGATCCCGCAGTTCATCCCCGAGGACGGGCCGGTATTCGCCTGGGCGATGGTTCTCATGGCGATCGAGTTCGTCATCGCGATCATCTGCCTGTCCACGTACGCGCTACTCGCATCCTCTGCGAGAAGGCTTCTCGCCCGCGGCGCGGTCGCCACCTGGATGGAACGGATCCTCGGCGTCGTGCTCCTGGGCCTCGGAGTCCGTGTCGCCATCGGATAACTGTTTTTCGTACTCAGGGCGCGGTAGCCAGGATCGAGGGCCGAGTCCTCGAGGACGCCGTCGGCGCTCACTCGTTGAACAGGTCCGCGAGCCTCCGTCGAGTCTCGTGCGCCCACGCGCTCGTCGAGACGATCCCCAGCAGGACGATCCCGACTCCGAGTCCGGTCACCAGGGCGAACATGCCGTGACTGGCCTGGAGGAGGCTCATATTGTCCGCTCGCGCCACGGAACCGGCCAGAGCCACACCGAGCGCCACACCCACCTGCCGGGAGGCTCCCGCGATCCCCGAAGCGGCGCCCGACTGCGAGGGCGGGAGCCCCTCGACCGCCGTCGTCGAGATGGGCGGGTTGATGAAACCGAGGCCCGCGCCCGCTATCATCAGAACGACGACGAAGTACCACGTACTGGCATCCGTGCGCAGGAAGGTCAGCAGCAGACTCGACGCCGCGACGCAGGCCCCGCCGGTCACGAGCGCCGGTCGTGTTCCCCTGCTGGCGATGAGTCGGCCCGCAAGGGGTGAGCTCACGGCCAGGGCCACCGCCAACGGCAGCAGAAGGGCTCCCGTCCCCAACGGCGTGTATCCGAAGGGGCCCTGCAGGAGCAGCGAGAAGAGGAAGAGGAAGCTCCCCTGAGCGGTGGAGACCGCGACGGCGATGATCACCGCGGCGCTGAAAGGGGCCGAGCCGAAGAAGCGGATGTCGACGACCGGGTCCGTCACCCGCCTCTCGACGGCGATGAATGCGATCAGGCCCAGCATCGCCAGAACCATCAGGCCGAGTACGAGCGGCGAGTCCCAGCCCCTTTCCGGCCCCTCGATCAGGGCTCCCACCGTCCCGCCGAGGAAGGCCATGATGAGCAGCTGGCCGGCCGGATCGAGGCGGCGGGGTCTGGCCGCCCTCGACTCCGGTACGAACACCACGGTCGCCACGAGAGCCGCCGTGCAGACGGGCACATTCATCCAGAAAGTTGCCTCCCAGCCGAAGGACTCGGTGAGAAACCCTCCCAGGAGCGGACCGGACCCCAACGAGATGCCGATGACGGCGCCCCACACCCCGATGGCGCGAGCGCGTTGGGCCGGATCGGTATAGGTGGCCGAGATGATTGACAGCGCCACCGGCGTGAGCAGAACTCCTCCCACCGCCTGCAGCCCCCGCCCCACGATGAGCCAGAGGACGGAGGGTGCCAGGGCGCAGAAGGAGGACGTCACGGCGAACAGGCCCAGCCCGAGGATGAATGCCTTCTTGCGGCCGAACCGGTCCGCGAGCGACCCACTGGCCAGTAGGAGCGTGCCGAGAACGAGCGTGTAGGCGTCAACCAGCCACTGCAGCTGCGCGGCCGACGCGCCCAGGTCGGCACGGATCGAGGGCAGTGCGACATTGATGAGAGCCGCGTTCATCGAGGAGATGAAGAGGGCCGTGCAGCAGGTCAGCAGGACGATCGGCGGGCGTACGCGTCTCAGTGATGCGGTCATTTACTCGAAGGTTCCCTCTATGACGGCCCGCTGGAGCACGTGCCCCTCGATGGCCCGGAGCAGGGCCCTGTGTCGAGAGCGTGCCGGAAGATCCAACCGCGCATCCAGCACGTATACGGTGAACCGATAGGTGTGCGTCTTGCCGCGCGGTGGCTTGGGCCCGCGATAACGATGCCACCCGTAGGCCAGGCCCTGGCGTGCGGAAAGAGAATCCACCTCCTTACCATGAGGAATTGCGGCCGGGATCCTGTCCGTCGGCTCGATGTTCCAGATCAGCCAATGGGCCATGGTCCCGAACAATGGGTGGGTCACATCCTCCAGAGTCACCGCCAACGAGGCCCCGCCAGGATCCCTTCCCTCAAGAACGATCTCCGGAGACTCGTCGCGCCCGCGCCCCGTCGCGTCCTCCTGAAAACGGCCGGAACTACCAATACTACGCAACAGGGCCTTCAGCCCATTCGTATCGTCAATGCTCATGATCGGGCATCCTCGCTTTCCGCACTCGTGCTCACGCCGAATCCGCGCTCGCTCAACAGCACAATATATCTACCAACTGATCCAGGAGCTCCTTCTGCCGTTCGGCACTGATCCGAACCGGATTCGCCTGGATGGAAACGCTCACCCCGTCCCCGGGAACGATGAAGATCACGAGATCCCCACCGACCCGATCCGTCATGCGCATGTCATCGATGATCCGCCTGTCCATGAATGTGCTGCGCACGCCATCGGGAACCTCATAGGTCTCGATCGCGAGCCGTACGCACATGGCGTCCGGATCGCCCAGGTAGGGGTCGAAGAAGTATGCGAACCTACCTCCTTCCAGCACCTCCTCCACTCGCCGACGTGCCAGATTCCCGACTGTCTCCCCACCGTTCCTGCGAACCCCGACGGGAACCGTGTTCACCAAGGGGCCGACCATGCTTCCGATCTTCGGACTGGGCGGCAGGATCATCAGTGCAATTCTGTGCAATACGGATGACACAGTCAGGTACATGCAGGACAAGGCGGGGGAGGAAGCACCGACATGGAATGCTCTCTCTCCCTGCAGGGAACGGGAGCATTTTCTGCGGCGACTGCGATCTAGACGGGAACACAATGCGTCGCACGGTCGTTTGTGGGATTCCGCAATGAACGGAACGGGCGGAGAGCCGTGCCGGGCCGCGCGGCCCACCTGACGACGACCTTCCCGTCCCGTCACACGTTGTTCCCAGGTAAATCAAAGGCTTCCGGGCGCGCAATCGCCGGCGGGAGCGAGCGATGACTCGTAGAGTGAGGGAGTAAGAATGACGATGCGTCGCATTCCGCGCTCCGCCACTGTTGCCGTTGCGCGGTATTCGGCTGCCTCGCGGGACGCGGCCGCACCGCCTCACGGTAGAGCCCCTGTCTCGACACCCGGAGGAAGTCGCGTGATCTGGTTCCATCTTGTCGTCGTCCTACTATTCATCATCATCGGTGCCCGCCTCGGCGGCATCGGCATCGGCCTGGCCGGTGCGGCCGGAGTCATCGTCCTGGCCGCTACCGGTGTGCACACCTCGGCCGACGATGCTCCCTGGGAGGTCGTCGGCATCATCATGTCCGTGATCTGCACCGTCGCCGCCCTTCAGGTGGTCGGAGCCATGGACCATCTCGTCCATCTCACCGAGGTGCTGCTGCGCAGGCATCCCAGGCAGATCGTCTACCTCGCTCCGTTCGTCACGTTCGTCATGTCGGTGATGTGCGGCACCGGGCACACCGCCTACTCGATCATCCCGGTCATCGTCGATGTCGCCAAGGAGCACGGCATCCGACCTTCACGGCCCCTGTCCATCGCGGTGGTCGCCTCGCAGGTGGGCGTGGCCGCCTCGCCGATCTCCGCGGCGATGGTCGCCCTCGTCATCGCGCTCGAGCCGGTGAACGTCGGCTACCTCCAGTGCCTCGCGATCGTCATCCCGACCACCTTCATCGGCTGCGCCGTCGGAGCCGTCGTCGCGGCTCGCCAGGGCTCCGAGCTCGCGGAGGACCCCGTGTACCGGGAGAGGAGGGCCAAGGGACTCATCAAGCCGAGCGCGGCGGTTGCCGATGACTACACGGCGGCGCCCGGCGCCGTGCCCGGCCTGCTCATCTTCCTCGTCTCCCTCGTCCTCGTCGTCGCCTACGCGACCCTGACCTCCAAGGAGCTCGGAATCATCGAGGATCCTCCCATGGCCTCAACGCCCGCCATCATGACTCTCATGCTGGCGACCGCGGCGATCATCTGCCTTGTCGCGAGGAGGCCGACCGGAACGATCGCGAATCAGGACACCTTCCGCTCGGGCATGACGGCCGCCGTCTGCATCCTCGGCCTGGCGTGGCTGGGGAACGCCTTCGTCAACCAGTACGGGGCGACCATCTCCGACGCGCTCTCGGGGCCGTTCCAGGCGCTGCCATGGCTGGCCGGGGTGTTCTTCTACTTCACGGCGCCGCTCATGTTCTCCCACGCCGCCACCACCAAGGCATTCATGCCCCTCATGG
>ERZ773043.1241-NODE-1241-length-14527-cov-9.144210_pt1 | contig 14527 bp, 10 predicted proteins | sample MGYA00580636_ERZ773043 | MGnify/ENA primary metagenome ERZ773043 (study PRJEB29015, sample SAMEA2737992) | human oral metagenome | biome: human oral; feature: human-associated habitat; material: dental | place: China | collected 2065 ... | reverse complement strand
GTGGCGCCCATCTGGACCCCGGCCAGCGCCGCTGCCAGGCTGGCCGCCAGGCGACACTCAACCGGCTGACCGGTGATGGCCCCCAGCATGGACTTGCGCGACACACCCACCAGCACCGGGGCCACTGATGCCCAGGCCGGAATGCCGCGGTACAGCGCCAGGTTGTGCGCCAGCGTCTTGCCGAAGCCGAAACCCGGATCCAGACAGATGCGCTCGGGTAGCACGCCGGCATCCAGCAGCGCCTGGCGGCTGTCCATCAGGAAGCGCCCGACCTCGGCTACCACGTCGGCATAGACAGGGTTGGCCTGCATGGTGGCGGGGGAATCACCCAGCATGTGCATGGTGACGAGGCCCACGTCGCTGCCCGCCACTGTCGCCCTCGCCTCTGGGGTGCGAAAGCCGCTGATGTCGTTGATGATGCTGGCCCCGGCGGCAATGGCGCGTGCCATCGTGCCCGGATGACGGGTATCGATAGACAGTGGCACGTCCAGCCCGGCCAGCGCCTCAACCACCGGCGCGAGCCTGGCCCACTCCTCGTCCAGCGGCACGGCCTGCGCACCGGGCCGAGTGGACTCGGCGCCAATGTCGATGATGTCAGCGCCTTCATCAATCATCCGGCGTGCCGCGGCAACGGCCACGGCCGGGTCACGATGACGCCCCCCGTCGGAGAACGAGTCGTCGGTGATGTTGAGAATGCCCATGACCAGCGGCCGTTCCAGCGACAGCCAAAAGCGTCCGCACTGCCAGATGGCGGGTCGTGCGGTACTGGCTGCGGAGTCGGATGGGGGCGGCGAGGACATCAGGTGAAGGATGGACAAGAGAAAGCCGGGTAACGACGGCCGGCACGGATTGCTCCAGCGCCCTTCTTGCACCGAAGGGAGCGACAGGACCGGGCCTTACGCACTGGCTGCGGTCGATATCTTAACGGTTTCGCAGAAAAGCGACGTTGAACAATGCCCGCCTGACAAGGATTTGGGTATCCCGGAAAAGAGAACCGGCCCTTGCGGGCCGGTACCGGGCCAGACAGCCGAGCTGCCCGGCACGTGCGGGAGTCCGTCCGGGGTGGCTTGCCTCCCCGGCGGAAGATCAGGCCGAAGCAGCCGGATTGGGTTCGGACTCGACCGCTGGCGGCTGGGCCGGCGGAGTGCGCGGACCGTTGTCGGACTTGGGCGTCCAGTCCTTCGGCGGTTGCGGCGGCCGGCCGGCCATGATGTCGTCGATCTGCTCGATGCCGATGGTTTCCCACTCCAGCAGGGCCTTGGCCATGGCGTGCATCTTGTCGGCATTTTCCTCGATCAGGCGGCGGGCCAGCGAGTACTGCTCGTCGATGATGCGGCGGATCTCCTCGTCGACCTTGCGCATGGTCTCTTCGGAAACATTGGTCGTCTTGGTGACGGAACGTCCGAGGAAGACCTCGCTCTCGTTCTCGGCGTAGACCATGGGGCCCAGCCGATCGCTCATGCCGTAGCGCGTGACCATGTCGCGCGCCAGGTGGGTGGCCCGCTCGAAGTCGTTGGAGGCGCCGGTGGTCATCTCGTTCATGAACACCTCTTCGGCAATGCGGCCACCGAAGAGCATGGAGATCTGACTGAGCATGTAGACCCGGTCGTAGCTGTAGCGATCACGCTCGGGCAGCGACATGGTGACGCCCAGCGCACGGCCACGCGGGATGATGGTGACCTTGTGGACCGGATCGGCCTTGGGCAGCAGGCGGCCCAGGATGGCGTGGCCGGACTCGTGGTACGCCGTGCTGCGACGTTCGTCCTCGGTCATCACCATGGAACGGCGCTCGGTACCCATCAGGATCTTGTCCTTGGCACGCTCGAAGTCGATCATCTCGACCAGGCGGCCATTGCGACGGGCGGCAAAGAGCGCGGCCTCGTTGACCAGGTTGGCCAGATCGGCACCGGACATGCCAGGAGTGCCACGGGCCAGCACATCAGCCTGCACGTCGGGACCCACAGGCACCTTACGCATGTGGACGTTGAGGATCTGCTCGCGACCACGGATGTCGGGCAGCGACACCACCACCTGACGGTCGAAGCGTCCCGGACGCAGCAGCGCAGGATCCAGCACGTCAGGACGGTTGGTGGCCGCGATGAGGATGATGCCCTGGCCGGTCTCGAAGCCATCCATCTCGACCAGCAGCTGGTTCAGCGTCTGCTCGCGTTCGTCATTGCCGCCGCCCAGGCCGGCGCCCCGCTGACGGCCCACAGCGTCAATCTCGTCGATGAAGATGATGCAGGGGGCGTGCTTCTTGGCGTTCTCGAACATGTCACGGACACGGGCTGCGCCCACACCGACGAACATCTCGACGAAATCGGAACCCGAGATGGAGAAGAACGGCACCTTGGCCTCACCAGCGATGGCACGTGCCAGCAGCGTCTTGCCGGTACCCGGAGGGCCAACCATCAGGACGCCACGCGGAATGCGGCCACCCAGCTTCTGGAAGCGGGAGGGATCGCGCAGGAAGTCGACCATCTCCTGGACTTCTTCCTTCGCCTCGTCGGCACCGGCCACATCGGCGAAGGTGACAGGGTTGTTGTTCTCATCCAGCATGCGCGCGCGACTCTTGCCGAACGAGAAGGCTCCGCCCCGGCCGCCACCCTGCATCTGGCGCATGAAGAAGATCCAGACACCGATGAGCAGCAGCATGGGGAACCACGAGATGAAGATCTGCATCAGTACCGACTGCTCTTCCTCGGGCTTGGCATTGACCTGAACGCCATACTTCATCAGGTCGCTGACCATCCAGATGTCGCCGGTGGAAGGGACATACGTGGACAGGGTGCGGCCGTCACGGGTGCGCACGCGCACGGCGCGACCATCGATCTGCACGCTGTCGACCTGGCCGTTCTCGGCCTCTTTCATGAATTGGGAATACGGAATGTCCCCGACACGCCCCTGCCGTGTCTCGAACTGTCGGAACACGGTAAACAGGACCAGGGCGATGATCACCCAGACGGCTGCTTTGGAAAACGCGTTATTCACCTGCTCTTCCTCATTGGGCATGCAGACCAAGCGCCTGCAGCCGGTTGATTCTACGCTGTTGCGTCGGATTTTCCGTGCTTTTGTACCGGACGGCACGAAGCCGTCCGTCAAAAACCCGTTTCGGCCACGATAGCCGCAGAAGCCGCCAAGATGACGGCACTTCCATGGCATCAGTCACGACTGGCGCCCGTAGCCGCCGACTTCAGACGGCGGCCCAGCAGATAGGTTTCCGCCGAGCGGTCACGCGAAGCCTTGGGCTTGCGCGGCTGCACGACGGAAAAGTGATCCTTGAAAAGGCGCACCAGCTGGCTGTAGCCGCTGCCGTGGAACACCTTGATGAGCAGCGCACCCTCCGGCTTGAGCCAGCGGCTGGCAAAATCGACCGACAGCTCGGCCAGATCCTGCATGCGTGCGGTATCGGCAACCCCTACACCGCTCAAGTTGGGGGCCATGTCCGACAAAACAAGATCGACCTTGCCGCCGTCCAAGAGCGCCTCCAGTCGGTCAAGCACGTCCTGCTCACGGAAATCGCCTTGCAGGTAGTCCACATCCGGGATGGGCTCCATGGGCAACAGGTCCAGTGCGACGATTCGGCCCTGGATGGACACCTGCGGGGCTTCGCCGCGCAGGTCGTCGGCCTTGCGCACATCCTCGGCCAAGTTGGGCGCCGCCAGCCGCCGGCGAACCACCTGCGACCAGCTGCCCGGGGCCGAGCCCAGGTCCACCACGGTCATGCCGGGGCGGATGAGATGGTCCTGCTCGTCGATGCCGATGAGCTTGAAGGCGGCCCGCGCCCGATAATGATGGCGCTGTGCCAGCTTCACGTAGGGGTCGTTCAGGTGGTCGTGGAGCCAGGCCCGGTTCACCTTCTTGCTGCGACTGCTCTGCATGGATGGCTCAAGTGAATGATATGGCACCCCGAAGGGAGGGACAGGCTCTAGAATGAAGGATCATGCGTGGGCACGGGGCTCACGACAGAAGATCATTCGACACGAGAAACATGCCTTCTTTGTTGCTGGAAAAGGCCGAGCGCAAGGCGCTGGCGGCCCAGGCCCACCCCCTGAATCCGGTCGTGCTGCTGGGCGCGGCCGGGCTCACGCCGGCGGTGCTGCAGGAAATCGACCGCGCCCTGGCAGCCCACGAGCTGATCAAGGTGCGGCTGGCCGGCATGGACCGGGATGCCCGGCAGGCGGCCAGCGAGCAGATCAGCGACAGCACGTCCAGCGCAGCGGTGCAGCTGATCGGCAACGTGCTGGTGCTTTACCGGCCGAAACCGGAAGAGGACGATCCGGCCTGATGATAGCGTGGCCGACGCCGGCCACGCCTTGATATTTTCAAATCGGGGCCATTGGAATTTCCTGTGGCCCCTTTCCTGTGCTGCCCTGGCGGCAGCCAAGGCTCAGCGATAGAGGACGTCCAGGATCTCGTACTCGCGCTCGCCGCCCGGTGCCTGGAAGGAAGCGACATCCCCGGCGTACTTGCCGATGAGGGCGCGGGCCAGCGGGCTGGCCACCGAGATCTTGGACAGCTTCAGGTCGGCTTCGTCCTCGCCGACGATCTGGTAGGTGACCTTGTCACCCGAATCGATGTCCTCAAGCTGCACGGTGGCGCCAAACACGACGCGACCGTCGGCGTCCAGTGCCGCCGGATCGATGATCTGGGCAGCCGACAGCTTGCCTTCCAGCTCGGCAATGCGCCCCTCGATGAAGCTCTGCCGCTCCTTGGCCGACTCGTATTCGGCGTTCTCGGACAGGTCGCCCTGGGCGCGCGCCTCGGCAATGGCGTTGATCACGTTCGGCCGCTCGACCGACTTGAGGCGCTGCAGTTCGTCCTTCAGAAGCTGGGCGCCATGCTTGGTCAACGGAAAGGAGGTGGCCATGATGGAAGAGTCTCCAAAAAGACAAGACCCCGGGGCAGCGGGGAAGGCCTGAGCGGATACAGCAATCCAGACCTTCGCCGGTGCCTCGGGGCCCGGGTAGGGGTTGATGGCAGCCAGTTTACACGAATTGGCCGTTTTGGGGCACGACGTCCATGATACAGAAGCCCCCACGGTCAGGGGGCTTCAGGCTGACCTGCAACGGGCCAGACAAGGCCGGCCTCAGCATGAGGCCGATCGGCAGCAGCGGCTCTGCCGATCGGAAACGGTCTCACCTCCTGCCCTGCCGGCGCTCCTTCAGATGCCCATGCAGCTGCTGCAGGGAGTAGACGTCGTGGGCGGCCTGGGATTCGAGGTGCATGCCCTCGACGGCAGCCAGGGCGCTGGCGATGGTGGTGTAGAAGGTGACGCGCTGCGCCAGCGCGGTGGTGCGGATGGCGCGGGAGTCCTGGATGGCGCTGCGCCGTTCTTCCACCGAGTTGATGAGCAGCGAGATCTCGCCGTTCTTCAGCATGTCGACCACGTGGGGGCGGCCTTCCTGCACCTTGTTGACCGGCGTGACCGGGATGCCGGCCTCGGCGATGGCGCCGGCCGTACCCTTGGTGGCCACCAGCGAGAAGCCCATCTCGTGCAGGGTTTTCGCCACGCGGATGGCCCGGGGGCGGTCAATCTGCTTGACCGAGATGAAGGCCGTGCCTTCGGTGGGCATGCGCACACCGCCGCCCACCTGCGACTTGATGAAGGCGGCGCCAAACGAGTAGTCGACCCCCATCACCTCACCGGTGGACTTCATTTCGGGCCCCAGGATGGTGTCCACGCCCGGGAACTTGTTGAACGGGAAGACGGCTTCCTTGATACAGAAGTAGTCGGGAATGACCTCTTCGGTGACGCCCTGCTCGGCCAGCGTCCTTCCGGCCATGCAGCGCGCCGCCACCTTGGCTAGCTGCACGCCGGTGGCCTTGGAGACGAAGGGTACGGTGCGGGAGGCCCGCGGGTTCACTTCCAGCACATAGACACGTTCGATGGGCGGCTGGCCTTCCTGTTCGGCCAGCTCGCGCTGGATGGCAAACTGCACGTTCATCAGGCCACGCACCTTCAGCGCCTTGGCCATCAGCACCGTCTGACGCTTGATTTCCTCGACCAGGACCGGCGACAGCGAGTACGGCGGCAGCGAGCAGGCCGAATCGCCCGAGTGCACACCCGCCTGTTCGATGTGCTCCATCACGCCGCCGATGACGACGCGCTCGCCATCGCACAGGCAATCCACGTCGACCTCGATGGCGTCGTTCAGGAAGCGGTCAAGCAGCACCGGGGAGTCGTTGCTGACCTTGACGGCCTCGCGCATGTAGCGCTCCAGGTCGCGCTGGTCATGGACGATCTCCATGGCCCGGCCACCCAGCACGTAGCTGGGGCGCACCACCAGCGGGTAACCGATCTCGTTGGCCAGGTGGATGGCCTCGCCTTCGGTACGCGCGGTGCGGTTGGGCGGCTGCAGCAGGCCCAGACGGGTGAGCAGCTTCTGGAAGCGCTCGCGGTCCTCGGCGATGTCGATGGAATCGGGCGAGGTACCGATGATGGGCACACCGGCCGCTTCCAGCGCGCGGGCGAGCTTCAGCGGGGTCTGGCCACCGTACTGGACGATGACGCCGACCGGTTTTTCCAGCTCGACGATCTCCAGCACGTCTTCCAGCGTGACGGGCTCGAAGTACAGGCGATCGGAGGTGTCGTAGTCGGTGGAGACGGTCTCGGGGTTGCAGTTGACCATGATGGTCTCGAACCCGTCTTCACGCAGCGCGAACGACGCATGCACGCAGCAGTAGTCGAACTCGATGCCCTGCCCGATGCGGTTCGGGCCACCGCCCAGCACGATGATCTTCTTGCGATCGGTGGGCTGTGCCTCGCACTCGTCCTCGTAGGTGGAATACAGGTACGCGGTCTGGGTGGAGAACTCGGCCGCGCAGGTGTCCACCCGCTTGTAGACCGGCCGCACGCCCAGGCTGTGACGCAGCTTGCGGATCTCGTGCTCGGTGGTTTCCAGCAGGTAGCCCAGCCGGCGGTCGGAGTAGCCCTTTTCCTTCAGCGTGCGCAGCGTCTCGGCATCCAGGTCGCCCAGCGTCATGGTGTCGAGCTGCAGCTCGATGTCGACGATCTCCTTCACCTGCGCGAGGAACCACGGGTCGATCTTCGTGAGCGAATGGACTTCCTCGATGGTGAATCCCTGGGCGAAGGCATCGCCCACGTACCAGATGCGCTCGGAACCGGGCTCGCCCAGCTCCTTCTCGATGACCTCGCGGTCGGTCGTCATCTGGTTGAGACCGTCGACGCCGATCTCCAGGCCACGCATGGCCTTCTGCAGCGCCTGCTGGAAGGTGCGGCCGATGGCCATGACCTCGCCCACCGACTTCATCTGGGTCGTGAGGCGGTTGTCGGCCTGCGGGAACTTCTCGAAGGCAAAGCGCGGGATCTTGACGACCACGTAGTCGATGGCGGGCTCGAACGAGGCCGGGGTGGCACCACCGGTGATCTCGTTCTTCAGCTCGTCCAGCGTGTAGCCCACGGCCAGCTTCGCCGCCACTTTGGCGATGGGGAAGCCCGTGGCCTTGGAGGCCAGTGCCGAGGAGCGCGAGACGCGCGGGTTCATCTCGATGACGATCATCCGCCCGGTTTCGGGATGGATGGCGAACTGGACGTTGGAGCCGCCCGTGTCGACGCCGATCTCGCGCAACACCGCGATCGAGGCGTTGCGCATCAGCTGGTATTCCTTGTCGGTCAGCGTCTGCGCCGGCGCCACGGTGATGGAGTCGCCAGTGTGCACGCCCATCGGATCCAGGTTCTCGATGGAGCAGACGATGATGCAGTTGTCCTCGCGGTCACGCACCACCTCCATCTCGAACTCTTTCCAGCCGATGAGGCTTTCCTCGATCAGCAGCTCGTTGGTGGGCGAGAGTTCCAGACCGGTCTTGCAGATGGTCTCGAATTCCTCGGCGTTGTAGGCAATGCCGCCGCCGGTGCCCCCCAGCGTGAAGCTGGGACGGATGATGACGGGGAAACCGATGTCGCGCTGGGCCTCCCAGGCATCGTCCATGGAATGGGCGATGGCTGAACGCGCCGAACCCAGGCCGATGGATTCCATGGCCTGCTTGAACTTCTGGCGGTCTTCGGCCTTCTCGATGGCCTCGGGACGTGCGCCGATCAGCTCGACCCCGTACTTGTCCAGCACGCCGTGGCGGTGCAGGTCGAGGGCGCAGTTGAGCGCGGTCTGTCCGCCCATGGTGGGCAGGATGGCGCTGGGGCGCTCTTTCTCGATGATGCGTTCGAGGACCTGCCAGGTGATGGGCTCGATGTAGGTGACATCGGCCATGTCCGGGTCGGTCATGATGGTGGCCGGGTTGCTGTTGACCAGCACGACCCGGTACCCCTCCTGGCGCAGCGCCTTGCAGGCCTGGGCTCCGGAGTAGTCGAATTCGCAGGCCTGGCCGATGACGATCGGGCCGGCGCCGATGATCAGGATGCTTTCGAGGTCTGTACGCTTGGGCATGGCAGGATCACAGGCTGCGGTGCTCGGCCATCAGCCGGGCGAACCGTTCGAAGAGAGGAATGACGTCGTGGGGGCCGGGGCTGGCTTCGGGGTGACCCTGGAAGCTGAAGGCCGGCGCGTCGGTGAGCTCGATGCCCTGCAGCGAGCCGTCGAACAGCGACACGTGGGTGACGCGCACCCGGGCCGGCAGCGAGTCGGCATCCACCGCAAAGCCATGGTTCTGGCTGGTGATGCTGACGCGGCCAGTGTCGAGGTCCTTGACCGGGTGGTTGGCACCGTGGTGGCCGAACTTCATCTTGACGGTGCGTCCGCCGACGGCGAGGCCCAGCAGCTGGTGCCCCAGGCAGATGCCGAAGAACGGCACCTTGCGATCGAGGAAGGTGCGCAGCGCGTCGATGGCGTAGGTGCAGGGTTCCGGGTCACCAGGACCGTTGGAGAAGAAGACGCCGTCGGGCTTCATGGCCAGCACGTCGGCCGCCGGCGTGGTGGCGGGCACGACGGTCACGTCGCAGCCCTGGTCAGCCAGCAGGCGCAGGATGTTGCGCTTGGTGCCGAAGTCGTAGGCGACGACGCGCAGGCGGCGGCCGTCCGGACCCGGTGCCTTTTCGTGCGGCTGGGCACGATGACCGTCAGTGAGCGACCAGCTGCCCTCTTCCCAGACATAGGGCTTCTGCACGCTGACTTCCTTGGCCAGATCCATGCCGGCCAGGCCGGGGAAGGCACGTGCTGCAGCCAGGGCGGCATCAATGTCGAGCGGATCGTCGACGCCGGCCGCCGCCACCAGACAGCCGCTCTGGGCACCGCGCTCGCGCAGCAGCCGGGTGAGCCGGCGGGTGTCGATGCCGACCAGGCCGATCTTGCCGTGTTCCTTGAGAAGGTCAGGCAGCGATTGCTGGGCCCGCCAGCTGGAGACCTGCTGTGGCAGCGCCCGGATGACGAGACCGGCGACGTGCAGCGCAACCGATTCCATGTCTTCGGGGTTGGCGCCGGTGTTGCCGATCTGGGAGGCGGTGAGCGTGACGATCTGTCGTGCGTAGCTTGGGTCCGACAGAATTTCCTGGTAGCCGGTCATGGAGGTGTTGAAGACCACCTCTCCGGCGGAAAGCCCCGCCGCACCGAAGGAATATCCAGAAAACACGGTCCCGTCCGCAAGAACGAGAGCCGCACGGGGCAGCTTCGGAGCAAATGGATTCGGCATATCCCACCCGGTAGATAAACTGCTCGATTATGCCACAGCGAGAAAGGGCCTGCTGCAGTGCGACAACCGCTTCAGCCTGCTTCGGCTTCCGCAATCAGGCGCTCGACCAGCGGCGGCATGCCCTCGGCGGCGCGGGCCGCAATGACCTCGACGCCGTCCACGGCGGGCGGGCGCGGGTCGACCAGGTAGCAGCGCGCACCCGGCGGCGCACATTTCAGCAGACCGGCTGCCGGGTAGACCTGCATGGAAGTGCCCACGACTAGCACCGCATCAGCCTGCGACACCCATTCGGCTGCCAGATCGATGAGCGGAACGGCTTCGCCGAACCAGACGATATGGGGGCGCATGGGGAAACCGTTCGGGTCACGGTCGGCCAGCGTCTGATCGCGGGTCCAGTCCACCACGTAGTCATCGTCGACACTGCTGCGCAATTTCTTGAGTTCGCCATGCAGGTGCAGCACCAGACGGCTGCCGGCACGCTCGTGCAGGTCATCGACGTTCTGGGTGACGATGCGCACGTCGTAGTAGTCAGCCAACCTGGCCAGTGCGTAGTGCGCCGCATTGGGCTGCGCGGTGAGCAGCTGGCGTCGACGCGCGTTGTAGAAATCGATGACCAGCTGTGGATTGCGGGCAAAGGCTTCGGGCGTGGCCACCTGATCCACCCGATGCCCTTCCCACAGGCCATCGCTATCGCGGAAGGTCTTCAGGCCACTGTCGGCGCTGATGCCTGCACCACTGAGGACGACGATGCGTCGTTTCATGTCCACCTCGGCTCATTGGATCGGGAAAGACAGCATTGTCCCAGCAAGCGCGCCCACGAAAAAGCCCGGGCAGGCGTGACATGACGCACTGCACCGGGCTGATGTCCGGGTGGGAAGGATCGACTCAGTCCTTCAGCAGGTTGTTGGACTTGAACGCGGCCAGCCACTTGTCGGCGATGACGGCTTCACCCTGGTCGTTGGGGTGGAAGCGGTCACGCAGCATGGTGGTGGCGAAGCCGGCGTGCTGGTCCACCACGATGACCTTGGACTTGGCGGTGGACAGCGGCGCGATCTGTGAGGCGATCTGGGCGTTGTAGGCTGCGACGCTGGCCTCTTCCGTACCCCCTTCGGTATTCAAGTAGGGAATGACCTGGGCCACCAGGATGGTGATATCATCGTCCGCGGCGCGCAGCGTCTCGATCATCGCCCGCAGCTGCGTGACAGCGTTGGCCACGCCATTGGCAGCGTCGTTGTGCAGGTTGTTGGTGCCGATGTGGATGACGGCCACGTCGGGCTCCTGATCACGCACGGCAGCCTTCAGGGTGCTGAGCGCCTGCGGCAGCGCGGTGTTGACCTGATCGACGCAAGCGCCCCAGTAACCCTGATGGGCGGTGTCGAACTCGGGCAGCTTGTAGGCACCGGTATCGACGGCGGTACTGTTACTGGCGCACGAGTTCACGTCGGCTGTGGACGTGCCCAGCCGGGTACCCACGAAGTCCACCTGCGGCAGGCTGGCGTCGGTCATCAGGCCGTTCCAGAGATTACGGCGGAAACTGTCCTGCGCGGTGCCAGCCTGCGGGGCACTACCCTGGGTGATCGAATCGCCGATGTACATGATGCGCACCACGTCATCATCGTTGTCGGCGCTGTTGGCGATGGGCGCACGGCCGCCGACAGGCGCAACCCCCAGCTCGTCCACCTGCGTATCGGTAGCGGTAGTGAAGTTGACGGCCTTCCAGTCATTGGTGGCCAGCCGCAGCTGGCCATTGCCCGCGTCGGTGAGCGCAGCGCTGTAGGCGCCGGTGGAACCATTGGCGGTGCCCGACTGGACCCAGGCCTCGGTGGCCCAGGCGGCTGCCGTGTTGACCAGATACTTGGCGTTGGCGCGATCATCGGCGCCACCGGCCGTGTCCTGCACCAGGCGGGTCTGGGCGGTGGTGAAGATAGCCTCCACCTGTGCCGGCTTCACCAGGCTCTGCGTGAAGGCGGCTTCGGGCCAGAAGCGGAACAGCTTGCCGGCCGTCATCTTGACCGAGACGCCGCCGCTGGATTCGGCGCGCAGGCAAGTGCCCAGCTCGCAGGCCTCGGCATTGCTGTTGTAGGCGGCGTTGTAGAAAGCGCCACGCACCTGGTTGCTGTACTGCACGCGGCTCCACTTGCCGCCGCTGCGCACGTAGGTTTCCAGATTGCGCAGCTGCACGCGGGTGTTGGTGGCGGTGTTGCCGGTGGCGGTGAAGACCTGGCCATAGGCACCCAGCGCGCGGGCAGTAGCCGGCGCGGTGGCGTTCTGGGCAGCCGCCGCGGTGGCATAGTAGCCAGCGGTCAGCTCGGCAGAGGCGGATTCATGGGCACCCGTGCGAGCAGCCTTGATGGCGGCTAGCGAGTTGACCGTACCCGTGGTCGTGCCGGTGCTTCCGGTCGTCCCCGTGGTGGTACCGGTCGTGCCGGCATTGGTCGTGCTGGCGGTGTTGTTGTCGTTGTTGTCCGAGCCGCAGGCTCCCAGAGCGAGGGAGACGGCGAGAAGCCCGGCGGTGGGCACTGCGCGAGAGATTTTCATGGAGCTGTGCAATCGGAAGTGCCCATGAGCCATGTCTTCGGAAGGACTGGTCCGGACTGGAAGCCGGACGGATTCTATGCAGTCGCTGCATGCCATGGACCGGCAGTCATGCCGACACATGAAGCATCCTGCAGGAACCGTCCCGGCCTTTCGTGGCCCCGGGCAGGTTGAAAAGTGGCGCGCAGTGTAGCAGCGCTCCATCCCACCCTTTATTTCAGGATCACCCCGCCTGATACGCAAACAGAACAAAGCACCGACATTGCTTGGTAAAAACGCTGCAGAAACACAGTCGGACACGGCTTCCAGAGCGATATTTCCGGACATTTACCGAATATCCATCGTGACAACACCCATGGATAATGAATACATTAAGAAGATACATACCTATTTGAAACAAATAGCTACACCCTTCCAATAAACGATACGACCAATACGTCAGAACCAGGGTGCTGATGCACTAGGTCCGTGCAAAGCAAGGATACGCACGGGAAAGAGCACCCGAGTCAGCAACCAGGGAAGTAGCCAGACAGCGCACCCCGGGCCAGGGCATCCGGTGTCTGCGACGAGGGACCTACACGCTGCGCCTGTCGCGCAATGCCTGGGCCACCGTGGCAGCATCGACGTATTCCAGCTCGCCGCCCAGCGGCACGCCCCGAGCCGGACGGCTGACCGTCAGCCCTCGGGCCGTGAGCACCTCGCTGAGGTAATGGGCAGTGGCCTCACCTTCCTGGGTGAAGTTGGTGGCCAGCACCACTTCCTTGACCACGCCGTCGGTGGCGCGCGCCAGCAGGCGCTCGAACTGCAGGTCGGAAGGCCCGATGCCATCCAGCGGCGAGAGTCGGCCCATCAGCACGTAATAGAGCCCCTGATAGGCGCGGGTGTGCTCGATGACCAGCTGGTCGGCGGGATTTTCGACCACGCACAGCAGTGCAGGATTGCGCGCCTCGTCGCTGCAGATATCGCACAGCTCGTGTTCGGTGAGCGTGTTGCAGCGGCTGCAGTGCCGCACCCGCTCGAGTGCCTGCGCCAGCCCCTCGGACAGGCGCCGGGCAGCATCGCGGTCGCGCTGCAGCAGGTGAAAGGCCAGCCGCCTGGCCGAGCGTGGACCCACGCCGGGCAGTCCACGCAGGGCGAGGATCAGTTCGTCGAGGGCGGCCAGGTCTTTCACGCGCAATCAGCCATCAGAACGGCATCTTGAAGCCCGGAGGCAGCGGCAGGCCGGCGGTGACGGCCGACATCTTTTCCTGGGCGGTCTGCTCGGCGCGGCGCAGCGCATCGTTGACGGCCGCGGCCACCAGATCTTCCAGCATGTCCTTGTCGTCGGCCAGCAGGCTGGGGTCGATGGCGATACGGCGCACATCGTTGCGGCAGGTCATCACCACCTTCACGAGGCCGGCACCGGACTGGCCTTCCACCTCGATGTCGGCCAGCGAGTCCTGCACCTTCTTCATGTTGTCCTGCATCTGCTGGGCCTGCTTCATCAGCCCGGCCAACTGGTTCTTCATCATGACGATTTCTCTCCATCGAGGGGTTTGATCGAATCCGGCAGTATGGTGGCTCCGAACTCTTCAAGCAATGTTCTGACGAACGGATCGGCGGCAATGGCCTGTTCGCTGGCAGCCTGACGACGCGCCTGTTGTTCCGACGCACGTGCGGCGGCCGTCTGTCTGCCCACCTGGCCCACCGAAACCTGCAGCTGCACGTCGGTGCCGAAGTGGGTGCAGAGCAGCCCGCGGGCGCGTTCGACCAGGGTCGGCTCGGCCAGGTGACGGACCTGCACCTGCACCTGGAACCGGGTGCCCTGCAGGGATTTCAGTTCGCTCTGGGCAAACAGCTGGCGTACGGCGCCCTGCACGGGCAGGCGGGCGGCCAGCGCGGGCCAGTCGCCATCGAAATCGAGGGGGGAGTCTGCCGGCGCGGCGGGGGAAGCGGCAGAAGCGTCATCGCCCCCCTGGGCCGGGCCTGCGTTGGCGGCCGGATCCCTGGCCGGATTCTGGTCGGGAGACGGCGGCTGCACGCCCGTATGTGCAGAGTCCCCACCCTGTTGAACGACGTGGCCGGCCTGATGCGCTACGCTGGGCGCCGAAGCCGGCTGATGATCCCTTTGCAACGAGCCGCTGCCCCCGGACTGGCTGGCCCTGTTGAACGGGGCATCATCCCCAGACTGGACAGCCTCGTCGGGTTGCCCTCCCTGGGCAGACCGGGAGGCGCACCCGGCAGGACTGGCCTGCCGGCTGGCCGAGCTGTCGAAGTAGCGCGCCTCGCGCGCGTGTCCGTGCCCCGGCTGCTGGGCAGGTACCTCCGGGGAAGCCGGCGAGCGCTGCTGGGGTGATGGCTGCCGGGACGACGGCTGTGAGGGCGGCCGCTGGTGAGGTGATGCCTGCGG
>ERZ773043.1234-NODE-1234-length-14583-cov-5.753097_pt1 | contig 14583 bp, 9 predicted proteins | sample MGYA00580636_ERZ773043 | MGnify/ENA primary metagenome ERZ773043 (study PRJEB29015, sample SAMEA2737992) | human oral metagenome | biome: human oral; feature: human-associated habitat; material: dental | place: China | collected 2065 ... | reverse complement strand
CGATCAAATTCTCCGAAAAGTCACTTTTTGCGACGGGAAACGGGGAAAATTCTTCGAAAAGTCATTTCCCGCGGCGGGAAAGGGGAAAAATGCTTCGGAAAACGGCTTTGTGCGGCGGGAAGGCGTCTAAAAGTTTCGGAGATCGGTTTCGCGCGACGGGAAGGGGCGTATGGCATACGCCCTCAGGACGTTTCCAACGGAAACGATTTCGCGTATCCTTATAAATAGAATTGGAACAGCTTGCCTCAAATGTCCGCCCCTCCTCTCGCCTCTTCGATGTATTTAGGGGCGTAAGCATTACGCCCCTACCGCTTCAGGTGCATTCGTTATGAACGGAATAGAACAGTGCCACAGAAAGAGGTTCGTCGTATTCCTGTGGCACCTATCCTCCAGACGCATGCAGAAACAAAAACGGCCCTTTGCGAGGGCCGACGGCTGTATATGAGATGAAGCGGATAGATGCGCGATGAAACTACGGGTGGGTATAAAAAAGAAATGGTTGTCTCACGACAACCACAATCTTCATTGTTAACCTTAAATCTAATACCATGAAAAACACGGTGCAAAAGTAGGCCTGTTCCCGATTCCGGCAATACCCGCCGACGAAAAAGGGCCTGCACTTACGCTTATTTAACTCTTATATCTGCGCCCCACATCAGTTTATCACGCAGTGTCTGATAGAAATTTCGGTTGTTACGATGAATCATCTGCGTGGAGAAATCTGCCTTACAAACAGAGAGTTCGACGTCTGTCGAGAGACTCCGTGACCGTCCGTCAAGGGCTACGAGGTAGGAGTCATTCCGACTTTCGGTCTTTAAGATTATTTCGTACGAGGCCGGAATGACCAACGGACGCACATTCAGACTATGCGGCGCCACAGGGCTGAGCACAATGTTGTCACTTCCGGGCAAGAGGATCGGCCCATTGACACTCATGGAGTAGGCTGTCGATCCGGTGGGCGAGGCGATCACAAGTCCGTCGGCCTGGTAAGACGTGAGGTACTCCTTATTCAAATAGGTATGGATGGTGATCATGGACGAGGTTTCGCGCTTAAGCAGAACGACCTCGTTCAAGGCATAGTTTGAGGACGGCACCTCGGAGTCGGACGGTGTCTCGGAATAGATCTCCGAGCGCGTCAAGCCGTCGGAACCGCGCGTCTGTAAGCGTAGCATCATCCGCCGCTCGATCCGATAATCGCCACGGAAAAGCTCATCGAGCGTCTCCTCGATCTGTTCTGGTCCGGCTTCGGCTAAAAATCCGAGGCGCCCGGTGTTAATGCCCAAGATGGGGATGTCTTGCCGTCCGATCTGTTCAGCGGCACGCAGGAAGGTGCCATCGCCCCCCACGCTCAGGGCAACGTCCAAATCAAACGGCGCCACGGTCAGCACGCCAGAGATGGGCGGGCAGAAGTGGGGCGTTGTGGTGAGAAAGGCGTGGAAGTCTTTGGAGACGAAGATTTCTGCCTCCAAGCGGTTCAGTTTCTCAAACAGTCGCTGCAACAAGGGCAGCTTATCCGGCCTATATCCACAGCCGAATATTCCGATCTTCATATTCTGATTTTTAATTGTATGACTTTGTTTCGTTCCCTCCCGAATCGTCCTACTTTTGCGCTGCATTTTTTAGACGTACAAATGTAAGGAACATAGCAGAACCAGATTTTTTTCACATGATTAAGTTAAGTGTCAATATCAACAAAGCAGCGACTCTTCGCAATGCACGTGGCGGAAACGTGCCCGATGTGGTGCAGATCGCTAAAGATTGCGAAGCCTACGGGGCACAGGGCATTACCGTGCACCCGCGCCCGGACGAGCGACACATCCGATATAACGATGTCTATGCGCTCAAGCCGATCATCAAAACAGAACTGAACATTGAAGGTTATCCCATCCAGTCGTTCGTCGATCTGGTGCTCACCGTAAAGCCGACGCAGGTGACGCTGGTGCCCGACGCGCCAGACGTGCTGACGTCCAACGCAGGTTGGAACGTGAAGGAGCACTTTAACCAACTGAGCGAACTGGTGGACACATTCACAGGCCACGGCATTCGGACGTCGCTCTTCGTGGAGACGGATCTGGAGAATATCGAATGGGCAGCCAAAACGGGGACGGATCGCATCGAGCTTTACACCGAACCCTATGCCAACGGATATAACAGCAATCGAGACCACGCCATAGCACCCTTTGTGGAAGCGGCAAAGCGGGCGAAAAGCCTCGGCCTCGGTGTCAATGCAGGGCACGATCTGAGCCTGCAAAACTTAGCCTTCTTTGCTTCGCACCTGCCGTGGATTGAGGAAGTCTCGATCGGCCATGCCCTGATCTGCGACGCGCTCTATTACGGACTGGAGCGAACCATTGGCCTTTACAAGGCCTGCTTGAAAGGAGAACCGAAATAGTTATCCGGGGAGGGAGTGGAGAGTAAGTCTCCCGCTCCGTCCTCCCTGTCTTGAAGCCGCATTTAACAGCAACCCCATACAACACAGAATTAGAAACGATATGAACATCTTATTCCTCTTCGCGCAAGTGGCTACGGAAGAAGCCGCCGATGCAGCAACTGAAATCGCGGCCGACGCCGCACAAACACAGGCTCAAATCAATATCATCGATCTCGCCATGAAAGGCGGATGGATTATGGGCGTCCTACTGGTGCTCTCATTGGTGGCCATCTACTTCTTTATTCAGCGACTGCTCGTGATCCGCCAGGCGGGACGAAACGACGAAACGTTTATGAACCGTATCCGCGACTACATTTATGAAGGCAAGATCGATCAGGCGCTCAACCTCTGTCGGACGACGCCAACCCCTGCCGCTCGCATGATTGAGAAAGGCATCCTCCGCCTGGGTCGGCCTACTGCTGATGTGCTGGCTGCCATCGAAAACGCGGGTAACATTGAGATCTCAAAGCTCGAACGTGGCTTCCCTGTTATCGCAACTACTGCAGCGGGTGCACCTATGCTGGGATTCCTTGGGACGGTTACGGGTATGGTGCGCGCCTTCTACGACATGGCTAACGCGGGAACCAATGTGGACGTGACGCTACTCTCAGGGGGTATCTACGAGGCACTTGTGACTACGGTCGGCGGACTTGTGGTCGGTATCATCGCTCTGTTTGCATACAACTATTTAGTGGCTCGCGTGGAGAACGTGGTCAATAAACTTGAGGCAAGCACGATGGAGTTCATGGATCTGTTGAACGAACCTGCACACTAACGACGTCATGGCACTGAAACGAAAAACGAAAGTGAATGAAGCCTTCAGCATGGCCTCGATGACGGACGTCATCTTCCTGCTGCTGATCTTCTTCATGGTGACCTCTACGGTAGTGGTGCCGAACGCGATCAAGCTGACCTTGCCGCAGGCGCAGAAACAGACGGCAGCCAAACCCATCACACGCGTGACAATCGACGCGGAAGGGAATTTCTACGTCGCGGCAGGCAACCAACGCGAGCAGCAGGTGGCCTTTGAAGACATCGCCCCCTTCCTGCAAGAGCAATACGAGGCCGACCCGGAGATGTTCGTCGCCCTCTATGCCGACGAGACCGTCCCCTACGGTCAGATCGTGAGCGTGCTGAACCTGGCCAACGAGAATAAATATAAGGTGGTGCTGGCCACCCGTCCACCGGAGCGCACGCCATGAAGCTGAAGAAAAACAACCTGCTGGCTATTGTCGGATCGATCCTTTTCCACGCCGTCATTCTGCTGATCCTCTATTTCACGGTGTTGAAAGCCGTGGAGCCGGAGGAAGATGGCGGTGTGATGGTGAACTTTGGCACGATAGACGAGGCCACCGGAACGTTTGAACCAGAGGGCGAGCCTGTGCAGGATGAAACGACGGAAGAGGTGCAAGAGGAGACCGTCGTCCCTCCGCCTCCTACGCCCCCCGCTCCACCTACGCCCCCCGCTCCACCTACGCCTCCAACTCCTCCCACGCCCAAGCAACCGGAAAAGCTCATCACACAAGACCAAGAAGAGTCCGTGGCCTTGGCCCAACAGCGGAAGAAAGAGCAAGAGCGGAAGCGGAAAGAAGAGGCACGCCGACAGGAGGAGCTACGCAAGCAACAAGAGGAGCGTCAGCGTCAAGACACGGAGCGCCGCCGACAAGACGAGGCCCGACGCAAAGAGGCTGAACGGAAAGCCGAAGCAGAACGCAAAGCCGAGGCCGAGCGTCGCCGTCAAGCCGAGGAGCAACGCAAGAAAGAGCAGGCTATTCGTGACCGTGTGGCAGGTGCTTTCGGTAAGAACAATTCAAGTCAAGGCACGGGCAAGACAACCACTGGCAACCAGGGCAGTCCCCTCGGCAACGCTGATCGGGGTGCCAACAAAGGCGTTGGCACGGGGTTCAGCTTAAGTGGCCGATCTATCGGAGCGGGAGGCCTGCCGCATCCGGCCTACACGGTGCAAGAGGAAGGTCGCATCGTGGTCAACATCGTGGTCGATCCGGCGGGTAACGTCATCGCTGCCGACATCGGCAAGGGCACGAACATCGACAATGCTTCCATGCGCCGCAGCGCCGTCGAGGCGGCCCGTCGCGCCAAGTTCAACAGCATCGAGGGCACGAACAATCAGAGCGGAACAATCACTTACATGTTCAGACTGAAGTAAGCCCAGCTATTCATTTACATCCATCATAATATCTACCAACAATGAGAAAGAAGGCATATGTGTTTTTTGCGACGGGCTTCGAAGAGACCGAGGCCATCGGCACGACGGACGTGCTGCGTCGCGGGAATGTAGAGACGGTCACGGTTTCAATGACCGGCGATCGAACGGTTACGGGTGGGCATGGCATCCCTGTCGTGACAGACGCACTCTTTGAGGACATCGACCTGACCGACGCGGACGCACTCGTACTGCCCGGCGGTGGGCCTATGCTCAACGATTATGAAGACTTGAAGAAGGCCATCGTCCGCCATTACGAGAAGGGCCGATTAGTGGCCGCTATCTGCGCCGCACCACTCGTGCTCGGCGGACTGGGGCTGCTCCGCGGACGTCGCGCCACGTGTTACCCGGGCTTCGAACGATACCTCACGGGCGCAACCGTGGTGGAGGCAGACACGGTCAAAGAGGACAATATCATCACCGGACGTGGACCGGGCATGGTCTATGCTTTTGGCGTGGCCGTGGTGGACTATCTGATGGGCGCAGAGACGGCCGATGAGGTGGCTCGCGGACTGTTGTTGAAGAAGTAAGCATCGATAAAAAAGGAACGGCTCACGCCCCGCTCGAGGGCACCGCTTCCCGCCCCATGATCCTGCCGGAGTGGACGGCTCGCAAAGAAGCGAGCGTTCCCCCCTCTCCGGCAGGATCTTTTTTTGTGCCCTTTCGAAAAGAGGAACGATTGCATATGCCTCCAGACAACCTTTTCAAGCGACGACAAACAGGCGCATTCATAGAGAGACATGAACCGTAGCGCAATCCCTCCCGCGGGAATAGCCCGACGCGATGTTCAGAAAATACCCTCTTTGGTTCATAAAGCCAGAACCGTAGCCGGACCTTTATATTCCAAATTCATTCCGTAACGTACTGATTCTGCGAGGATACAATCCCCCTCAGGGTTACATAGTCTTTATTCGTCGCAAAATCCTTTTGGTTTTGTTGTTATTATGCACTTAACTTTGCCCCGTCACTTCTCGAAGGAATAGACAAGATGGGCATCCTATCAAACATAGTAACCACATGCATCCGGACATCCGATGGTCGACGAGAGCAAACTACACCCTGTCGTCGACGGTCACATTTTTGCCTTGTCCCGATTAACAAATGTCTTTTTAGCCCGGCTCCGAGCGACCAGCGTAGGGGTACGGACGTCTCCAGCAAGTTGCAGGAGATCACTGTAGGGCTACAAACATCTCCCACAAGTTGCGGGAGATACTCCGTAGGGGTACAAACATCTCCCACAAGTTGCAGGAGATACTCCGTAGGGGTACAAACATCTCCCGCAAGTTGCAGGAGATGCTCCGTAGGGGTACAAACATCTCCCGCAAGTTGCAGGAGACACTCCGTAGGGGTACAAACATCTCCCGCAAGTTGCAGGAGGCTTTCGGAGGCTTACGAAGGTTTCCAGCAGATTGCGGGAGGTTGCCGTAGGAGTATGGAGGGGTAATACAGAGCAGAATTTTATTTTATGATATAGACGATGAATATAGCATTAACAAGACTATCAACCAGAGCTTTAGGCGGTTTGGCACAGCGCGTAGTCAAATCATCCAAAAACGGAAAATTCAAGATCGTAGAGGAGCACGAACTGCTCAAGTCGCTTGAAAAGGAGTCGAAAGAGTTCGAAGACCTTTACGGCAAACTGACTTACAGCGGCCGCGGCAACGAAATCGTGGCCGCAGACGTGGCGCGCGACAAGACCTTCACCGCCCTCCGCACCTTACTCAAGGGCTACAAAGAACTACCCCTGCCTAACGCCGCCGATGCGGCAGCCCTCTACAAGGTGTTCGAACAGTATGGCACCAACGTGGAGCGTATGAATTATGTGGCTGAGACGGCGCAGATGGTCGTCATCTTCAAGGAGTTGGATAAGCCTGAAAACGCGGCACGTTTCGAGGCCCTCAAGTTCAAACCCGCTTACGAGGAGCTGAAAAAACGTCAGAACGCCTTCGAAGACCTCTACGCCGTGCAGGCCGAAGCCAACGCCGAACTGCGCAAACTGCCCCCGGCCACAGCTGCTCGGGCGCGTCTCCAGAAGGCCCTCACGGCTTACCTCAACCTGCTCGAGGCCATGAAGGATCTCCCCACTTGGGACACGCTCTACCTCGACATCAACGAGATGGTCAAGTCCGCCGCAGCCACCTATCGCAACGACCGCAGCGACAAGGCCCCCGACGATCCCAACGCACCCAAGGAGCCGAAAGAGCCCAAAAAGCCGCGCAAACCCAAAGACAACGATCCGGACATTCGTCTGCCTGAGGACGGCCAGCCCAAGCAGCCCGAGGCCGGTGGCGGCGGCACGCCGGAGAAGCCCAAGCAACCCGAAACGGGCGGCGGTGGCACGCCGGAGAAGCCCAAACAACCCGAAGCGGGTGGCGGCGGAACGCCGGAGATTCATTTGCCCGAAGAGTAAACGTACACACACGATTAGATGGTTAGGAGCAATGGCGCCCCCCTCCCCCGGACACGAACATTCGTCAGAGGCGAGGGGCGGCCCACTCCGAAGAACTGTCGGTCTTTCCCCCTTACGCATTCCTAATTGATAACTCAAGTAATTTCATAACGGTCACCTCCGCGCGCCACTCTTCGCCCCGCAAGGGGAAGGCAGAGAGGCCGCGGGGGAACCTCATTTTCAAACTTCAAAAACAGATACAGGTATGGAAAAGAAACAACTTATTTCAGTAGTCAAACCCCTCATCGCCGCAGCGCTCCTCTTCGGCAGCAGCGGCGGAGTCGCGTGGGGGCAGCTGGCGCCTAATGCAAATCACTGTAGTGGTCCAATCCAAGCTCAGAGCTATAGCTGGTCTGGTGTTGATAATAACTATGGGCCAGGAGAGGGGTATTACCCCAATGCTCCGATACAGTTGTCATCAGGTTCGACTATAGGCTTTGGGACAGTTGGGAAAATCACTGTTGGGGGGACTTCTAATATTGTAGTTCTAGAGAGTCCTGCGACGCTTGTAGCGACCACCCCTGTCCTGGCTGCGCATTGTGGTACCCATCCACATGATTATTATACGGACTCGCATCCCGGAGCATCCATCACAGCGCCTGCAGCTCCTGGTGTTCCGGATGGTACAGGTGTTACGCTGCCTACAGCTGCCTACTCGAGAGAAACGTATGTTCAGGTGACAGGAACTAGTGCTTGGAATGCTCCATGGTCATTAGATCATTTGTTTTTTACAAATAACTCATGGAACAAATTGGTGTATACGGGACATACCTCATCGACGATTTGCTGGTATCAGGGTGGATGTAGTTCAGCGTCGAGGCCATACCTTTACTTTACTAGATCAGCTTCTACTCACGGAGGCTATACAACCGGCCGTATACAAATGATGGGAGGACATATTCGGTTAACGGGAAACGGATCAGCCTCAAGTGCTAATAGTAAAAAGGCCGGTGTTGGCTCAAATGTTTCTGTTAGTGGATCGGATGCTCACTTTATCCTACCGGGCTCTCAATACTCTTTGATGATTGATAACTGGTTTGATGAAGCCAGTATCTCGGCTCATGGTTGGACAGACTTAGGCTCGGGCGGCGGTAGTGCTGCAAATGATGTGCTTGGTGTGAATGCCGTATTAGGTATTCAGGAAGGATATAACGGAAAAAACTTCAAGACGAATACCGCTGGTGGTACGATCTTAATCGGTGGTGCTAATCCTTTCCCCGGCCAAGGAAATATGGAGATTCAAGCGTCAACAGGTAGTTCCGGTAATGGATTTGGATTCTCTGGCAGTGGGGATCAGGTCTATACAGGGACATGCGTTCCGACAGCAGGTACAGCGAACCTCGGTAATTACGGCGTGAACGATGTCTATGTTACAGCTGCAAAACTTCCTTCTACTTTGGCTGCTGGTGGTCTGCAAGTATTCAACACGAAACAAGCCTTATATATGGAGAAGGCCTATCCGATCGCCCAAGGCGGTACAGGTCATTTGTTGATGATGGCTCACACGCAACTGAATATCAACAAGACGCAAGATCTGTCGAGCAGTACGGCGGCGAACACCAACCTGATGGGTGGAGATGTAACATTTGGTGGTGATGCACAGGATAAATTTTCGGGTACTGGCTCAGGAAAATATTCTGTGGTAGCTTTTAAAAATTCGAATACAACACCGGATATTGCTGCGATAGGTTCTTTAAATCAAGTAACAATGTGTGCTCCGAGCTACAGCTGGTGTAGACCCTCTGAGGCGTCAGCACTTATTGGCACTTCATTGCCTTCAACCGCAATGCCAGCAGCTACAGGGTTTGAGGCCTATGAAACGGGTGTAACTTATGGATCTACCGTATGCCACACAGGTTTTAATGGGACAACTGGAAACATCACATATAACAGTAGTGGCGCTGGTAGTGCTGTGACCCTTAGCAATGCTCATAACGCTCAATGGCAGGCAGCAGGAAGCATTATTATTTCCACAACAGGTAAAAACTTTGGGTGGACCAACACCGGCAGTGGTTTCATGAAATGGGTTGCTGGTTCTAACATCGACATAGCCAGCAGCACAACAGCCAACTGGGGCGCTAACGGAAGCGGAGCAAAGGCTTTTTGGAGAGCTGGAATCGACATTTCATTGGGTGCCACTGTAACTGCGAATTGGACTGCAGGCGGTTCTAATAGTGTCATTGGTTGGCAGGCTAAGCGGGACATTGTATCGGCTGGCACGCTTACAGCAAACTGGCAATCGACAGCCGCAAATGCACACGCCTACTGGGAGGCAGGCCGTAACATCACGATTCCCACGGCTACATCGCTCAATTGGTCTACAAATAATACCGGTAACCTGCGTTGGTTAGCCAAGAATAACATTACGGTGACAGATCCAACTACGCTTCAATGGACAAATACAGGCACCACGGGTAGCATTTTGTGGGAAGCCGGCAATGACATCGTCGCAGACAACACGTCTGCTGGTACAGCATTCGCTTTTACACAAGCCACCTCGGGTGCAGGCCACACGCGCTGGCAGGCCGGTCATGATATCAAGGCTAAGGGAAATAAGACATTCACCAATAGCACCACAGGTTCGGGACAAATGATCTGGCGTGCAGGGAATGACATCCTTACAACGTCTAACACTCCGGGTGACGAAGTGAAGTTCTTAAAGACAACCCAACAAGCAAATCTGACGGCATGGCAAGCAGGTCGTCATATCGGTGTCGATACGAAGATCACTTTCGAGAATGGGCATGCTTCCAACACGACCAATATGGAGTGGTTTGCTTGTCAGAACATCACGACGCACACCTCGCATGGCAATAGCTTTGACACCAGCGATAATTTCCCCGTAATTTTCACCAACAAGTCGAAAGGTGATATGATTTGGCATGCGCAGAACGGTACGATTCGCACCAATAGCCGAACGAGCTTCATTAACGATGCCGGTGATAATGGGGATATGACCTGGTATGCCGGAACGAACATAGAAACGCATTTCGGTAAAGACGGAAACAATCAAAATATGGGTGAAGGTGTCTTGTTCCAACAGAAGGGCAAAGGCAAAACAGCTTGGTTCGCCAATAACGACATCAAGACGTACAATACAGTGCATTTTGATTGGGCTAATGCAACAGATGACGCTACACCTATCACTTGGTTGGCTAAACACGATATCATTATTGGTGGTGATGTAGAAGTGGCAGGAAATAAGGATGGCTACAGTTTAACTGTGCCCAAACAGGCTGCTGCCGAATTCATAACAGCGAAGAATAATGACATCTTGCTGAAGTCTCACACTGGAATGATCCAAACTAATTCGAAGGTGGACTTCTTGCGCAACAACCCGGGAGCCGCTGTAACGAAGCTGTGGGCTGGCTGTAACACATTCTTGACGACGAATAACATCGACATTGAGAATGAATTCAACTACGTAGAGACGGCTCAAGCGGACAATGCCTTTGTACACCTCTATGCGGAGAATGATATTAAGTCGAATGATGATGCTGCAAGTGGTTGCGATACGCGTCCCGCTCCGATACTGTTTGATATCTCAGCTGCAACAGGCTCTAAGACGCGCACTCTTTGGGAGGCTGAACGTAACATCAATACGCGTGGTCGTGTAGACTTTAATTATAAAGGTGCTACGGTTGCTCGCGCGCTGGTATGGCTCTCTCGCGCTGGTTATATCCAGACAGAGCGCCCTGTAACGGTGGCCTATCAAAGCAATGACACGGTTTCGTTCCGTGCGGAGACTTGGCGCCACGATCCAGCCAGCAATCCTGCTGCTGTACTCCCGAATGCAAATCTTTCCGGCCGTCAAGGCAACATCCACTTCTTTGATTCGATCAACATCAAGCGCTACAACACGGGCGTAGGTGTGACGGAGATCAAGGCTGAGAACCATATCTGGACAGCGATGGTAGACTATTGGGAAAACTCAGGTGCAACAGCCAATAAGATGGACATCATCTCGCACAAGGGAGATATCTATTTGGGTTATAACAATGGTGCAGCCGTTGGCTATCCCCATAAGCCCTACATTGCTAATCAGCAAACCCCGGGTTGGAAGGTTACGCAGAAAGCTCCTTCATTTAGCTGTGTTAACCCTTCAATGTCGTCGGTATCTTACGATGAGAATATCTTCAAGTATTACGTTCCGGCAACCAACACATCCGGTCACTTGTGGATCAAAGCAGGCTGGGAAGAAAAGACGGATCGCAACTCCGTACCGGATAAAACTTCGAATAGTAACATCGACACAGCGCGCGCTTCTGGTGGTAACATCTATTTCACGCATATCGACGTGAAGCAAGAGACCGGCAGTAAACATCCCACGGTGATCAGCATTCCTCATTCTGGCCTCTGGCTCTGCGGACGCGACAGCTTGCTGCACAACCGTAGCCGCGATGCGATGGAATACTACGAAAATGCCGGTATCATCTCTGGCGTACGTCGTTGCCTCTTTCCTTATCCAGATCCGGGTATTTCCGGATCGTACAATAAATCAAATCGGATCGGTTTGATCTATCGTGGCGCCATTGGCGATCTGACGGTGGATGCCGGTAATCGCGGTAACATTATCTTCAACAAAGGCGCTTACCTGAGCTTCGAGGATCCGAGCTCTACGGGCGATGTAATCTTCCGTACACGCTTTGGTGACATCGATATGCGTACGCCATTCGATGTGGATACCATGCACGGTAGCTTGCTCTTCCTGGCACAGATCGAAAATATTGCCGATTTGGAGCACAGTGGTTTCTGCGGATGCACGGAAGAACGTAACAACGTCTATCTGCAAGATTTTGAATTCAAAGCACACGGCGCAAGCGGTAGCGTATTTGTCGGTGCAGATAATAACATCAAGTTGAACTATGGTGGTCTGCAAAACATTGGTACGCGTCATGATCCGTTCCTGAGCAAGGATTATACGCCTTGTCGTGACGGCGGACAGGCCAAGATCGGTTGGGGCTACGACGGCACAACGTGTGGCGATAACCTCCATTGCGATGCCATCGAGAGTGAAAACAAAGCGCGTCCGTTCTTGATGAGGTTTGATAAGGACGCTAATGGTACGGCCATCACTAAGGGCGGTTTTGCTGCAGTGGCTTCGGACTACATTGATGTCTACAAGAAGTTTGCATACTACGGCGGTAGCGGTGACGGTATGGGTAGCGTACCGGGTACAGGCACCCTGCACGGTGAGACAGTCACGGGCTACGGTCTCTTCATGAAGACCCAAGCCAACAAGGGTAACTGGAACGTGAACATTTTCGAGAATACGCCGACTTGCCCCACACCGTGCGACGGAACGAACTGCGGACACGATTACCTGCATATGGTTTCGCGTATGACTTTCCACGACGATGCTTATATCGAAGCGCACAACCAAGAGGTCATGCTTTGGTCACCGGTAATAGAGACGTTTGGTGATATGACTCTTGATTCGGAAAAGGATAAGGGCTCTAAGACTGAAATCACGCTGAAGGCAGATAGTTTGATCTTCCATAGCGACTTCATCAAGAAAGGTAAGAACATAAAGCTCTCCACTTGGAGCGGTCTCCACAATGACCTGCCGATTATGAAGTTCGGTCACATGCGTAAGACGCCTCCGTTCGTCGAAGCGAAAAAGGATGATTGCGACGCCATCACCGAGTGCGTACCCTGCTATCGTTACATCCGCTTCAGCAAGGATCCGCTGCATATGTTGGATACGATCACGATCAAGTTTGGCGACGGCGCATATATGGAGCGCCTCAACACGGTGGTCTTCGATCATACCGTTCTCACCTGCCTCACTGACTCGTTCGACCACGTGAAGGGTGGTGCGGTACAGAACGCACAGATTCGTACCGATACGTTTAAGATCCGCAACCAAGTAGACCTCTTCGCCGACGAGAAGCACGAGCGTGACGCTCACCTCGAGCTGATCTCTGAGGAGCAGATGGGTTCGAAGGACTACGCCGGTATTTATACCAAGCACCTGCACATGGAGCCGGTCGGTGCATGCGGTACTCCGTATAGTGAGCTTTGGACTTCGGACGACTTGGCACTCGACGTGATTACGACGTCCATCTTCGGTGGTTTCGGTTTCATCCACTCTGATGTGCACGTAGAGAACGGCGGACACCTGAACGCCGGCTTCACCTCACTGCGTCTCAAAGGCATGTGCTATGAGCAGATGTGCGGTACGCAACGTATGAAGGACCTCCGTCTCGACGTGGGTGCACAGCTGCACTTCTCCGTGGGTACGTCGAAGGGTCTGAACGGTGAATACAGCGACGCTATCGAGGTAGACCGTCTGACGACCTACGGCTCGGTAGACGTGAACATCGAGATTCGTCCTTGCGAGAAGATCGAGAAGCGCTGCTATCCGATCATCTATTACAAGTCGGTTACGCCGAACAGCTTGAACCAACTCAAGCTCAATCCGCGTAAGGTGAAAATCGATGGCGAAGAGTATCCGCTGCACCTGAACCTTGGAACGGATGGTGTTGTCTACGTCTGCGTTGGTGATGCTCAACCGGTAGATATCAATCGTACGGTGACGCTCCCATCCGTATCAGGCGTGAAGACAGATCCAGGCGCAGGTATTTGGGATGTGAAGAGCCGTGGCAACTTCAAGTTCAAGGCTACCTATTCAGGTTCCAAGCCGCTGGCCGTACGCACGAACCGTACAGTAAACGGTGTACCGGAAATGCTGACGGGCACAAAGAATGCCAACGGTGAATACGAGTATGTCGTTCCGAACGTACAGCAGGATATCACGCTGTCGATCGGCCCGGACTACGTCTCCAACCAGCTGTTGGCAGGCACGGCCGTTTGGTCACACGGCGAGATGATCTACATACGCGTTGATCGTGCTGACATCGCTAGCATCTACTCCGTAGCCGGACAGCTCGTTCGTAAGGTAGACTTGCCCGAAGGCGACACGTCGATCCCGATGAGTCGCGGTGCATACGTGATCACCCTCAAGGACGGCTCCGTTCATAAGGTGATTGTGAAGTAAGCATGAGTCCATATGGGGACGCTTCTGTTAGTGTCCTCGGGTGTGGGTGGATACTGAGAGAGGGTCCGCCCCACCTTTATAAAAGAATCCCCGGCACAGCCTCGTAAAGGCCCGTGTCGGGGATTCGGTGTGTTTGGGGGGTGCGTGCATGCCGATAGGCGTATGCCCTGCGTTTCCTGCCCCGGATATCTCCTAACAATTGATTGGGACGATTATTTGTGATGTCATTTCCGTTTGGCCTCTAAAAACGAAGGTCGGCACGGCTTGGCTCTTCGTTATTCTGTCTCCTGAAATGCAAAGCCGATTTCCGGTCTCTCGAAACGCCAAAATGAAACGCGAGACCGATCTCGGACTTTGCGAAATGCCTTCCCGCCGCACGAAATCGATCAAAATTTTCTGGAAACGCCAAAATGAGGCGGGAAATCGATCAAATTCTCCGAAAAGTCACTTTTTGCGACGGGAAACGGGGAAAATTCTTC
>ERZ773043.1231-NODE-1231-length-14617-cov-9.342055_pt1 | contig 14617 bp, 9 predicted proteins | sample MGYA00580636_ERZ773043 | MGnify/ENA primary metagenome ERZ773043 (study PRJEB29015, sample SAMEA2737992) | human oral metagenome | biome: human oral; feature: human-associated habitat; material: dental | place: China | collected 2065 ... | reverse complement strand
TCAACGACGCCGGCATGCCCACCTCCGTCGGTGACGAAGGCGGCTTCGCCCCGTCCGTCGACAGCCACGAGGCCGCCCTGAAACTGATCGTTCAGGCCATCGAGAAGGCCGGCTACCGTCCGGGCGAAGACATCGCCCTGGGTCTGGATTGCGCCTCCAGCGAGTTCTACAAGGACGGCAAATACAACCTGGCCGGCGAGAAGAAAGTGCTCACCGCCGCCGAGTTCACCAAGCTGCTGTCCGACTGGGTGGCCAAATACCCGATCATCTCCATCGAAGACGGCATGGCCGAAAACGACTGGGATGGCTGGAAGCACCTCACCGAGCGCCTGGGCGACAAGGTCCAGCTGGTGGGCGACGACCTGTTCGTCACCAACACCAAGATCCTGCGCGAGGGCATCGACAAGGGCATCGCCAACTCGATCCTCATCAAGGTCAACCAGATTGGCACCCTGACGGAAACCTTCTCCGCCATCGAACTGGCCAAGACCCACGCCTACACCGCCGTGGTCTCCCACCGCTCCGGTGAAACCGAAGACACCACCATCGCCGACATCGCCGTGGCCACCAACGCCATGCAGATCAAGACCGGCTCCATGTCCCGCAGCGACCGTATCTCCAAATACAACCAGCTGCTGCGCATCGAGGAAGATCTGGGCGAAACCGCTGTCTACCCGGGCCGCGACGCCTTCTACAGCATCCGCCGTCGCTGATGCCGTACCCTGTGGTGCGTCCTGCGTGGCGCACCACAGGGGTGTCCGTCACGAAAATGGTCCGCTTGCGGGCCATTTTTGTTTACCATCGTGGTTTTGTTTACCATTGGCAGCCATGGAGCCGCAGGACTTTGCAGAGGCTCCCCAGCGGAAGATGCCGGCCCCGGCGTCTCCGTCTGCCCCTGGCCCCCTTGGGTGTGCAGGGGTGTCCCTGCGTCTGCCTGCACCCGCACATGGCATGGACGGCGCAGCCCCTTCCTCCTTTTCATTTTGCAATGCGTCTGCTCTTCGTTGCCCTGGCCAGTCTGCTCGTTCTCATCCAGTACCCGCTGTGGCTTGGGCAGGGCAGCTGGTCGCGCGTCTGGCAGCTGAGCGAATCGCTGGCCCTGCAGCGCGAGGTCAACACCGGCAAGCGCCTGCGCAACGAGGGCCTGGAAGCCGAAGTGGAAGACCTGCGCAGCGGCACCTCGGCCGTGGAAGAACGTGCCCGCTACGGGCTGGGCATGGTCAAGCCCGACGAGATCTTCGTGCAGATCAACCCGTCACCGGACTCGCCTGCCACGGGGCACTGATACAAATCAGCGTGTCACCTCGGGCACCGCACCGGCCTCCGCCTCGGGCTCCAGGAACAGCGCCGCCACCTGCTGCGCATCGAAGCGGTAGGGCAGCCGGCAGAACTCGCAGTTCACCTGAATGGCGCCCTGCTGTTCCTCCAGAATGGCTTCCACCTCCTCGCGGCCCAGCATCTTCAGCATGCCGGCCACCTTCTCGCGCGAGCAGGTGCACTCGAAGCGCGGCCTGCGCTCGTCGTAGGCGCTGATCTCCGTCTCCCAGAACAGCCGGCGCAGCACCTCCTCCGGCGGCAGATTCAGCATTTCCTCGCGCGTCAGCGTATCGGCCAGCGCCTGCACCTGTTCCCACAGCAGCCGGCCCTCGTCGTCATCGGTGGCCAGCTGGTCGCTCGTGCCCGGCATCACCTGCAGCAGCAGCCCGAACACACTCTGCTCGCTGGCCGCCAGCCACAGCCGCGAGGGCAGCTGCTCCGACAGGCTCATGTAGTTCTCCAGCACCTCGGCCACCGTATCCCCTTCGAAGGGGATGATGCCCTGGTACGGATTGTCCAGCCCGTCCACCGCACGGGCCGTATTCTTTGCGGGCAGCAGTGTTACCGCAAAACGGCCACTGCCGTCCGGATTCACCAGATCGCCAAACGACGCATCGTGCGGAATGGCCATGCCTTCCTGCAGCTTCACCGTGGCCCGGAAACGGCCGTCTGCCTGGCACTCCGCCACGAACAGCCGGGCCGGCCCCGTCCCCTGGATCTGCAGCAGCAGGCTCCCGTCGAACTTCAGTGACGAGGCCAGCAGCAGCCCCGCTGCCGTCAGCTCGCCCATCCGTTCACGAACGGTCGGCGGTACATCCCGCTCACCATAGCGCTGGTGATGCGTCACCAGCGGCAGCCAGCTCCTGTCGAGCCGCACCACCTGGCCACGTATCCGTTCGTTGAACCCAAACCGAATCAAACTGTCCATGCTTTCAGATCCTGTGTATAGCGCGCAGCGTGCGCCTGATAGGTAGCGGCCGGGCGGGCCAGCCCCGCGATCTCGTCGGCCGTCAGCGGCCGTACGGCCTTTGCCGGTGCCCCCAGAATGAGCCAGCCATCCTCGAAGACCCGGCCCTCCGTCACCAGCGCACCCGCGCCCACCAGACAGTTGCGGCCGATCCGTGCCCGATTCAAGACCACTGCCTGCATGCCGATCAGCGACCCGTCGCCCACCGTGCAGCCATGCAGCATGGCCTGGTGGCCCACCGTCACGTTCTGGCCGATGGTCAGCGGCACGCCCTGGTCTGCGTGCAGCACAGCATTGTCCTGCACATTGCTGCCATGGCCCACGGTGATCGTGTCATTGTCGCCACGCAGCACGGCACCGAACCACACGGTGGCCTTTTCACCGAGGTGTACATCACCCACCAGCGTGGCGGTGGGGGCCACCCAGCTGCCGGAGGCGAGGGTGGGATGCAGGGGGCCCAGGGCGTAGAGGGGCATGGGGTGTCTCCGCAGGTGGTCTGTCGTTGTGTTGAAGGGGGCACGGGTGCTGTGTCGCAGGGGGGCATCATCCCCGGATCATGGACTCATGGGATGACAGGGGGAAGCAATCATGCCGGGTCTGGCTGGCCGAAGCCCCGGTTGTCCGGGGCACGAACATGGTAACGGGAATTACCGGGGCACTGGCGGGTGATGCAGACGGCGACAGCCCGGGCTGCCATCGCCCAATACCGGCTCAGGGTTTTTCCGGCTTCAGGGTACTCCCGGAAACGAAAGGGGCCAGTCCCGCGCTGGCCCCCTTTTTCCCGTCTGCTCAGACTTCCTTCAGCCGCCCGGTGACATACTTGTGCAGCACACTGGCGATGAGGGTCTGGTAGGGCATGCCCTCCCGTAACGCCCGTGCCTGGATGTCATGCAGGTCTGCCGAGTTGAGGCGGATGTTCACGCGCCGGTCCTTGGTCATCGAAGCCCGGGCGGCAGCACGAAACTTCTCGATGAGTTCATCGGAGGTGATATCCACGAACTCGTCATTCTCGTAGGCGCGAAGGATGTCCTGTTCCTCGGGGTCCAGATTCATGGACGCTTCAAGGTCGTATTCGGTTATCTTGTCAATGGCGTTCATCATCGCTCCTCAAATATTCCCGGGTTGCCTTCCTGCTGGCAAAGGCCGTTTTCAGGAAGAAGCAATCATCTTCCTCGACAAAGGGAACGACCCAGATGTAATCGTGCAAGCGAACCAGCAGCATGGATTGCCTTGGGTATCGAGCGGGGTTGGGGTGTTTGAGGAAGCGCACCAGGCAGCCTGAGTGGACGGCAACTTCAATATCTTCAAACGAAATTCCCCGCGTCTCCAGAAGCCACTGGTTCTTCTCGTGGGACCACTTGAACGGTTTCATGCCATCCATCCTGCCATCGTGTGTGCCTGATGTCAACACGCGATGGCAAGCCCCTTTCTGCCACCGGATGCCTCCAGATCATCGACCACATCGCTGCTGACGGTGTGGTATGCCCAGTGTGCCCCCCTTGCGACACCGGCTGCAGTTCCCTCTGGCCCCTCTACCAGGCAGGCCCCATAATCTTCCGTTCATCCGGAGACTTCCCCCGCCCATGCCCACCCAGCTCACCCAGGCGCCTGCCCCCGGCGCCCGTGTCCTCATTCGCGACGAAGAATGGCTCGTCCAGCGTGCCGATGCCAGCGAACACGGTGGCTGGCAGCTGGCCTGCGTGGGTGTATCCGAAACTGTACGCAACCGCCAGGCGCTGTTTCTGAGCGTGCTGGACGAGGTCACCGTCCTCGATCCTGCCGAGACAAGACTCGTGTTCGATAGCTCGCCCGGCTTCATCGAGGGCCGGCTGGCCATCGAGGCGCGGCTGCGCCAGTCGGCCGTGCAGGGCGAGGCGCTGGTGATGGGCCAGCACGGCGTGATGGACACCATGCCCTTTCAGCTGGAGCCCACCTCTCGGGCGCTGCAGAGCCTGCGCCCGCGCCTGCTCATTGCCGACACCGTGGGCCTGGGCAAGACACTGGAGGCCGGCATTCTCACCGCCGAACTGATGCGGCGGGGCAGGGCGCGGCGCATCCTGGTGGTAACCACCAAAAGCATGATGCGCCAGTTCCAGCAGGAGTTCTGGAACCGCTTCACCATCGCGCTCACCCGGCTGGACTCGGCGGGTATCCAGCGCATTCGCCGCGACATTCCGGCCAACCACAACCCCTTCAACTACTTCGACCGCACCATCATCTCGGTCGATACGCTCAAGCGCGACAGCGAATACCGCCATTATCTGGAAAAGGCCTGGTGGGACCTCATCATCATCGACGAGGCCCACAACGTTTCCTACAAAGGCAACCGTACCCAGAGCAACCGTCTGGCCGATCTGCTCTCGCGTCGCTCCGACGCCCTCATCCTGCTCACGGCCACCCCGCACAACGGCCGCAAGGACAGCTTTGCCAGCCTGATGCGCATGCTGGACCCCACGGCGCTACCCAAAAACGTACGGGACTACACCCGGGCCGATGTGGAGCACCTGTTCATTCGCCGCTTCAAGCAGGATGTGCGCGGGCAGATCAAACAGGCCTTTCCCGAGCGCCAGGTCTACAAACTGCCGACCCATGCCACACCGGCCGAGAACGCCGCCTTCGATTGCCTGTCGCATCTCGAACTGGCCAGCGATGCAGCCCGCCGAGACGGGGCGCTACTCTTTCGTACCGTGCTCGAAAAGGCGCTGTTCTCCTCACCGGCCGCATGTCTGCAGACACTGCGCGAACGCATCGGCCGGCTGGAAAGACGGGATGCCGCCCATCCGGACCTGGCCGCGCTGTGCGAACTGCAGCAGCACGTGCAGGCCATCGATCCTGCGCAATTCAGCAAGCTGCAGCGGCTGGTGTCGCTGCTCAAGGGCACGGAAACGCCTGCGGCCACGCCCGGTATGCCAGTCGCAGCAACCGGCTCATCCGCGGCCACGGCTGCATCGTCGGGCGTACCCGGCACCCTGGCGGCGCCGCTGAAGGGCAACGCCAACGCGTCCTGTGCAACCGCCACCGCAGCATCGCCATTGCCCCAATGGCGCTGGACCGGCACCGACCCCACCGACCGCCTGGTCCTCTTTACCGAGCGCATCGAAACCCTGCATTTTCTGCAACAGCACCTGCCCGCCATGCTGGGCCTGAAAGGAGAGGCCGTGGCCATTCTGCACGGCCAGCTGCCGGATCAGGAGATCCAGCAGACGGTGGAAAATTTTGGTCGTACCCATTCCCCGCTGAGGCTGCTCATTGCGTCGGATGTGGCGTCCGAGGGCCTCAACCTGCACTATCAGGCACACCGGCTGATTCATTTCGACATTCCCTGGTCGCTGATGGTCTTTCAGCAGCGCAATGGCCGTGTGGACCGCTATGGCCAGACCCGCGCGCCCATGATCGGCTACCTCTACACCCAGCCGGATGATGAAAGAATCCGCGGGGATCTGCGCTATCTGGAAATTCTGGTCGAAAAGGACGAACAGGCCGCCCACAATATCGGTGACCCCTCCGTATTCATGGGCCTGTACGACGAAGAGGCCGAAGCCCAGAAAGTGGCCGGGGCCATCGAAGGCCAGCAGACGGCCGAGGCATTTTCGGCAGAGCTGGACGCCAACGCCGCCCAGGACATCGCCGATCCGTTTGCCGAGCTGTTCGGCCACAGCGGCGATGGCGGTAGCGCGACGGACGCAGGCCATGAAACCGGTGCCCGCGGTGGCACGGCAGGCAACAACACTGCCACCCAGACCCTCCCCACGCTGTTCCGCTCCCACTTCCATTATTTGCGCGACGGCCTGCGCTGGCTGTATAACCCCCGGCCTGTCGTTCGCCACGATGGTGTGCGCCGTTACGATGGCAGTGTGCGCTACGACGGCGGTGCCGCGCGGAGCCGCAGCGGCATCCGGGTGGAAGTGGATGATGCTTCCCAGACGCTCAGCTTCCAGCCCGACCGCGAACTGTCGCTCCTGCTGTCGCGCGAGCTGGCGCCGGAAATGTGGCCGGACGACAATCACTTCACCCTCAGTGCCAGTGCCGAAGCCGTCAACGGCGCCATCAGCCATGCCCGCAATGACGACCACTGGCCGCGCGTGCAATATGCCTGGCCACTGCACCCCGTGGCCCAGTGGCTGGACTACAAGCTGCTGGCCAGCTTTGGGCGGCAGCGTGCGCCGCTGATTCGCGTGCCTGCGGGTGTGCCGTCGTCTGCAGGCATGACCCATTCATTACCGGCTGCCTCCGGCGGCGGGGTGGATCGGTCCGGGGCACCGGCAGCCGGGGCCACTGATGCAGCAACCACCGCGCCCCTGCAGTCCGGAGACGCCCTCATCATCGTGCTTGCGCAGCTGCCCAACCGCCGTGGCCAGACCATGCTTTCGGACTGGATGGCCATTCGCCTGAACGCCCAGGGTCAGGTACAGCGGCCTGTGCTGGGGCTGCCCGAAGCCCTGCAGCTGGCCGGCCTGGATGCCGCAGCATACCGGGATATTCCCAACGACGGCTCGGCGCCCGAAGCCGGTGTCATCAAACGACTGGAGGAGGCGCTGCCTGCCGTACTGGGGGCAGCGCAGGCGCACCTGCGGCCGCACAAGCAGCAGCTGGACCAGCACAACCGTACACGCCTGCAGGCCGAACTGGACAAGCTGCGTACCCTGCAGGGCAAGCATGCCGCCCAGCTGGAGCTGGAACTGCAGCACGGCATCGAGCAGGTCAACGCCGCAAAACGCCAGCGCGAGGAAGCCGCCACCGAACGCCTCTTCGACGAATACACCCAGTGGGCCAGGGATACCCTCAACCTCGACGATCGTGCCCAGTACACGGTGGTGGCTGCGGTGCTTGCACAATGAGAGCCCTCACTCGCAATCCCATGGACTCCGCTGCCACGGTCGAGCCGGCCGTGCCAGCACCACTGATCCGATACCGCCGCGCGCCCTTTCAGGAACCCGCATGAGTTTCACCATCGACGGCCTGACCAACGCCAACACCTTCTACAGCCAGCACTACCTCGACGACATCCTAGAAAAGGACCTCAAGTCGCTGTTCGAGCGCTGGAAGGCACAGGGTAACCAGAGCCCCGCGGCACGCCTGAAGGTCGCCGGTGGCGCCAATGGCTACTTCAGAAACCGTGAGCGCTTTCTGGCGGCCAAATCGCCCGAATCACGTGCCCAGCACCTGCAGGCACTGGCCGTGCCCATTCTGGAAGCGCTGGACTACGCCGTGCACCCGCAGAACCTCCCGCTGGCTGACAGCGTGCGCGAGGGCGACCTGCCCGTGCTGGCCCTGTACCAGGACAGCCGCGGTGCACCACTGCTGGCCATCTGCGCCGCAGTGGCACTGCCGGGGGAAGAAGAACTGTCGCCCCTGGAGCTGCCCCCGCGTGACGCACAGGGGGCGCCTCTGGCAGGAGGCGCGCGCCGGCACACCCAGCCCGTTCCGGAAAGCGCCGCAGTGGCTGCTGGGACCGGGGCCGGTTCACAGGGCCATGGCGCGCTGAGCTGGGAAGACACGCTCACCCGCCGCCTCTTTGCCGACGATGCACCGCCACGCTGGGTGCTGCTGGTGCACCACGAGCACTGGGTGCTGATCGAACGCGCCAAATGGGCGCGCAAGGCCAGCCTGCAGGTGGAGCTGCCCGAGCTGTTCGGCCCGCGGGATGATCGCAGCCTGCGTGGCGTGGCTGCACTGCTGGGCCGTGTTTCCGTGCTGCCGGCCGAAGGGGAAGTCTCCCTGCTCGACACGCTGGACGAAAGCTCGCACCGTCACGCCTTCGAGGTGTCCACCGACCTCAAGTACGCGCTGCGTGAATGCATCGAGCTGATCGGCAACGAGGCCATCCGCTACAAGCGGGAAGTGTCGAAGGAAAAACTCTACGACCGCAACGATACCGATCTGGCCGAACAGCTCAGCCTCGAAGCGCTGCGCTTCATGTACCGGCTGCTGTTTCTGTTCTACATCGAGGCCAGGCCGGAGCTGGGCTATGCCCCCATCGAGGCAGAAGCCTACCTGAAGGGCTACAGCATCGAGCACCTGCGCGAGCTGGAAAACACGCCGCTCACCACCCCCGAGGCCCGCGAGGGTTTCTACTTCCACGAAAGTCTGAAGCAGCTGTTCAGGCTCATCTGGGAGGGGTTCCCGAAAAAGGACGACCGCGCCACCGGCCAGCAGAGTTTTCTGGACGATGCCGCCTGCGGCGCCCAGCCTGCCTTTACCATCCACCCGCTGCAGGGACACCTGTTCGACCCCAAACGCACACCGCTGCTCGACAGCGTTCGGCTGCGCAACCACGTGCTGCAGGAGGTCATCGAACTGATGTCGCTCTCGCGTGGCGGCAAGGGCCGTCGCCGGGGGCGAATCAGCTACGCCACGTTGGGCATCAACCAGCTGGGCGCCGTGTACGAGGCGCTGCTGTCGTTCCGCGGCTTCTTTGCGGAAGAGGACCTCTTCGAGGTGCGGCGCGACCCGAAAGCCGCCAAAGCCAGCGGCCGGCGTGCCGCCGGTGACGATGAAGAAGGCGCTGATGACGAGGTTGCCCCTGATGACTTCGACGAAGCCACGGAGGGCCACATCGACGTGGCGGACAGTGCCGACAGCCTGTCTGGCCGTCAGAAACGCCGCGATGCCGAGCTGGACCCGCTGGAAGCCGCCTACTTCGTGCCGGCCAGCAGCATTGGTCAGTACACGGAGGCCGAAACCCTGTTCGGTGGCGAGCCGCGAAAATACCCCCGTGGCACCTTCATCTACCGCCTGGCCGGCCGCGCCCGCGAAAAATCTGCCAGCTACTACACGCCGGATGTGCTCACCCGCTGCCTGGTCGAGCATGCCCTGCGCGAAATCCTGCCCGGCAAAACGGCGGATGAAATTCTGCAGCTCACCGTCTGCGAGCCCGCCATGGGCAGCGCGGCCTTTCTGAACGAAGCCGTCAACCAGCTGGCCGAAGCCTACCTGCAGGCCAGACAGAAGGAAACCGGCCAGACCATTCCCCACGACGCCTACACCACCGAACGTCAGCGCGTGAAGATGTACATTGCCGACAACAACGTGTTCGGCGTGGACCTCAACCCCGTGGCCGTGGAGCTGGCCGAAGTGTCGCTGTGGCTCAACGCCATTTCGGAGGGCGGCCATGTGCCCTGGTTTGGGCTGCAGCTGGCTACGGGCAACTCGCTGGTGGGCGCGCGCCGGCAGGTTTTTTCCACGGCGCAGCTTTCTCCCGGCCGTGGGGAAGCAGGCCAGCCCGAAAGGGACTGGCGCGTGGCGGTGCCGGGAGATGTCCGGTTCGAGCCCGAAGCCGCCATACCATCGGGCACATCCGGCAGCATGTCACTGGCTGCGTCCGATGTTTCCGAACTCCTGGCTGGAGAGGCCCACAAGGACAATCGCCTGTGGTGTAAAACGGATATCTATCACTTCCTGCTGCCCGCCGAAGGCATGGGCATGGTGACCGACAAGGTCATCAAGCAGATGGAACCGAAGGCCGTGGAAGCCTTCAAGCGCTGGCGCAAGGCGTTCTGCGCACCGCTTACCGAAGACGAAGTGGCCCAGGTACAGCGTCTGAGTCGCGCCGTGGAAGCCCTGTGGACGCTGCACGCGCAGGAACTGGCCAAACTGCGTGCTGCCACCCGTGACGACCTGCAGGTCTGGCCCAGCCAGCGACCCAACGAGGCGCCCACCAGTACGGCCGAGAAGGACTTTGCCTACCAGCAGCACCTGCTGAGCGAGCGCCAGCGCATCGTCAGCCCCTACCGGCGCCTCAAACTGGCCATGGACTACTGGTGCGCCTTGTGGTTCTGGCCGGTGGATGAAGTGGACAGCCTGCCGGAGCGGGGGCAGTGGTGGTTCCTGCTGGAAGACATTCTGGTGGGCAGCGCCCCGGTCGAGGTGACGGTGGCCGACGTCGATGAGGCCGGTAGTCCGGTGAGCAAACCTGGCTTCGCACGTGATACGGGCGGGCAGGGGGCTGCCGGCAGCGCGGCCGGCGCCATATCCGGAACCGCCGGCATATTCGGAGCCGCTGGCACTGCAGCAGACGATTCCGACGATACGGACTCGGGCGGCTGGCCGATTGGCCTGCGCCCTGGGGAAACGGCCACTCTCTTTGCCGGCGAGACCCAGCAGGATTATCAGGCCGAACAGGCGCAGAAGGCCCGCGAGCTGGGCTTTGAGGAAGACCGCAAAAAGCACGGCTGGGCCAATTTTGAGCGTCTGTTCAACGAAACCGGCCAGATGCTGTTTCCCGAGCTGCAGGTGGTGCAGCGCGTGGCCAGGCAGCAGCGCTTTCTGCACTGGGAGCTGGAATATGCGGATATTTTTGCCCAGCGCGGTGGCTTCGACATCGTGCTGGGCAACCCGCCGTGGATCAAGCTGGAATGGAACGAGCAGGGCCTGCTGTCGGACTTCGACCCGCGCTTTGCCATCCGCAAGCTGAGTGCCAAGCAGACCAGCGACCAGCGCGAGGCGGTGTTCACGGCCATTCCGAAGGTGCGGGCCGAGTACGTGGAGGAATGTGCCGCCACCGAGGGGATGGGGCAATACCTGAATGCCGAGCAGAACTATGCGGTGCTGGCTGGGCAGAAGGCCAACCTGTACAAGTGCTTTCTGCCACAGGTGTGGCGTATTGGCTGTGGGGTGCAGGCGCTGCTGCATCCAGAGGGGCCGTATGATGACCCGAAGGGTGGGTTGCTGCGGGCGGCGATGTATCCGCGGTTGCGGGCGCATTTTCAGTTCGAGAATCAGCTGTTGCTGTTCGCTGAGGTGCACCACAACACCAAGTACAGCATCAACATCTACGGCCAGCGGCGTCCTGTCATCCGGTTCCGGCAGATGGCCAATCTGTACGCGCCGCAAACGGTGTCAGAAAGCCTGAAGGGGCTGGCCATGGCGCAAGTGCCATTGTCGGGTGATGCGCTCAAAGCGCCGCTGGCCTTGCCTGCAACAGGTTCAGCTGCCTCTATTGCTTCACACAAGCCTACGCCCGGCATCAAGCGTGACGAGGGCGGCTGGAACACCGATGGTCATCCCAACCGGGTAATCGAGGTGGATGAGGCCATGCTGGCTACCTTTGCCAAATTGTACGACGTACCCGGTACGCCGCCGGAGCGAGCCCGTCTGCCGGCCATTCACAGTCGGGAGCTGGTGTCAGTGCTACAGAAGTTTGCGGACGCCCCGGTTCGACTGGGGGACTTGGGAAATGACATCTACGCTACTCAGTTGTGGAACGAGACCATTTCCCAACAGGATAGGACCATTCAGCGAGAGACCGGATTTGTCAGCACACCAGACGAGTTCATCCTGTCCGGTCCTCATTTTTACGTCGGGAACCCGCTCAACAAAACGCCCCGTGCCGTCTGCACGCTGAACAGCCACTACGATGTATTGGACCTCGAAACCTTGCCGGGCGACTACCTGCCCCGCAGCAACTACCGCCCTGCCTGCTCACCCGAGGAGTACCGGCAGCGCATTCCGCGCGTCAGCTGGTTGGAGGAGGGAGAAGAGAAGCCGCGGTTGGTGACGGATTACTACCGGTTTGTGAACCGACGGATGTTTAGCCCATCGGCGGAGCGGTCGTTCGTATCGAGCATCGCTCCAAAGGGGAGTGCTCATATCCATCCAGTGCTGTCTACCACCTTTAGAAACACCAAGGATCTGCTGGCCTTTGCTGTTTGTACATTCTCACTCCCGGCTGATTACCTGCTGCGCTCGACGGGTAAGACGGACTTGTACGAAAGCACGTTGAAAAACTTTCCGATTCTGTACGATTCGAGGTTGGTTAGTCGGTCCCTGGCGTTGATTTGTCTTACGTCTCACTACGCTGACCTATGGACGGAAGCATTCGGTCTGGAAATGTCGAAGGATCAGTGGGTCAGCGACGACCCACGCCTTCCACATGACTTCTTTTCAATGCTCACGCCAGTGTGGCATAGTCACTGCGCTCTGCGCAGTGACTATGCCCGTCGGCAGGCCCTGATCGAAATAGATGTCCTTGCAGCCAAGGCGCTCGGCCTTACCCTGGACGAGTTGCTGACCATCTACCGTGTCCAGTTCCCCGTCATGCGCCAGTACGAGCGTGATACTTGGTATGACGTCAATGGCCGCATCGTCTTTACCGCCAGCAAGGGGCTTGTCGGAGTCGGGTTGCCGCGCAAGGCCGGCCGCAATGACGCGGAATGCACCATCATCCAGCCGGACGGCTCGCGCAAGACCCGTCGGCTTGGCTGGGAGGACATCCAGCCCCAGCTTGCAGCGGATGACAGCTGGGTGCCTGTCGTGCCCGATGGCACAGTTGTCGAGCGCGCGGTCATCGATGACACCACGCCTGTCGGGCCTGTTACCCGTACCATTCGTTACGTCGCGCCCTTTGGGCTGGCTGACCGTGAGGCCAATTATCGGCTCGCATGGATGCGGCTTTGATCTTGAAATAGCTCAGCTCATGTATAGAAACAATGCAGTTGTGCGATATTTTCCACAGGGTTTCGTGTTTCCCCCGAATGATGATACGCTACCTGTCAACCACCAATGATTTGGCAACAGAGATAGTCGTGCGAATTTTTCAGGAAATCAGTTACTATGAATCTGCTTGCAATTGACGGCGGCGGAATTCGAGGTGTTTACGCTAGCCACATTCTGGAACGGATCCAGGATGAATTAAAGATCGAGTTCCATAATAAGTTCGATTTGATTTCTGGAACAAGTACCGGTGCGATTATAGCCGCGGCTGTTGCGTTTGGTATCCCTGTTTCTAGAGTTACTGAACTCTATCGTATAGCGGGGCCGAGTATATTTAAATCTAAGAGATACGCATTTGGTGGAATTTTTGCATCGCGATATCCAAGTGATCCGTTAAGAGAGGCTTTGGTTTCTGTTTTTGAAGGCGCGCGACTTTCTGATGCGAAAACTAGGCTTGTTATTCCGGCAACCGATATTGGAAATGGTAGGGTCCACGTTTTTAAATCAAATTACGATAAGAATTTTATCCGTGATTACAACGTAAGTGTTGTTGATGCCGTGCTTTCATCTTGTAGCGCTCCTACATACTTCTCTCCTGTTAGAGTTGGGCCTTATCAATTGTGCGATGGCGGGCTCTGGGCAAATAACCCATCAGCGGTTGCGCTTATTGAGGCTATAACTCGTTTAGGCGCAGAGCGTTCTGCAATTAGATTGCTATCCATAGGTACTGGAATTGGCAAGAACTATTATGCAGTCTCAAATAAAAGAAAAAGATGGGGATTCCTAACTGACTGGAAAGTTGATAAATTTATTTCCATGTTATTGAATCTTCAGGCGGAGATGTCTAATAATAATGCTCGCCTTATGTTGGAAAGCGATCAATTTGTAAGGGTTAATTTTGAGTCAGATTTACCTTTGTTTCTTGATGATGTCGGTTTTATTGGTGATTTAATAAGTCGCGCAGATAGGGATTTTATAAATTCATTTAAATCAATTCAAGATTTGCTTGGAGCGTCCAATGAAACTGATCGAACATTTTAATGAATTCTCGACTGAATTTATAAACTTAAATCAATCTCGGATTGATTTGCTAGAGACGCGAGTGAATGCCATATCTGGAGTAATTAAAGGATTTGATATATATTCAGACATCATTATTCGAGCAATACCACAAGGATCTTGGGCTCATCGTACGATAATTAGGCCAGCTAGGGCTTCGGGATCATTTGATGCTGATTTGGTTGTTTTTGTCAATCCTTATGAGGAATGGGCTCCAGGCGATTATATTGATAACTTGTACGATCAATTTAAAGGTCATGGAACTTACGCCGATAAAGTATCGCGTAAGACTCGCTGTGTTTCAATTGATTATGCTGGTGAATTTTCGATCGATGTGGTTCCTTGTATAATAAGGAGTAGTGGCTGCGAAACAACAAAATGGATCATTAATCATAAGACTGATATGGAAGAGCAGGTAAATCCTGACGGTTATATAAAATGGTTTTTGCGGCAGAACGAGTATCTTGGGGACAATCACTTAATAAAAACTGTTAGAATTATCAAGTATTTGCGTGATTTTAAACTGACATTTTCGGCAAAATCGATTTTGTTAACAACCTTGATTGGAGGGATGGTGTCTGAGCGTGACATCCAAAGCGATGATTTTTCTGACTTTCCAACGTCTCTCAGAACATTGATTAATCGATTAAATGCTTATTTGCAACAACATGAAAGTATGCCGAATATTGTGAATCCGGTGCTTTCTTCTGAGTCATTCACGAGGCATTGGGACAAGGAGAAATATGAAAATTTTCGCAGATGTATTAGTCGTTATGCCGAATGGATTGAGTCGGTCCTGAACAACCCGTCTCACCCCCTGATACCCAGTGTCTGACCCCGGGA
>ERZ773043.1228-NODE-1228-length-14634-cov-57.070238_pt1 | contig 14634 bp, 12 predicted proteins | sample MGYA00580636_ERZ773043 | MGnify/ENA primary metagenome ERZ773043 (study PRJEB29015, sample SAMEA2737992) | human oral metagenome | biome: human oral; feature: human-associated habitat; material: dental | place: China | collected 2065 ... | reverse complement strand
GCCCCAAAGAAGCCCGCGCCTGGACCATCCACCAGGGCGACACCGCCCCCAAGGCTGCCGGCGTGATCCACACCGATTTCGAACAGGCCTTCATCAAAGCCGAAATCGTGTCCTTCGACGATCTCGACGCCGCCGGCTCTATGGCCGCCGCCCGCGCCGCCGGCAAGGTACGGCAAGAAGGCAAAGAATATGTCATGGCCGACGGGGACGTGGTGGAGTTCCGAACGGGGCTTACATCTGGAGGTAAGAAATAGACGGTGCTGTTCAAGGGACGACGAACTGGGCCTGTGTGTCGGCACGATCGTGAGCGTTGAGGTAGAGAGTGTGTCACCGACACCGAAGAGCTTCACCATCCGGCGAGAGGTAAATCACCAGCCCGTCGTCCTGGACGCCAGCGGCAGTATAACAAGCTTTGCCCCGTCGGATGTCATCGGGTCCGTTGAAGTGTTCGGGCAGCATGAGCTGGCCGAACTTGCAGGCGACTCCGCGAGCATCGCCCGACTGGTCCAGCGTTTCGCGGGATCCGATGGAGACGACCCAAATCTCGAAGAGCTGCGTGAGAAGCTCCGAGCCAATCGGGAAGACCTAAAACAGGTGGAGACGGACAAGGCGAAGCTGGAGGGGGAGCAGACGCAGGCTGACAGGCTCGAAGAACAACTCAACCGCTATCAAGAAACGGATGTGCCCGGGAAGCTTCAGGGTCATCAGCGACTTGCACTCGACGAAGCGGTGTTCAGGGAAGCCCTGACCCGCGTGAAGGCAGTCGAAACTGCACTGAAGCAGGATCAGAAGTCCAGTTGGTTGAACGATCTTGTAGCGCCTCTTGACAACATTGATGGAGCGCCACAGGCCGATCATCTGTCCCGTGCATCGGACGCGATGTCGACTTTGCACGTGACCTTGGCGAAGTTGAGGAAGGTTGCTTCCGCTGCAGTCGAGACCGCTCGAATCGCGATCACCGCTGCGCAGTCCGATTGGAGTGAGGCCACCTCGGCTGAAAAGGATGCGTACGCAGAAGTCCTTCGACAGCTCTCAGATGAGGGACTTAATCCTGGCCAGTACATCGCCAAGCGCGAGGAGTTGGCGGGCATCAAGGCGGCGAAGCCCCGGTTGGAGCAGAAGGAGAAGGAGATCAAGCGGCTCTTGGACAAGCGGACCGGACTCCTCAACAGGCTTCGTAACTGTGAGACAGCCGCCACTGAGGGCCTCCACGATGCCATTCAATCTGCCAACGAAGCGACGGGTGGGGTTGTGGTTGTGAAGCCGACGCCGACCAAAGACCGTAGCAACGTCGCTAACGTCATCAAGAGCCACGTCAGTGGGCAGCGGACGCAGATCATGGCAGCCGTCAACAGCCCCGATTTCACTCCAGTCGCACTAGCGGAGGCGATCCGAGGCGGCAGCGAAGCCCTTGAGAAGCTCGGAATCAAGGGCTCGCAGTTAACACATATGCTCGAGGCTGGTGACGAGTTGGTACGAGAGCTGGAAGAGCTCACTGTCGGATTGGGTGTTGAGGTTCTGCTCAAAATGGATGGGGTGCAGGGGCTCCGCGGCATGGATCAGCTATCCAAGGGGCAGCGCGCGACGGCACTATTACTCCTGCTGCTCGGCGCATCGGATGCGCCGCTCATCATCGACCACCCCGAGGACGACCTGGACAACAATTTCGTCTACCAGGGTGTTGTTCGACGGCTTCGAGAGCTTAAAGGGAAGCGACAGATTGTTGCGAGCACTCACAACGCCAACGTGCCAGTCTTGGGTGACGCTGAACTCATCGTGGTACTCGAGAGTGACGGAAGACATGGTCGCCCTGCGGAGGGTGGTATAGGCTCGTTGGATGAGCGCTCGGTTCGATCGCTTGCGGAGAACATCCTGGAAGGTGGGCCAGCCGCCTTCAATGCCCGTCAGCATCTCTATGGTTTCTGAACATCGATTGTTCCGCCGTAAATCGACGTCCTCGGGTTGCGCTTTAGTATGCGAGGCGAAATCGTCTCCGCTTTTCGGTCTGAAATCTCGTAGGGGCTGTCGCAGGAGCGTGAGAACGTTAAGCGGTTGGTTGCCATCCGGTTACATCGGGTTAGCTCTGTCGGGCGCCTAGCAGAGCTAGTTAGAATATCACCATGAACGGTAGCTTCAGTTTGGCGCGCGATGTTGTTGGTTATGAGGCTGGGCCTGAGCTAGTCGCAGGGATAGAAAACCTGCCGCTTGGCGAGGTTGATGCGCTCGCCGAAGCGATCCTGGCTCAGCCAAGGACCAACCAGCTAACTCCGCACCCAGTAAGTCAAGTGTGGCCCCTGATTTCTATGCGCGCCTCGCTGTTCTTTGACGCTCTCGGGGGATCGCCAGTTCTGGGCTACGGCGGCGCTGGCGTGAGGCTGTCGGCCGCGACCGATGTGCGTTTGCGAGGCAGCGGCGCATTCTCGGATGGGGTTGTCAGGGCATTGCTTTACTGCCATGGTCTGGCTATTGAGGATCCGCTGGCGCATGCGGCGGAGCTGCATCTCTCGGCGCCCACCGAGGTGCGCCACTTGTCTCGAGACGGGCTGGCCGCCGCGGTGCAGTCGCTATCGGAGATAGCGGAGTTGCTGGACTCAGGGATCGTCGAGACCTTCTATACCGCTGGCGACGAATTGCCCGCAGCCGGGAGGCTGAGCGCTGCAATGAGCGCGGCCCTGGCTGAGGAGGGAGTAGTTGAGGCCGAGTTATGGGAATCGTTCGAGAGCGAGTTCATTGCCGCTCTTTCGGCCCCACTTCAGCAGCTCTGGGCTCAAGTTCGTTCTGGCAACAGGACGCCAGATCTGAGTCTCGTTCGGGCGGCGGCAGCGCAGGATCAGGGTGCCATGATGGAGACGTTCGTGGACGTGGTTAGGACCCTTAATCCACGCTCCATCATTGAGAACGCTATAACCAGCACGGCCTGCACAATCTCGACAATCGAGATGCTGGGTGGGTCGACAGATGTCCTGTCCGCGTCGTCACTCATGGGCAAGCTCCTATTCCTCGGGGCGCCGGACCCCTCTGCTCAGCTTCGTGTGCAGGAACTTGCCCGCACAAATGTCCCGAACATCGGAGCCCTCTCGATCGGCGACTTAGTTGCGATCCGAACAGGTAGCGAGGTGCTGGCTAGGTGGCGCCAGGATCTTGCTTCAGCTCTCAGCTACGCGTCGGGTGCTCGCGAGCAGGGACACTCATCTGACACGGTTCGCGTCGGTGTCTCCGAGATCATGGCTGACGCTCGACAGGCGTTGCAAGCTGAAGCTGCCGAGACCAGGGTGTGGTCTGGAGCCAACAAGGTAAGTTTCGTTGCTGGGGCCCTTGGTGGTGCTGGAGGAGCCGCTGTCGGGGGCTCGGTCGGATCCGTCGTCCTCGGTGCTGTGACGGGCGGAGCTGCCGCTGCTCTTCAAGCGCTCGGCGCCAAGAAGAGGGTGCCAAGCTATCTGGATAGGCACTACGTCGCTTTCACAGATGCAAAGCATGTTGACTAGGGAAAGGCGATTTTGTCTCACCTCCGGGTAGTCGCCTGCTTCGGCATGGTCGATGGTCACGGTGATGTACTTGTCGCCGCGGCGGGTGTGCCGCCACACATGCCCTTCGACACCGATCACCTCGGTGGTGTCATAGGGTCGTAGCAACAGTGCTTGTCAGGGAGGGGGTTGTTGGTGCGGCGTATGTTGACGGTACAGGACCGGGCGGCTATCGCTAAGGGGCTGGTAGGAAGGTTGCTCGCTGCGGCGGACCGGGGGACCGGATTGTGTGGATCGGTCTCTGTGGTATCTCGAGAGGGATACGCCGTAACGGTGGGAAGTGTGGGTATCAGCCCGTGTGGCAGCTGATGTGAAATACGCCTGAAACGCCGGACCCTGACCGAAGGCCCGCAAGATCAATGTGCTGTATCGGGTCCTCAAGGCCCGGTTGCAGGTAGGTTTTGAAGCGTTCCAGGACCCCCGCCAAATCGTCGCGGGGACCCCAAGGCTGGGGGCCTGTGTGATGGCAGTCTTGAACCATGCAAGGGCTCCCCGAGCGCTGAAGGGAGTAGTTGGTGTCCCACGAGGCCGTCTACACCAGGGTTCTATGCCCTCTTGACAAGGAGAACTGGCCCGTCACAGGAGTCATGCCTGCGCTCCAGACGCACCAGAGGTCGGCCGCGTCACCCAGTAGGGCAGCGCACCCACCCCGGTTCGTGGGGATGGTCAGCACTGGTTGACCATCCCCTGAGGATGTGGCTGAGCGTAGGGCACCTAGGGCACTGGCAGATGTGGCCTGGATCACTTCGGGACCCCATAGGCGCCTCAGCGGCAGCGACCTTGGTAGAGCGCACCACCCGGATCCGTGGATGATCCTGGCTCTACCTGTTGGGGAAGAAACATCTGAGGGTTTGTGTGATGTGTTGATCGATCACAACCGACACCATCCCAGATGTGATGCGGGGTTCCCTGTGGCCTGGGATCACGGTTGCGGAGATGCACCTGTCATGCCGCACTTACCCTGGCAACCGACCTGAAGACGTGTCTTCGTCTCGTCCTCGTTCTCCATGGGAACGGGGAACCAACGAGAACACCAACGGACTGAATCTGTGAGTACCTACCCAAAGGCACCCAGATCACCACACACCAGCCCTACCACAGGCGCCATCGCCGAAGAACTTGGGCGGACGCCCCAGAGCAGCCCTGGGGTGGCTCACCCCACGCGAAGCATACGAACGCCTACTCGTTGCTTCCACCACTTGACACCAAGCTCGACCCCGTTGCTGTGTCGTGAAGGCCAGGTCGCGCCAGCGCTCAACGCCATTGACGAGACCTAGGCGAGCATGTAGACAGAGTCATCTACCTTGGAGTACACCCAAGGTCTGGGCGACACGACGACGATCCGGGTGAGCCGTGAGACGTAAGCAAAGGTGACGTGCCTTGCTACCCAACACCACGAGATGGCCGACGAGACGGTTGCTCGGGCGCTTGGTGTTCTCCGTCAGGGCGCGATCGGTCGGGATCATGCGATCCCGCTGACGGACGATGAGACGGCATGGCTCGGTGCTGACGCCAGGGGACGTTGTCCGGCTCTACTTGGGGATGCCTGCAGGCAGTAAGGTTGGGCTGCAACGGCCAGCGGCGGTGGTGACTGCCACCCACGTGCTTCAAGGCGACCTGAACGTTGTCCAGGTCGTGCCGTTGACGCGAGCGGTCCACGACAGGTTCCAGTGGCCCACGGGGCAGCTCTTAGCATCAGCGATCTTCCAGTGGATCGAAGGCTGTACAACCCCCGTCGCCATTCCGGCACCGGAATGCTCTCACCCCACAAATTCGAAACCCTTCACACCGCCACTCAAAGTGGTTCTTCCCGAACGGGGGTGTGGGTAGGTGGTCCGGTGTGGTGGCTGGTTGAGGGGGTCGGGGCCTCCTGAGGATGGAAGCTGTTACACCAACCTGTCTGGAAGGCCTTGATGTATTCAACGCTATCTTCAGGGCGGCTGATCTGATCATGTTCTGCTGGCTTGACGGCCTCGGGTTGGAGGTGGTGTCCGGTCAACACGTGAGTTCAGGCCGGGTGGTGTTTGAATCGCCCCGGGGCTGGTGGGGGCTCTCAATTCTGGGAAGGATGAATGGGAGTCATGGTGGCACTGAGGAAGTACGGCGTGGAGTTCTAGCAGCGGGTGATGCGGATGGTGATGGATGCCTGGAAGGACCCTGAGGAGTTTGCGTGAGGTGCCATCAAGCGGGTTGCCGACCGGTTCGGGGTTCGTCCCGAAGTGCTGCGGGACTGGGTCCGCTAGGCCGAGATCGACGGCGGCGTTCGGCCGGGCACCACAACCGACGACACGCAGCGGTTGGTTGAGCTTGAGCGTGAGGTCCGCGAGTTGCGTCGGGTCAACGAGATCCTGAAGACCTCCGCGGCCGCGGAGTTCGACTGCAAGATCAGGTAGAGGTGCCCACCGCGGTGCTGGTTGACTACATCGACCAGCACCGCGAACGGTTCGGGGTCGAGCCGATCTGCACCCTCCTGAGGGAGGCCGGCATGTAGATCGTCCCGAGCACCTACTACGCCGCCAAGAAGCGTCCGCTCTCGGCACGCGCGGTGCCTGATGCCAAGCTGGTCGTCGAGACATCACAACTGCGCACCAGGCCAACCTTAGTGTCTACGGTGCCCGCAAGATCCACGCTGAGCTCAACCGTGAGAGCGTCACGGTTGCCCGGTGCACCATCGAGCCGCTGATGCGAGCCGAGGGCCTGCGTGGGATCCCGCGGGAGAAGTCCCGCAAAACCACCCTCGGTGAGGGCGCTGAGACCGAGCGGCCCGAGGGCAAGTCCAAACGCGACATCATCCGATGCCTGAAACGCTACGTGATCCAAGAGGTCTACCACCTGGTCAAGACAGACCCCCACACCGGCGAGATCCGCAGTTGACAACTATAGGAGCATCAACGCCATGGCTGAGACACACAACTCGCTGTTCAAGACCGAGTGCATCCGCAACCCTGTCACGCGACCCAAGGGCAACTGGAAGCCCACCATCGACATCAAGATTGCCGCCACCGAATACATCAACTGATTCAACCACCAACGGCTTCACAGCCAGACCGGACCCGTCCCACCACCCGACTTCAAGGCCGACCACTCGACATCCCAGCCCACGCAACACTACCATCAGAATCCGGCCCTCACCCAGATCGGATCCAACCAACCGAACCCCCACAAAACCCGGGGCGATTCACTTCGGCATGATTCAACCAACACCAACTGTCCACAAAACCGGGGTAAGTCCCCAACACATGGAACGTGGGTGGAGTGGAGTTCAAGTTCAACGTGTAGGAGCGGGCTTACCGCTAGTTTCGGATAGCCTCAGTTTTGCAGCCCTTCTGGTAGCCTCGGGTATGCTGCGGTCATCGTAGCGACTAAGCCGTAAGGAGAGGGATCGAAATGCCAGGATGGTTGCGGGCGGTGGTCATCACCATGATGCTATGGTGGGGCTTCTTCGGGAGCATCAGCTTGTCCTGGGCGTTGGGCTCCCCATGGTTGGTCGACACTGTCCTTCAAGGAAATGGGCTGCGGCTGGCCCAGGAACGACCCACCTGGTTCGTTGTCGTCGTATTCGTCTCTGGGCTGGTGAAGCTGGGTTTTGTCGCCTTTGGGTGTGCCCTCCTATACCCGGACACCATTAGGGTGCCCCGCTGGCTGCGGCTGGCCTTCGGCTGGGTCTCGGGGGTCCTACTCATGGCCTATGGGCTAGTCGGTTCCGCGCCGGGGATCGTAAAGCTCCTGGCGGGAGAATCGCTCTCACGTTACGGCTGGTGGCGGTTATGCCTGTGGATGCCGCATTTCTGGGTAGGTGGCATCCTGGTGTTAGCCGCGACAATTGCCTACCAGCGCTGGAGTAAAGCTAACCTTGTTACGGCATGATCTGCTGGAGGCACGTCTGGTTTTGGAGAGCCAGGTAGGCTTAAACTGCTTTCTGAATACAGGGGGAGCGAGTTTATATTTGGAGAAATAGTGACGAATAATTCACCCGATACTTTGTTTGAAATTGCGGATGTTACTGCTCGCTTGGTGACTAATCGTGCAGACATGCCTGAGTTCATTCCAGTAGGAATAGGCGAATACCATAAGCAGATTATAGCCCCAGAAGGAATCATCTATCAGGGAGATTCTCTCGCATGGTTGAAGTCTCTGGATGATGGTTCTGTTGACCTCATATTTGCCGATCCACCCTACAACATTAAAAAGGCCGACTGGGATAATTTTGAATCCCAGGAAGCGTACATTACATGGAGTATGGAATGGATTGCGCAGGCTAGCCGGATACTATCTCCCAAGGGAAGCCTTTACGTGTGTGGTTTCTCCGAAATCTTGGCTGACCTGAAACACCCAGCCTCTCAGTATTTCGCAGCATCCCGATGGCTGATTTGGCACTATAAAAACAAGGCAAACCTGGGCAATGATTGGGGTCGCTCCCATGAATCTATCCTTCACTTGCGCAAGTCTAGGCGGCAGAAGCTCACTAATGTTGACTATGTGCGCATCCCATATAATGCGCATACGTTGAGATATCCCAACCATCCACAGGCCGAAACCTCCGCCTACGGGAACGGTAAGAAACGGGACCAGTGGGCACCGCATCCGATGGGGGCGAAACCAAAAGACGTCATTGAGGTTCCCACTACCTGCAATGGAATGAATGAGAAAACTCCACACCCAACCCAAAAACCCGAGGAACTGGTACGAAAATTTGTGTTTGCCAGCTCCCAAGCCGGTGACATGGTTCTCGACCCATTCTCTGGTTCGGGAACAACCGCGGTTGTTGCGGCACAGCTGGGTCGGCGATTCTTGGCATGTGAACTTGATCCTCGCTACAACGGTTGGGCTGCCGAACGGTTACGTATGATCCCACATAAAACCGAGAAAGAATGGTTCGAATACGATAAAGCCGCCGTCCAGCGCAGGGAGTCTATCCGGTGAGCATAATAAAGTTGAGGGATTGGGCTGCGGATAAAAGAAAGTTTGTGAAAGTAAGAGATTATCTTGACTTTGCGGAAGCTTTTGTGGAGTTTCGAGAAAAGGCGGGAAATATTCAAGCAGAACTGGTTGCCCGGAATACCCCGCAGTATAGGTTTTTCCAGTATAACTCTGAAGCTGATTACCTTATTTCCCGACCTATCAATACACAGTTATTCTATGAGGCTGACCAGTTCCTAACATCTCGTGAGTTATTCTTGGCGACACTTGATTGTATAGCTCATGATGGTTGCGAATTCACCCCCGCACATCGTGAAACACTCATTCGAATGATCTATACTGCGCAACAATCTATTGGTGCAGCATTAGATGCGCTAGGCAATGGAAACCGAGCAAAGAAGATTAATGGTGACCTTTTTGAAAGGTTTATACAACTAGCGGTTCGTGAGTGCGGCGTGGAGTGCCGCTCGGGAGTGCTACATATTCCGGTTAAAGATGATCAGGGTGTTGAACAATTCAAGATGAATTACCAACACGATCTCATGATTGGAGTTGAAGGAGATTTAAAGGCTATTGGTTCGGTAAAAACATCAAGTAAAGACCGAATCGATAAAGTATTTATTGATAAATTTCTATACAATAGATTGACCGATGCTTTAACTCCGCACTTTGCGATCTTTTTACATGATGTTCAAAGAAAGGGGAAAGAGCCGAATTTCCTTACAAGCAAAACCTTTCTGCCCGGGCATTTTAAGGGATATACTGTTAAACTTAATCCTCTTGATGGTGTGTATTATTGTGATCTCCTACCTGAGATGAAAACTGATCCTTTGCTATCGACACAAATCAATGCGATTGATCGGTTCTTTATCGAAGATCTTCCAAGATTTATTAAAAAATAGGTGGAACATTCTTGGGCAATAGCCCAAGTGAGGTTAGCAGTTGAATCAGCTTTGATTATTTATGTAGCCTCTTCATGAAGTTTTATGAGAAGATTATGACGTGACTGATGGCATGAAGCATCCTGGTACCAGTGGTGGATATTCTGATAAGAAGGGTAATCAATACGAGTTGATCTGGGCTGTTGAGTATGCCCTGAAGTGTATTCAGGATGAGCGTCGCAGCATAACATATGAGGAACTTGATCCAGATTTAGCTGAAGGATCCGAATTTACCTATGTTGATGAGCATGATTCTACTCACGTCTTTCAAGTAAAGCGTCAAAAAGATACTAGTGATAAGTGGACCATAGATTCTTTAGAAAGAAAGAGGATTTTTAAGGCAGCGAGGTCACATGTTGCGGCTAAACGCCAATACCATTTTGGGTCCATGATATCATGTACAAAACTCCGTGAACTAAGTAACCGTGCTCGGGAATCTGATAATTTTAATAGCTTTGTGCAGTACGTATCTGCTAATCAGGAGTTAATGCGGGAATTTGAAAAACTTGCTGAGCTTGAGTCTCTTGGTAGTCGAGAAGAAGTATGGAAAGTGCTTCAAAGTATGCATTTTGCCGTTATGGATGAGGGAGAGTACAAGAAGATAGTCATTACACTAGCTGAAGCAATGCTGGATGGTGCTGAGGGGTCGGTATTGTTTAGTGCCATTGGTTCAGTGCTACTGGATAATCTGCGGAAGCGTCTTACAAAGAATGAATTACTTGATTTATTAGCGCAGAAAAAAATTTTTGTTCCCGAAGATAAAGCCAAGCAGACTGCTAGGGATAAGGTGCGGGACGCAACTGCGAGGTGGCAACGTAGTGTTCAACGAGAATTGCTTGATCCTGAGATCTCCCGACCTGAAGCCACCCAACTTATTAGCCAGCTAGATTCGGCCCGATTGTCTTTTGCCATTGGTGCCGCTGGTAGCGGTAAGAGTGCTGTGATTAATCAAGTGGTGAAAGAACTGAAATCACAGGACGTTGAGGTTTTAGCATTCCGTCTTGATCGATGTGAAGATTTCAATTCCATAGAAAAGTTGGGGGGACAATTAGGTTTATCGAAATCGCCGGTTGGCTCCTTGCGAAGGGCTGCCGATAAGCGTGATGCTGTCTTGGTTATTGATCAATTCGATGCCATGTCTCTAATGTCAGGGCGGCTGCCTAATAGTCACGATGCTGTGGCAGACTTGGTTGATGAGGCTATGGCGTTAAACATACGAGTCATTGTGGCATGCCGCCTTTTCGATTTTGAAAATGATCACCAAATTCGTGAGATTAGTGCCAAATGGAAGGCGCAACATGTTACGGTTGGTGATTTATCTGATGATGCCGTAGCTAATGCGGTGACAGAAATGGGAGGCGATTTTGCAAGACTTACAGAAAAACAACGAGAGCTGTTAAGACTGCCATTACGTCTTGTTCTATTTAAGGAAATCATAGATCAGCCCAATGCGTATAGCTTCACTACGCCTATATCTTTGTTTAATGCTTTCTGGAATCGAAAGCGAAAATTCTGTAAAAAAGATCATCCAAAACTCCATTTTAATGATACTTTGGAGCTTATTGCTAAAACCATGAGCAATAAACAAGTCCTTTCCATCGCTAAAAGGGAGCTTGATTGCAACGACTACGTCAACGATGCTGAAATATTGGCATCTGAAAATCTCCTAGTCTTCGATAACCAGCATATTTCATTTTTCCACGAAGCATTTTTCGACTATGTGTTTGCCCGGCAATGGTTATCTGATGGGCAAAACCTGGTTGAGTTTTTATGTTCACAAGAACAAGGATTATTTCGACGAGCCCAAGTGCGTCAAATTCTGGAAATGCTGTTAGCTGAAGAGGATTTTGAAAGGTTTCGTGAAGAAATTGAGGAATTGCTTCTTGAGAAGAAGATTCGTTTCCATATTAAGGAAATAGCTATAATTATTTTTGGAAACATTGGTTCGCCTAAAGATGAAGATTTTGATTTGGCTTTATGGATTAACAGTAAAGAGCCAGAGATTGGACAGCACTTATGGCGGAAACTTATTCGTTCCAACTGGTTTAAGTTGCTTTATGAAAAGGAGGTTATTCAGGAGTGGTTTGCTAGTGGTGATCCTGGGCAGCAATGGTTAGCTCATACCTCTCTGTATAATGCAATGGTTAACCATGATGAGATCGCAATAAAATTTCTCGCTGAAAGATACGATCTATCTAAAGATTCAGAGCAAGTTTTACAGTTCATACCATTGGAGGAAATATATGAGAGCCGTTCTTTATTTGAGTTTTTATTGGATTTAGCACGATCTGGTGGTTTTAGTTTAGATAATGAGCGGTGGACATCGCTTGGTGATCTGGCTCAGCAGGAACCTTCTTGGATGCTTGAACTGCTTGATGCTTGTTTGGAGAGTGCCTTAAAATCGAAGAATGATATTGGAATCATAGCGTTTGGATCCTATAATTATGGTTTTAATGAAAGTATCGAACAACTGGTTGAATTGGAGCCACAATTATTTCTGAAAACAATAATTCCTTATCTTCTTGATGCTATGAGCAAAACAGAAAAGGAAAGTATATTTTATAAAAATCTATTATCTGATGCTCATTTTAACCTTCTATTTCCTTCAAGTGAGGGAGCAGATGATGTCGGCATGACCTTATATAATGGTGCTGTTCATGCACTTACTAATCTGGTATCAACTAGCAGACCAGATAAAGAAGAAATTGAACCGCTTTTGCGTAAACTAGCCGATGATAAACATATTTCTGCACAAGCATTACTTTTCCATGCATTCAAAGCTAATCCTAAATGTTTTGCCAATTGGGCTGCCGAACTAATTTTAGCAAATGATGACAGGCTTCAATGTGGCTATTTTTCAGGTGATAATTTGATTTCCCATGAAGTGGTGCAAGCTATTGCGCCGCATGTTTCTAGCAAGCTTTATGAATCACTTGAAGATAAGTTTCGTGATCTCCATGTTGCGTATGAAAAGGAGTCATATAAGGAATGGTATAGAACTGAACGAGGGAAACGTTCATACAAGAAGAAACCACTTCCCGGTCGTACAGCTTTTAATTTTTTATCAGAACTTGATTGTGGCAAGTTAAGTCCTCTCGGAATTCAACGGCTTGCTGAATATAAGCGAAAGTTTAGTTCCGAAGTACTAGCTCCGCCGCCAGGTATTACTATTACTGGTGGATTCGTAGGGTCACCAATCAGTTTGAAAGCTGCTGCGAAAATGTCTGACCGGCAGTGGTTTCGAGCAATGCATAAGTATCATGATGAACGAGTTTTTCCTAGTTTGGTTGGATTATCAATGTTGCTAAAGAAATTTACAGTTGATGATCCATCGCGTTTTGCTGGTTTGGCTATGAACATGACCCCAAAGATGAATCCTGTCTATCCTAGGGCTATTTTGCGGGGATTTTCCGAAGCAAGTATTCCAGATAATGCGAAGCCAGTAGTTTTTGAAGCAATCAGGCATATTACAAATCTCGGATTGGGCGAATGCGATAAGTACCTGGGCTGGTCATTACGACACCTTGCTGAAGATGTTCCTCTCGATTTGGTTGAGAAAGTCATAGACCGTACTTTGTATTCATTCAGATTAAAAAGCGATTCATCGATTAATACCTCTCCTCACCGTGACTTAGAGCTTGAAGGAATTAACACCACAAGAGGAAGCCTCGCATATTCCCTTGCAAATTTGTTGTCTTATGATAAAGACGGAACACGGACTGCGAAGGTAACCCCTCACCTTGTGAAATGGGCCAGCGATCCGGTTCTTGGTGTTCGAACATGTGTTGCCCATATAATAGGCGCTTGCCTTCGGCATGAACCATCAAGAGCATATGAGGCTTTTGACCAGTTAATCGACACCAATGATATCCTTCTGACAACAAGATCAGTTGAAAGGTTGATTTTATGTATCGGTAATTCTACTCCAGAGAAGATTGATCCGGTTGTTGATCGAATGCTTAAATCCGAGGAACCAAAAGTAAGAGAAGCTGGTGGTAATATAGCCGTTTTTGCAGCATGCCATTGGAACCGTGCACAACTCATGGAGCGCATTCTTGCAGCTGATGTTGATATTCGAAAAGGTGCTGCTGAAGGTTGTGTTAAGATGATCAGCGCATCTCAAGACTCCAAGCTCGTCTTGGGTGCGTTACATAAATTGATGAACGATGAAGATGATGAAGTTCGTAAAAAAATAGGTGAAATCGCTGAAGTCTTTAACGGACACGAACTTTGCCTGCCGGCGGATTTCCTTAAGGAACTTATTAAATCGCCAACCTACATTCACGTTATTCCTCAGCTGCTGATCCATTTAGAAAAAGTGACTGATAAGGTCGATGATCTCATTGATCTTGCATTGCATCGTTTCATCGAAATTAATGGGGATGATATCGCAAATATGCAGACTCGTTCATATCGGATTCTAGATTTGGTTATTCGTGGTTTGGCGCAGACAAAAGATAAAAAACGCATATCGGCGTTGCTTGACATTCTTGACTATCTATTCGAAATGAATGTTTATAATATCAACGAGAAAATTGAAAGGATTGAACGTCACTAAGCTCATAGTTCAACCAATGCAGGTGATAACATAAACGCCCTTCCAACAAGCTCATCCAACCGCCCAACAGCATCATCCTTGTTTCCCGTAGCGTTCCTCCCTGCTACGAGCTGCTTCGCCATGGCGATCAGCTCACGTGACGCATCCGTGTCGGGGTAGGGCAGAGGCAGCCGGTTAATGTATTGGGTGATCCACCGGCGCTTCCCCGAATACAGTCGATTCCCACACACCTCATCGTAATACCGCACCCCCAGCGAAGAATTCGCCACGGCAAGCATCAAATACGCAATATCCTCATCACCAACATCCGCCAGGGAAATCCAATAACAATTCCCATTCACAATTGCCCCCGACGTGTCCAACGCGAAACGCGGAGTGTCGCTAATATCAGGGAACACAATCTTTGGTGCTGCCCACAATGCTGGTCGTTGGGGCACCCAAATTTCGTACCATTCACGCCCACTCTTGACCACATAGGCGCGACCACTCAACTGGTCATAATGCTGCAACAGGTATGATTTCGCGCCGGGCCAGTCATCAATATTGAGAGCACGTCGCTTCTCCGAGGTGAGGTCATAAGGGTATAAAACCCGCATAGTAAGGTGCGGTGAGATGGCCCAGGGGGTGATGTTGTGCTGGGTGATGAGTGGGTGCAATAAGTCCGCCTCCACCGAAGGTGCGCGGTGCTCCC
>ERZ773043.1227-NODE-1227-length-14636-cov-16.596530_pt1 | contig 14636 bp, 10 predicted proteins | sample MGYA00580636_ERZ773043 | MGnify/ENA primary metagenome ERZ773043 (study PRJEB29015, sample SAMEA2737992) | human oral metagenome | biome: human oral; feature: human-associated habitat; material: dental | place: China | collected 2065 ... | reverse complement strand
ATTGGTACAACTACATCAGACCTCATTCGTATAACAATTATTTAACACCAATGGAAGCTCGCTACAGATAGATATTTATTGAACAAGGTGTTACAAAAAAGCTTGACTAGTACAATCAGTCACAAAAGATAAAATTATAGCGGGATATTCAAAAATAGATGCCTATATAATTGACAACGAAGAAGTAAAATCCTATGTTGAAGAAAGAGAAAGTAAATATAATATGGTAAAGAATTTCTTGGAAAGTAACGGATATGAAGTAGATAGAAGATTTTTGGGGAGTGAAGATGGTGAAGCGATAGTATACAAGAAAAAAGGAAGCGAAGATTGGCACTTTTTGTGCCATTTAGATCCGTCATTTTTAGATATAAAAGATTTAAAAAATTTGTTAAAGAATTAATTGAAGATGTATTGTAACAAAATGCTCTAAATTTCTTTCAAAAAATAAAATGAGATGTTTAAATTCTGCTTGAAAAAGGATATGATCTCAGTTCTTTCAGAGACCGGAGTAACCCAAAGTCTTAGTGGTGTAAATCACTGCTATGATAATTCCGGGATGGAAAGTTTCTTTGCAACCCTGAAGAAGGAACTGCTATATCGAATTCCCAAATATAAAATGAAAAGGGATGATGTAAAGTCAATTATCTTCAGATATGTATTCATCTATTACAATCAAATGAGGGTATATACATCTAATCCGGGAGGGCTACCTCCTGTGGTGTATAGAAGGCTGTACGAGGAAGAATCTCCTCTTGCAGCCTAGTAACTATAGGTTAGTGAGTTTAAGGACTGTCCTAATATTGACAGTTCAACACAAGAATTATTTACAAGAGTCAAGCAATAGGGTGAAAATTAAAAAGTCCAATACTTGTATGACGAAATAAATTTTGAGAAAATAGAAGACGGTATGTCTATTCATATCTTACATATAGGCAGTTATGATGAGGCTCAGTCATTTGAAAAGATGGATGAGTTTATAATTTTCCAAAGGCGTCTATAGGTGGGCGAAGGGTAGTACACTTAGTTCATATTTTGTAAGTGCAACAGCAAGCCATTATGACTGGGCTATGAAAAAGCTAAAAGCTCATCAAAAAAATTGTAAGTCAAAAAAATCGGAATAAGACAGTAAAGTGTATTTTACAAAAAAGGAATACTCTATTCAAGGAAGGGAATGAATTTATTCAGAGACTTCACTTATGGCTGTATTAATGCTAATTAAGAAGTAAATGCTGGCGGATGAAATTTGCCTTTCATCATACTTTTTTTGACTTGTTAAAATTTAAAGCAAATAATACAACCATAACTGCAATAAATAAAAGAGTACAATCAATAAAAAGTGATAGAGTCTTTATTTTTGGAGATAGGGCAAAATAATCAATATATTTTATTCATAGGTAGTGTAATATATCATTGATATTTAATCAATAACAGCAACAGTAGGGTAAATCTCAACTCCCTTTATTATGTATTTGTTACAATCTATTAACAAAGCAGTAATAAGACTAAATATCAACGATACTATACAGTAGTGTAGCGTTTTTTATCGTTTTTTATGGCGTGCAACAAAATACCATATAAGTACGATTATAAACGATACAGATTGAGCAATAGAAATTCTCAAAATCATAAGCTCGTCTGTACCTGTGATAGAAATGACATGAAGTATATTTACTATTGTATTATTGACAAAATGATCCCCCATTGCCATATACAGATTTCCGGTCAATTTAGTTATCATTGCAAACTTGAAGCCAACCAAAGCGGATGTAATAACTAACATAACAGAATTAGCGATAAATCCGCTCATGCTCATTGTACCGTCATAATAATCTCTAATCGGTGCCATTATGTGCCATATGCCGAATAACACGGAGGCTATTACAGCGGAAATGATAAAGGTATATTTGTGTTCAAGCAACTTTGGAAATAGCCCCCTAAACATACCCTCTTCCATTACTACATTAATGATATTTCCGATAATGCAAAACGCAAAGAAAACCAATGCTGTTTGGTGACCGATATTTCCATCAACGGAATAAGCACTTACATATAAAGCAAGTGTTTTAAAATTTCCATGCAAAGCAAGTACTAAAATCTCAGCCGAATAAGCAAGTACGAATATTACTAATCCAAAAGCCAAGCCCTTTGATATGCAAAGGATTATTTTACCCTTGGCAAAACCTATTTCCTTAAATGTAAAATCAAAGAGTTTTATTACTACAAAAAGAACAGCAATGCCTATAAGTTTATGTATAAAGGCTTCACCCCAAAATGTTCGATCAGTTCGTAGTATAAAGTATTCAAGTATGCGAAACATAAAACAAATCAGATAAATTATAAGTACAACGGATAGTGCTTTTCTTTTTGTGTTAATCATATTAATCTCCATTACGCTGCCAATTGGCGGCACAAATAGCTATAAAAGTATTTTTTACACGAGTGTAGTGTATCATTGACATTTAATTAATATCGGCAATAGTAGAGTAAATTTTAACTCTCTTTATTATATATTTGTTATAATCTATTAACAAAGTATTAATAAGGCTGGATGTCAATGATTCACTACACCGACTTCTTATTATAACAAGCCCTTTGATAAATAGCTGTTTCTCTTTTTGATAAAGTTGTGCAACCGACTCTTTTTTGATTGACAGTAATTAATTATCCATAGGCTTAAGTATTTTACCACAGAAATATCAATAATTGTGAGTAAAGTATTAGATATTTTGTTTTGCAAACAAGATATTGATTTATAAAAATGTCTTTAATGGCAAAAAAATTAAATGGAGGTTGTTATGGAAATAGATAGATATGCATACATCAACCGGCTAATTGTCAGAAAAAAATCATTTGAGAGTACAATGGATTCTTTTAAGAAAATTATTATTGTCGAAAAAATGAAAGCTAGCTATGATGAGAATGGTTATTTGATGATGGGAATCAAGGAATTTCTACTGGGTGAAAATAGTTTGTTGATATGATTGTATACTTTAGTTTAACATAGCTATGATATAAATCAGGTTTATGAAAGAAGATTTAGGAAGATTTGTTATCGTGTTGTAGTCAGTGTAATTGATAGCGGAGTCTTATTTTTTAATTTATATTAAATGAGTTAGATATGAATATAGGAATGGTAGCATAGGCAAGTGTTATAAAAATGCTTGATAACTATAAATTAAAATAAATAAGGAAAATCTAATATGCAAACTAATCATAATCAGGATATCAAATTGATATGTACTGTAAAATTTTTCAGAGGAAAGAGAAAAGAATTTCCTGATTTAAACAGTGGAAAATATTGTCCTCATTTTATAATAAAAGATGATGTAAGATATCTAGGTATTTGTTTTATAGATGGGCAGGAAGCGGACTTTGATACCTGAATAAAATGTTGTGTTTCACTACTGTATAAAGATATGAATTATTCCAAATTAGTTTTAGGAACTAAGTTTAATATTATGGAAGGACCTAATGTTGTCGGGGAAGGAGTAGTGGATGACATTGTCTCTAAAAAGTGACTAAATGACATAAGATTTAGTGCCAATGTGATATATTAATGTTAATTACATAGATTGACTTGAAGTTGATTATAGCTTAGTATGTAGTTATAAATCTCTTACATATCATTATTCAATTTAATGATGATTGTTAAAAAATATAATGAAAATAACCAAGTAACTTTGAGGCGACTTAGATAAATAAGTACGGAATAAGTGATGATTTCAAAAAGAAAGGAGAATAAGTAATGATCTACGATTTTACTATCACAACAGGAAACGGAGAAGAACTTAGACTTTCCGATTATAAGGGGAAAGTTATTTTGATTGTCAATACGGCGACAGAATGCGGTTTTACACCACAGTATGCTCCGATGGAAAAACTTTATGAGGATTATCATGATAAGGGGCTTGAGATCCTTGATATCCCATGTAACCAGTTTGGAGGACAGGCACCGGGTACGGATAAAGAAATTCATGAATTTTGTACACTGCATTTCAACACAACCTTTCCACAGATGAAGAAGGCGGATGTAAACGGAACAAATGAACTTCCGCTCTATACTTATCTTAAGTCTGAAAAAGGATTTGAAGGTTTAGATGAGCACCCATTAAGATCCGTACTTGAAGATATGTTTAACAAGGCTGATCCTGACTGGGCTAAAAAGCCTGATATCAAGTGGAATTTCACTAAATTTGTTGTTGACCGTGAAGGAAAAGTAGTTGCACGCTTTGAGCCTACTGCCGATATCGAAAAGGTTGAAGCTTGTATAAAGGAATTGATTTAGTTAAGAAGAATTCAGGTGAAATGACATTGAAGCCACCTGTGTAATACAGGATAGTATTAGTGTTCTTTGTATAATTTATAAATATATTAACTATACATTATTGAGCTTATACTAAATCAACTAAAAACATAAAATATATGCTAAAATAAAAGGGCGATTCCGTATGGGATTGCCCTTTTAACTATAATTTATAAATATTATATATACACAAAAATACAATCACATATATGAACATACACAGTATTATGGGAGATATTAATGAGAGAATTTAAAACCACATCAATCCTTTTTGACGGAAATCTTGCATTATCCATAGCACCTGCACTTACACCTAAAGGAGTGGAAGAAGATCCCTTATTCTTTAACGGGGAAATTATAGATCCGGTGGTTATTTCCGGAGGACTTTTGGTTCTTGCGGATATAGTAAGTACAAGATATTTCAAATACGTGCCGGTAGCACAAAGAGATCCTATCCTTTCAGCACAAGGAGACCGATTAAGAGCGGAATGCTTTTCTGCCTGCAACGGTGTCTATGCCAGGATGGATGTATTTCAAAGTGCTCTGGACGGAGAGATACTCTATGGTACTACCAATGTAGATATCGGAGCTGATTTAAGAAGATCCCTGTTTAATATAAAAAAAGAAGACAGATTAAAGTTTAGAATCGGAGATGATGGCTGGAAAGTATTTAACAGTAAGAAGCTTGATGATAAGAATACATTGACAGATATACTGATACAACGCCCTGTGAAAATGCCGGATAGGTGGATCAGAGCACTTGGAAACTGTGCCATGCTCCATAAAAATATGAAATATAAATTCCATGTTGAGGGAATGCAGGCAAAGGCATTTATCGCAATGCTGCCGCCTGCAACCGGAAAGGAAAGATCCGGCTGGCTTACACCCACTAAAACCGCTGTGATGTTAAAGCAAAGAGAAGAAAAAAACAGCGTATATATCAGCGGACTTCACAGACTGAGTGCACTTAAGCGTATAATGAGTTATGTAAATGCAATATATTTTTATGCTCCTGAGAGTGGTGAGCCGGGGCAGATGATGCTTGAAGTATGCATGAGAGGAGCAAGTATAATCCTTAGCTTGACAGCAAAGAGCTATGAGGGTTACTCAGGCGAGGGAGCATTGCTTGACTCGCTTTCAGACTTTAAAATATTAGAATATGCTGACAGAATTGATGATATATTAAACTTTGAGTCAAGACTTGACCTTGATGTAATGTCAAAATCCATGGGAATGATAAAGAAAGATATGAATGCTGCCATAGAACTGCTCGCAGTTTCAGGAAAGCTCGGTTTTGATGTTAGAGAGAGAGTATTTTTCCACAGGGAACTGCCGGATGATCCCGATAGAGTCTTAAAGGATAATCCAAGACTCGTGGGTGCAAGAAAACTTATGCAAGAAACTTCGTATGTAGAAGACGATGTATGGCATGTAAAATCAGGTGATACAATATACAGAGTTATTTATCCTGCTGATATGAGAGTGGAAAATGCAAAATGTACCTGCGCATGGTATCTGAAACATCAAAACAGCAGAGGACCATGTAAACATATTTTGGCAGTTAAATTAAAAAAAGAAGTATAGTGTAAAAATATTTTTTCATTACTATTTGTTGTTATTAAGAGGCGAATGGAGGTTAGTATGGCAAGCAAACTTGAAAAAGCGGTTGAAATTTATCGTTCTCTTGGATATGAGGAAACAGATTTTGAAGATATTTTAAACCTTGGGCTAGGAAGTAAGGAAGAACAAAAAATCGCAAAAGAGGGACTTAAATCAGGTGAATGGTCACAAGTTAAACAATTATCGGAAAACAGCTACGGTTTTGTACCTATTGTAGATGTGGATTTAGCTAAACTTGCAATCTTTGCTATTCGTGTAGGAGTAGATGCCAAGCGAGCGGCAAATATTTTAAGAGGGGGCAGTGAGGTTGCTCTAGGGGCTATTGAGGCTCGTGGCAAAACCTATGCTATGGAATTTATTAAAGCCGCCTGCACTTCAAACAGGAGAATATGGGAGCACTCATTGTCGGTTCTTGGTATGTTGGCAATAAAGCTGGTTCATGAAATGAATCTTGAAATTCCTGAATCTGTGGAGTATATGAAGGACTGGGCAGCAGTTGCGGCAGGGGTTTTAAAGCCTAAAAGAAAAGATAGAAATATTGATGAGAACTTTGTAATTGAAAAAGAAGAGATTATAAGAAGATTCATTGAGCATATTGAAGTAGTGATTTCTGTAAATGTACCGGCAACCGGACCTTTCTCAAAAGTACTGATTTGGGGTGTAGAGAACAATGTGCTTACAAAAGAAGAAAGCATCGATCAGGTATTTTATGCACTAAATATTGCACAAAGACCGGGAGACAGAAAAGAACTTGTAAATGTTTTGGAGCAAATAGGACTTACAGATGATGATATCAGATCCAGAGCAGAAACAATCATTCCGCTATTGGGACTTGGAGAGAGTGCTTTACTTGAGAGGTTTGCACCGGTACTCATAGAGAGTTCTTCCAAAGATTTGCTATACCAGGTTCTTATTGCCTGCAGTTTTGCAAAGGTTAAGAAAATCAAAAAAATGATTTTAACTTCTGTTTTAAAAAGGGAAAAGCCTAAGTCTGTAAAGGAATATGAAGAGTGGCTCTTACTGTATAAGCAGGATGAGGATAAGAGTATATCAAAACTTGCAAAAACCATTGAAAAGGCTTGGGGCTTGGAGATAAAAAAAGAGGATACAAAAGAAGAAGTACAGGGGCTTTGGAAAAAAACACCGAAGCTGTGGGAAGTTCCTAAGTTTAAGCTTGGAGAAGTCTCGCCGGAGGCATTAACAGATTTATTGGCAGTGATTTCAGAAAGAAAGGAGTCGGTTGAGGATATTACTTTTGAAAGATTTATTGCTATGGCAAATAACATTGCATACAAAAATCCTGATGAGGCTAAAATAAGTCTGGCAGGAATTCAAAGAAATGATTCAAGCATCATCCGGATACTTGGCAGATGGGCAAAAAATGTTGAAAATAATATATGTCCGGACAGCATAAGAAAAGTATGGAACGGCGAAAATGAAACTGTAAAACTTGTGTATGGCGAACTTTTATATACAAGGAGTACTGTTTTATTTGCCTCTATAGATAAATTCCCCTGCCTGCTAAGCACTCCAAGCTATGAAGATTTAAGTATAAGTTTAGATGATTTGGTTGCTCGTCTCTTAATATATAAAAATAAAAATTTATCGTATGTTTCGGAGCCGGATCTGCAGCTTGCACTTACAAGACTTGATATGGATTTGATTACAAGAAAAGATGTAAAAGAGTATATGGAAAAGCTAAACGGCATAAATTTGAAGATATTGCTTCCCTCAGGCGAATTTTTGCAGGACGAAGGGGGAAATGATGTTTTAGCCGCTAAAATAATTGCCGAATATTTAACAGATCCTTATGTTGAGCCGGAGTTTACACCCGGAAAAACCCCATATTGGAAGATAGAACTAGATATGCCAAAAAGCCTTAAAGCATTACCGAACAGACTTTCATATAGCCATGATTTTATGTTTTCAATATTTCCGACTTGGGGAGATTATGCCCTTACAGCAGTTCATAGAGATTATGAAGTTTACCACGGACAGGGGCTTATCTTAAGGCAGGTAGCCAGAAGAAGAAAGCCGGTTACAAAAGGTGCGCTGATTAACTGGCTTGCCATAGGCGCTAATCTAAGTGATGAGAATGCAAAAGATGTTATTATAGCAACTTATAAAGCCTGGGAAAGAGGACTTTTGCTACCGGGAATTGCAGATATTTCCTATTTGGATTGGAGCGGTGGCACTCCTTCAAATTTGGCAAGTATGGCTCTTTCTATGGATAGTATGGCAAAAGACGGTATGCTAAGCCTTGTTTGGGAAGCAGCCTGTGATACGCTAAAGCTATCACTTGAGGCTCCGAGAATGTTAGCAGGCACTGCGGAAGTTGTAAAGCTTTTAAGAGATTATCTGGATGAGGTTATTTTTGCAGTGGAAAATAAGCTTGCTCCCAAAAGTGTACTTAAAATGGAAGCAGTAAAAAAGCTTGCAGACAAATCAGGGTCTTCAAAGGCGGTAAGTTATGCAAAGGAAATCGCAAATAAATTAAAAACATTTGATACGGAGGCTATAAAAGAAGCAGATAAAAGTGAAAAAACATCGGATGTTAAAGTATCTCCAAATGATTTTGATGAAGTGTGGCTAAGATTACCAAAGCCAAAAGCACTTATTAATGATAATGTGTCAATGAGTGTAAAAGCTCTTGAATTAAGAAAAAATGAGAAAGTTTTCCAATTCAACTTAAAACTGCCGGATATACCTGAGTATGAATATCAGGTGACAATAGCCGGCTGGCTTTACGGTCTTATAAATGAGGGACAGGTTTCGGCATTTGAGGCTGATAATAATGGAAAAATTATAAATGAAGACGAAAAGGCGGTATGGCTTCATTATGATAGTGTAAAAGAAAAAATTGTGCTAAGCAAGTTCAGAAATTGGAGAGATGAAGAAAACGGTCCCTTAAAAGGAGAAACTGCTCCATATTCAAAGGTACTTCTTACCATGGCAGTGGCACTTTTAGCTCAGGATGGAGAAAGTATCTACGGTGCAAAGAGCCTTTTTAAGCAATTGGTAAAATCGGGTGAACTGAATGTAGATACATTGAGAGATATTACAAGGGAGCTGTTACGCCATGAAGATATAAGCCCTGCGAAACTTGTAAGAGTGGTTGAGAAGGAAAGAGAACTTTTAAGTATATGCTATGTTATGCTCAGTGAGTGTATAGTAGCGGCAGGTGAGGAAACTCTAAAAAACAATAAACCGCCTGTATGGATAAACCGCATTTTGGATATTTGTACTTACTATGCAGACTATTTAAGGGAAGCAGCCTATAGGGGGTTGATTTCGGCAGAGGATGCCAAGTGGCAGGGGCTTTTAGAAATTGCCCAAAGCAGTGCCAAGTCAACAGCAGTGAAGAAGGCAAAGAGTTTGGTGGAGAAATTGGGAATAGCAGGACAGAATAACAAAGACCGGCAAGAGATATTGTACAAAAATGGTTTTTGTACCGATAGGTAAAATAATTAGATGTGGTAATTGGAATGTAGTGGTATATAAAAGTGACAAATCTATAGAATACTGAAAGAAGTATATGATTTAGAGAGTAGAGTTCAATAAGATACATTACACAAAAAGTAGGATAAAAAACAGGATAAGATCGAAAGAAGTTATATTTACGAAGAACAGAGTAATCGATTTGCTTCTTACATATGTAGATATGATTTTAGATGCCGGAAGTGGATAAAATGAGTGGTGAGTTTTTAGTTGTTTTTTATAGACTTGGATGATTTGGATAGAATCATTTTAACACATATTGATAGTGATCATATAGGGTTGTATAATATTTAGCGTTGGTGAGAGAAAATTCTCTCCCAACGCTAAATTTTTTGCAAAAAAATAGGAACACACATCAAATCTCATGTATAATTTAAATCACCACAATTAAAAAAAGGAGAAATGATATGTGTTCTAATGCTAGTATAACAGAAATCTTGGGAATTAACGATAACAATTTAGTAATTTTAGGTAACGAAAAAGAAAATATTAAGGGGATAGAATATACAGTCTTAAGGGGAAAGCTTTCATATAGGCCAGACTCTTGCCCTAAGTGTGGCATAGTCAATGAAAATTATGACATAATAAAAAATGGAAGCCAGACTGTAAAAATACTTTTGATGTGACCCCAAAAAGTTAGACTTTATTAGCGAGACAGTTTATGCTGCCTCGCCATTTTTATTTTAGGGACGTGTCCCTGTTGAGCTCGCAAAGCGTGCGAAACAATAATCCACTCGCTATGCGGGTACTAGACAGATGTTATACAAAAAAATCACCATTCCGTCGTATAATTGAATTGTTCAAGCTCAATAATACGAATAGGAAGGTGATTTTATGGCTAATAAAGCGAACAGCTTATCTCACACAAAATGGATGTGCAAATATCATATAGTATTTACACCAAAATACAGGCGAAAAATAATATATAATCAATATAAACAAAGTATAGGCCAAATTCTGAGACAATTATGTTCGTATAAAGGTGTAGAAATACTAGAAGGCAATCTTATGCCAGACCATGTAAATATGCTAGTAAGTATACCACCTAAAATTAGTGTATCACAATTTATGGGTTATCTCAAAGGAAAAAGTGCACTAATGATATTTGACAAACACGCAAACTTAAAATATAAATTTGGAAATAGGCGTTTTTGGTCTGAAGGATACTATGTAAGTACAGTTGGATTGAATAAAGCAACTATAAAGAAGTATATTCAAGAACAGGAAAAACATGATGTAGCCATGGATAAATTAAGTGTCAAATAATATGAAGATCCCTTTAGGGATGGCAAGTAGTACGAATACCCTTTAAAGGACGGTGACGAGTCAAAGGCCTAGCTTGAACAGAGTGAAAGCCAGCGACTTTATACGCTGGCCGGTAACCCTTGGACTTATAGTCCTTGTGCAAACCTCCCGTTGGACGGGTGGTCATGATTTCACCTCATTTGGCAATAATATCAGACAGAACTATTAAACTGTGAATAAAAACTTAAAGTTGTGATAGGTAACAAATTAAATAATAATATCGAAATTCAATAAAGATTGAAAAGAGGGCTTATGTAAAAACTGGAAAATACAGATAAAAAAGGAATTAGCACAAAGAGAAAGATTGGAAAGACTACCTATGAAGTTGTTGTACACTTCAATGAAAATGCGACTGAAACAATGCAAGATAGTAAAAAACATACTTACATATTATATAGGAGCTATAAAATAGGAATATTGATTTGATAATGAGATAATTATCAGTATTAAACTAAAAATAATGTACAAAATGGCTTGCGAATGATATAATTTAAATGTAAAAGATGTTGATGGTTTTTTTGTATTGTGGTTAGAAAAACTTATGCAGTTAGAAGGAAAGGAGAATTAAAGATGATTACAAAGAGCTTCGAAAGAAAATTAGAAAAACTTGGTGCATTTGAAATTAGCTTTGATATGTTGAAATTATCAGAAAAGAATGAGAAACATTTGAAATTTTTGAATGCAGGAAGAGGAAATCCTAATTGGATTAATACCTTGGGAAGATTAGCTTTTGCAAGAATGATGGAATTTGGCGTGTCAGAATGCAAAAGAACTCTAGATAAAGGAGATTTAGCTGGATATGTTGACTCCAATGGAATTGAGGAGAGGTACAATGCTTTTTTAAATCGTGACGATGAGGTGGATGTATTTCTTAAAAAGATCGTGGAGTATAGCGTAGACCATCTAGACTTAGATAAGAAAAGCCTTATTTTGGAGCTTACAAATGGCATTATAGGAAATAATTATCCGGTTCCTAGCCGTTGTTTGGAGAATACGGAGCACATCATCAATGCATTTCTTCAAAGCATTCTATATGGGAAGGCTGATTTAAGAAAAAATACTAAGGTATTTCCAGTAGAAGGCGGTACGGCTGCAATTGTTTATATATTTGATTCCTTAAAGCATAATGGACTACTTAATGATGGAGACCACATTGCAATCAACACACCGGTATTTACTCCTTATATTCAGATTCCGAGACTATCAAATTTTGATTTAGCAGAGATCGATCTTCAAGCAAGGGAAGAAAATCAGTGGCATATTCCAGATTCTGAATTTGAAAAGCTTTTGGACCCTTCTGTCAAGGCATTTTTCTTAGTGAATCCATCAAATCCGGGTTCTCGTAGTCTTACAGATGAGAGTTTGGAACAGTTAAGAAAGGTAGTTGTAAAGCGTCCGGATCTTATTATTATAACAGATGATGTATACGGTACTTTTGTAAATGGATTCCGCACTGTTTATTCCGTTTGCCCAAGAAACACTATTTTGGTTTATTCGTATTCAAAGCTTTATGGTGTTACAGGATGGAGACTCGGAGTTATAGCAATTAATGAAGATAATGTTTTTGATGAACTGATTAAGAAGCTTCCTGAGAAGAAGAAAAAAGAACTAGAAAGCGATTATTCTATCGTTACACTTAATCCTTCGGAAATGGGCTTTGTTGAAAGGATATGTGCAGACAGCAGATCTATTGGATTGTATCATACAAGCGGGCTATCTACACCACAGCAGATTATGATGGTTCTTTTCTCTATGACTCATTTGGTTCTTGAAAATGAAAAGGATCAATACATTGAAGCTTGTAAAGAAATTACAGCGATTCGTTACCACAATTTAATGTCTACATTAGGCTTACCTGAGGATAACAGTGATTCCAATGCTAAATATTATACACTGATTGACATATATCAACTTGCAGAGACAAATTATGATAAGAACTTCGCAACATGGCTTAGAAATGAATTTGAGGAAATAGATTTTCTTTTACATCTAGCAAAGGAAGATGGTGTTGTGTTGATGGAAGGAGTTGGTTTTGGAGCAACTCCTGGTACAGTTAGAATTTCAGAAGCAAACCTAGAGGACAATGATTATAAGGAAATAGCAAACCGTATTATATCCCTTTTGAAAGAATATTACGAAAAGTATACAAAAGAGAAAAAAAAGCTATAGTATGGAGGGATTTAAAATGAATATAGGTTTAATCTCACATGAAGTGTTGGAAACAGCACAACATATTACGGTAACAGGCTTCTCTGATATAGCCCATTATTTGATTGCTAATCCAGTCATTTCTATCTTTATATGTCTTGCACTTGGATATTTTATTGGAAAGGTAAAGATAAAATCCTTTACGGTAGGTGCCACTGTAGGAACTTTGTTGGTAGGACTTCTCATTTCCCTAATATTGAAGGGGGCAGGAACTTACGAAATTGACGGAACGGTGAAGACAATCTTTTTCTCACTATTTATTTTTACTATCGGATATGAGGTTGGACCTTCATTCTTCGCAAGTTTAAAAAGATCTGGCCTTAAAATTATTGTCCTATCCATATTCTTCGCCGTGGTAGCTTTTGCAGTTTCGATTGTTTTGTTTAAGACTTTTGATATTGGAGCTGGAGAAGCTGGCGGAATTTTGGCAGGTAGTCTTACACAGTCAGCAATCATAGGAACAGCGGATTCTACTATGAAGGCTATGCTTTCAGGAACAGAACTGAAAACGGCTGAAAGTCAAATGGCAGTTGCATATGCACTTACCTATGTTTTTGGAACGATTGGGGTAGTTGTGTTTTTGAGAAATGGTGCATCGAAGTTAATTGGTGCAAATTTGACAGATACAGTTAAGAAGAAAATTGAGCAAACAAATTTCCATGAGTCTTCTTCGGAAAACACTGTGGTTGGAAATATTAAAGCACGTGCATTTTGCTTAGAAAAAGGTGCAGAACTTATTGGCAAAACAATCGGTTCCATTGAAGAACAGTACGATGATTCTCTTACAATAATTCAGATTCTTCGAGATGGTAAACAGGTGAATCTTGCACCGGATGTGCAGCTTCTTGAGAAGGATACAGTTATGATTATAGGACTTCTTGATGCAGTATTAAATTTTGAAGCTTCTGGCATGGAGGAAACTAATGATTCAGAAGCTCTTAGGCTAGATGTGGTAAAGCAAGAAATAGTTTTAACTAACAATTTCTCTCTAGATGTTATAAAGAATCTTTCAGAAAATGGAATCGTCATTTCAGAAAGGATGAGAGATAACAATATTCTCCCTGAAGAGGAGGAGTTAAAGGCTCTTGATCACTTGATATTGGTGGGACCAAAAGCTGCTATTTCTAAGGCTGTAAAGAAACTTGGGTATGTGAAGGATACAGGAACTGAGACAGATATATCTTTTATCAGCATCGGGCTTGTAGTTGGTCTATTAATAGGTGCAATCAGCTTAGTTGTATCCAAAATTCCGATTACACTTGGATCTGGTGGAGGAGCTTTAATTGGAGGACTTCTGTTCGGATATTATCAAGATAGACATTCTAACTATGGACTGATGCCGAAAGCAACCCGATGGTTTTGTAAGAGTGTTGGATTAAATCTCTTTATAGCCATTGTGGGACTTACTTCTGGAGCTTCCTTCATATCTGCATTGCAATCTATGGGCTTAAAGGTACTATTAATTGGTATTTTGGTAACCATTTTGCCTCATATTGCTTCCGTTTACTTTGGAAGATTTGTGTTAAAGTTGGATGCTGTAGATATCATTGGTGCTCTATGTGGTGCTGGAACGTGTACAGCAGCACTTAACGGAGTTGTGGAGGAATATGATTCAAGTATTTTTGCTATAGCATATACACCAGGATTTGCAATGGGAAATATTTTACTTACAGTCTTAGGTCCTCTTGTAGTAGCAATATGC
>ERZ773043.1219-NODE-1219-length-14700-cov-12.559440_pt1 | contig 14700 bp, 10 predicted proteins | sample MGYA00580636_ERZ773043 | MGnify/ENA primary metagenome ERZ773043 (study PRJEB29015, sample SAMEA2737992) | human oral metagenome | biome: human oral; feature: human-associated habitat; material: dental | place: China | collected 2065 ... | reverse complement strand
CAGATGGCGGCATTGTTTTCGCTTATAAAGTATCTGACCCAGAGCGTTACGGCGTTGTCGAATTCGATAATCAAAATCAAGCAGTCTCGATTGAAGAAAAACCTGTCCAGCCAAAATCTAATTTCGCAGTTGTCGGCATATATTTTTATGACAATGATGTTATCGAGATCGCTAAAAAGGTTCAGCCAAGCGCCCGCGGCGAGCTAGAAATTACCTCAATTAACGCCGAATATTTACGCCGTGGAAAACTCAAAGTTCAGACGCTTGATAACGGCGATGTTTGGCTAGACACCGGCACCATCAGCAGCCTAACAGATGCTGAAGATTTTGTCCGTGTTGTCCAAACGCGCACTGGCCAAATTGTCGGTAGCCCAGAAAAAACTGCTTTCCAAAACAGCTGGATTAACCGCCAGCAACTTGACGAGATCGCTGCCACACTAAAAAAATCTGGTTATGGCAAATACTTGGTATAGTCTATAACTATTTTAGTTTAATATATCTAATCTTATTGCAAGCTAGACTTACCGTTTATCAGTTGAGATATATACATCATTCCAGACAACAGGCAGCTGATCTTTGCCGTAAAAAGCTGCAAATAATGGCTTCTTGTGATTATTTATCAGGACATCCACTCTACCATCGTTTTCGCAAATATTTCTAATATCAGTAGAGCCATCTTTATATCCTATTTCTATTTTTGAACATGATTTAAATTGACTATTTAATCTGCTGTTTGTTATTATCTGCAAACTCAAGATCTTACTATCTTCTGGCAATTTATACGAAAATTTATCATACACTAAAAGTGCATTTTTGATTCCGTACTGAGGATTTTGTAAAATAGTAACCGTTGACAGAACATCATATTGGCGATGGACGGTTAGCGCAGGGTATTCTCGTTGTACAGAATTCTTTCGCGGCACCATTAACCATAATTGAACCTTACAATTAACTATTCGCTTTATCTCATAGTTGTCCGTTACGTATTTATTTATCTTCCATAGACTCTTAGACATCACTTCAGCCTGCAGAGGATCAAACACGACGACTTCTGGTCTGTTTCGTTTTAAATCTTCAATTGTCTGATTTTGTTCTGCTTCTGTAGTTTGAGGCTCAAATGACATGAATCTAGCCGCATGTTTTTTCGTCATAGAATAAAAATATGGTTGTATAGGATAACTAAATATAGATTTTGGATTCCGTTCCAAAATAAATCGCTGCACTTCTTCAACAACAAGCTGATTATCTTGTGATGTAAAAATTCCGCCCACGACCCCTTTATCGTTGTTTTTATGAATGCTATTAGATATATCACTGTATCTCTCTAAAAATACAGTGTTTTTTAACATATAGAAAGTTAATGTTGTCGACGCAAGAAATAATCCCATTACTAGACCAGGAATGAATCTATTTAACGACCTATTATCTCTTATATTAGTTATTGTTATTTTATGCACAATGCTATCTAATTCTTCGCTATAAGCAAACATAAAGCTAATAATAAGTGGTATAAACATAACGAAGATACTCTTTACTTTTATAGCAAGAACCATAAACGCTATATACATAAAAAACCATGGCAAGCACGATAGAATTTGTTGCATACTTAATCTACGTTGCGTCCAAATTAAGTAAATTCCAAATGGAATAATTATTAAAATCTCTGCTATTGAGAATAGTAGATGAAGTATATCGCTCCGTCCAAAGACAGATACCATACGTACAGAGGCAAACGCTAAAATTATAGCGCCAGTAAATTTTAGATACTTGTTCTTCGTAATATATACCAAAAACAAGAACATAGCATAAACAACAACAGGTAGATAGTATTCACCATTAGCAAATGATGGAGTTGGATATGGTACATCCATTCCTTTTGGCTGCAAAAAGAAAGCGTAATATAGCGTATAATAAAGAAAGTTACCAATATTCGAAGTTGCTGCTACATACAGCAATAGCGGTAAAAAGCCAAAAAAGAAACCACCAAACAACCAAGATGCTCTAATAATAAATCTCTTGATCATTTTACTATTAGCTGCAGTTGTTAGTTCAAACATACCAACCACAACTATTGGTAAAATAGCCATATCTTGACCAAATACAAAACTTAAGCCAGTAGACACACCCGTCAATATATAGGTAAGCTTTTTTCTTTTGTCGTCATTAACACGAGACGAGTAAATATAAAAAGCTACCGCTAAAAGCGCAAATCCCGAACGCAACTGTAAGATTGCTGGGTAAAACAAGAGGGTAAACGCCGATAAGCTTACTGTCGCCACAAGCAACCTAGAATTCTTCCAGAATATTAAGCAAACAGCTACCAAAAATACTAGCCCATACAATATGATAGACTCAACTTTCATAGCCATATTTAAAATTGCTATAGAATCGCCAAATAAACTAATAAATGCTGCTTGAATGAAGTAAGATCCTGGTGTACGAAAATGAATGAAATCTGAATATATAGCTTCACCTTGCGCTATATTACGAGCAAAACTATAAAACAAAGATTGATCACCAAAACCAAATGTACGATTGTATATCAAAGACACTACCAACGACGCAAGGATTATATATACAACTATAATGGCAAGCACAATACGTTGTGACTTTGTGCATCTATTTAGCCAATTTTTCATAACTCTTTGATTATAAACTATTTCCGGATGGAATCATAGACAATATATTGTTTGTCACTTCAACGGTATTGGTGTTTTTCCCGCCTAATTCCTTATATAGTCTATACGATCCTATATAATGCTTTTGTCCATTTTGTACTTTATAGAGAGCACCCGTCTTTTTTGATAACAAGAAATCGCTCATTGGTGATCCTTTTGATAGATTATTACATACTCTGGCATCATATTTTTCAAAGCTATCTACCTTGAGACCGTATTGACGAAGAATATCACTATTTACATAGTGGAGACTGCCTCCACCAGCTACATACAAATTTCCATCACAATTCATACTGTCAAGCACTATACCGTCATCCCTAATGCTTTCTAAATGTTCTTTCTGGATTGTTCTCAAGTTGCTAGCAGAAATACCCATAGCATTACTAATCTCTATAGAATAAAGTTTTTTCTTAGTGCCAAGCTCTTGATTTATCATATAGACCATTGGGTTGTCTTTAGACTTGACTAAAGTAGCTGCTGGTATATATGGTGAGGTTTTCGACATATACGATACTGGCGTCTGTAGTAATTGAGCGACCTTACCTTGAGGACTAAGCTTTAATACATCGTTCCAGTGATATATTGGATATAAATTATTATCTGCATATCTATAAACCATTGGTGATTTTACAGATTTTACCGCTACTGGAGCTGGCTCTGTCGGCAATATTGACAGCGCGGTCGACGAAACACTTCTTAATGTACTTGGCGCGGTTTTTATAGAATACTTAGCAGACTCCCCCAATAAATACAAGTTGCCAGATTCATCCTTAACATAACCGCGCATACTATCTGTTTTTTGTAGCTTGGAAATACTTTCCTTGGTTATACCTTTATTTGAAAGTTGACGAAATATTTTAGAATTATACATCTCTCCATTTAGATAACTCAGACCTTCTGAACCGTAATAATACAATGATCCATTTGAGTCATCTCGTATAACTGTATTTTTTCTAACAATTGGCTCTGCAGCCACTAAATCCTTTATACCCAGTTGCGATAATCTATTAGAGTAACCCCCTAGTCCGCGCTCTTTTAACGCAGTCTGGTCATAAATTTCATAACGCTTTGCTGATGATATATAGTAACTACGACCATCCTCAAAAGTTTGATAATAGTTGGTTACACTTGGACCATTACGATATGCCATTAATTGATTATCCTCAAGATCCGGATTATTTGAACAAGTTAAGCCATAGTCAGACAGCATCTCACAACTCTTAAACTGGAGTTTATATCCAGAATCAATAAGATAAATAGCTCCGGTCTTTGGATCTCGAACAGTTTTATTTAAAACCGGTCCGTTTGATAATGAATCTATATATTGTTTTGACACATAGCTAATTCGCTTTGATAAAGTGCTAAGACGGCTCAAAACCTCAAGGTTTGGTATATAATATTTGCTATTACCACTCTTGAGGTATAGCTTACCCGTCGAAATATCGCCTATTATATCAGATCTGCTAGTGCTACCAAACCACTCCTGGAACATGTAAAAGAAGTTGCGGTTACCGTACGCTCCACAGTGCGCCGTACCGGGATATGCCGCCAACGCTGCGTCATTTGGCACATACGGCGTATAGATATACAAACTCGCGGTTGCGTAGTTCTCAATGTAAACATCTTTGTAGCCACAGGCAGGATTTGGGTTATACAAAATTCTATTAACTCGACCCGGCTGATAGTTGTAGTTCTGGATTTCGTTACGATATTTTCGTAATTGCCAAGCAGCCTTATCTACTTGCTTATAAAATCCTGCTTTTTCTGCGTCACAGTTGGCAGAATAACCCGGACCACTGTCAGGGCACGCATAACCCATAGCATATTTATATTGCGACTTAAGCGGCCAAGAGTCAGCAAACAATGGTCCAGACGATTCCTTGCGCAGCATCACCAATAACACCTGCGGATTTATTCGATATCGTTGTGCTGCATCCCAAATAATCTGGCCAGCGCTTATGCCCCCAGGAAACGCACCGCCACCGTGACTAAAAGAGTTATCGCCATTACTAGGATTTTCATGATAATTCTGCAAACAAGCATACGGCGGCCCGTGCCAATGTTTTATCTGAGTAGCATACTGCGCTCTCGTTAAATTGCCATAGCCAGAAGGACCGGTTCCCCACGTATCGCAAGCTGGTGTGTGCTGCTCAATAAATCGCTGCACATCGGCGGCAGAACCCATAGCTTTTGAATCATAAAATATTTCGTCATCAATAATTCTACCTGGATTGAACTCTGAGGCACTAGCGCTATGGGAAATAATCATCGCAAATGCTACACTGAGTAAAATCCCCAAAACCTTCTTAATCACTCAACTACCACCGCCATTCCGTCAGCTACGCCTTGAGAGGCGCTTGATGCGTATTCGATTGACACTGTCCATCTACCAGCCGCGTCTAATTCGTTTCTGTTTACTCGCACAGTTTCACAAGACGTTGAACTCGGCCCAGGCATTACCCCTACTGTCTTTTTTATAACCTTATCGCCCAGCTTAAATATATAGGTGCACTTTCCGTCCTGCTCAACTGCATTTGAGACAAAACCACTCGCGGTAATAGTATTTTTATCAACAGATTGTTCAACGCTTGTCATCATCACATAGACAGCCTGCTTTTTAGTCTCGTGATTAACCTTTGGCTTAGGTGTTACATCGGTATTTGGTCGAACCAATTTATTGTCAGGATTATTTTCCAGATTTTTTACTTCATCTTTTTCAGTCTTTGTTTTGTTTGGATTTACGCCGCGACCTTGGTCATCGGTTACAAAAGGTTTTTCTTGATCTGAAAATGGTATCCACTTATTAATATAAGCAGCAGCTGTATACGAACAGCTCAAAATGGCCAGCCCAAGGATTGTTGTAATAATAATTATTTTTTTACGCGATGTTTTTTTACGTTTCATAACAAACTACCCTGCATTAATAATACAGGAAAAACTTAGGTTTTTCAAATTGATTGTTAGTTTTTTGATTTTGCTTCAATTTGCTCTAAGGAATATTTGCCAATTGCCGTTTCGTCATCTAATTTCGTCAACACAGCACGGCGTACCCCGCGCCATTTCTCAATGTTATAAAAGAGATTAGAGGCTAGATAAAACAACTTTCGTTTGCGTGAATATTGCCTATCTCGCAGCGTAAATAAAGTGTCTTTAATCCAGCCTTTAATAATCATCTTTGCTATTTGAGCAATAGTCGGTAATTTCACATCAATACCAACACGACGCAGTCCCATAGTCTCATCAAACATTCGCATTTTGTATTCTCGCAGCTTAAATTCATTTGAATGCAGGACATTACCCCTCGGAGAGTATGCTTTCATATATCCCGCGTTTATCACATCACGACCAAATAGCTGATCTTCTGCATATGGAACATCTTTATAGGACAGCTCACCTATCAAATAACTGCGGCGAGCCGCCGAATTAACGTCAGAATAGAAAGCAATCTTATCATAAACCTCCTGACTTTTTACAAAATCATCTTTGTAAAAAACTGTTGTACCACAATCTGGACCAAAACTACCAAATACAGAGATTATCTCGCGCTTGAGCAGCGGAAAAGTCTTCGGACGGGGGTCTTGTTTACCCATAACACCAATAATCCGAGGAGAGATTTCAAACGGCTTAACCATTTCGTACAGCCACCTATCATGAGCTGGAACCGCGTCCTGAGATAAATATACGACAATATCGCCTTTTGCATCATGTGCCGCCGCCGCGCGAGTTTTACCGTGACCATAATCTTTCTTGGCGATAGTTTTATGGCGCATATTTTTATACTTTTTAGCATATTTTTCGATAATCTTTGGCGTCCTGTCGGTCGAACTAGTATCATATACCAATACTTCATAAGACTTGTCGATCTTCTGCCGAAAAACCATAGTAAACAAATCTTCAAGATAATCTTCCCCAAAATATGTTGGAATAAAAACAGTAATGTCTGGTTTACTCACCACAAACCTCTCGACGAATAATCTTCTCCACCTTAACATACGAATCGTCCCACGATAGAGATTTGACACTTTCTGAGGCTTTTTGAGTGTATTTGTCAATATCTTTGCGCTCAACAACTTTACATAGCTCGTCAGCTAACTGAATTGGCGAAGCTGGCGAATAGTGAATATATTTATTTTTGCCAAGCACCAGGCTGTTGTTCTCGCCTTCATTCATAACCGGTATACAGCCAGCCGCCAGAAGTTCTAATGGCAATAGCGACACGTTAGTTAGCGACAATACCAGACAGGCCACCGATTCGTGGTATAAATCCGCTAATTTACTGTGCGTAATAATACCCCGATTAATATATGGAAATGGTATCTGATAATTTGACACATCCCAACCGAAAAATTCAATCGTGTATTCTGGATGTTTTTTATGGAATCTATCTAAAGCGATTACTCCAAGTTCAAACGCACGACGCTCAGTTACTGGACGTGCATAAAAGCAAACTTTCTTTTGTTTGTTGGATGGATTTTTTGATCGATAAATATCCATATCGGCACCAAAATCAAAGTAGTCAGCTTTCATGCCATATTCACTAACCCGTTTAGTTAGCCAGCGACCGGCTGTAATACCGTAAAAATTCATTTTATAAGTATTTTCCGCCAAAATCGCCTTAGATCCTAGACCGTAAAAATATGGTTCAAAATCTTGCACAAAGTAGAATTTATGTGCTTTTGTCTTAATGTTAAATACAGGATAAGCCGTTTCCCAGCCAGTTGCAATCAGCGCGTCAGACTCTTCATATTGTGTCACCTTTTTAACGTCAACGTCTAAATTAAAGCTTTCTCGTAAAATCTTCTTTGCGTCATCGGCTAATTGTGGATGAATTCCTTCATAAATATAAATCGTCACCTCATGCCCGACCTTCTGTAAATGACGAACAAATCGCGTAATCGTATTTTGACCGCCGCTACCCGCTGAAACTGGCGATAACACCCAGCCGATTTTCAAACTTTTTTTATTTTTTTTCTTTGGCGGCGTTTTGTACGGGTGATTGATATAATCTGCTTTAATAACATCTTCGACTGAAGCCATTACCTCAATCGGCTGCTTCAAGATTGGTGTAACTTTTGCAACATTACTTTTACTGATATAGCTGCGTGTTTTTATGAGCGCCTTACGAATACCTTGCTGTTTTGTGTAGATATAAAACTTATAAATCTGCTGTCTCATATTTATCCTCCACTATTTATTAGACTTTAGCTTCATTATACTCCTAAAAAAGGCTGTGTAGCGCCAACTTTTTGAGCTATAAAGACAGTTTAACTGTTCATTTAATTCTTTAGCATAAGCTGTCTGTTTATTTATTTCCTTTCTTAAACTTTCCTCTACGTGTTTAGCTTTTTTTCGTTCTTCATCTAAAATAGTTCTAAGATCTTCAACTTGTTGATCGCGCCACGCAACATCACCCTCCAAAAGAGCTTTCGGGAAAGTACTTGACCAGCCAAAAGCAAAAGCGCGAACAAATCTTACATCAAACATGCCATCGCTCAGCTCAATAGTCCTGAAGGTCTTATCATTATTAAAACCAGTAAAGTTGCTGCATTTTTCTATAATACTTTCCCTTATTTTTTTATATTTTGATGGATTTTTTGTAGGATTATCGAGCTTAAAAATACCTGATGAATTAATAAATTCTTGCTCAGTAGCACTGCGTACTAGTTCCATTAATCCTGCATACCGCTTGGCTTCATATTTTTTGTTGTCTTTTATAAGCAAGACCGGAGTTTCAAAGGCCAAAGATGGCAGCATGGCGTGCAACCTGGTAGTAATTACCGCGGCGGCTGATTGATATAAACTTAAGAAATATTCAGCAACAAAGAACCGCTCTTCACGCGATAAATAAGGAAAATGGTAGACAGATATTTCAATAACTGGTCGATTTGTTCGCTGCTTAATAGTCTCAACGACCTTTTTCGACACGTCAACCGCTAGTATAAAATCTCTTTTTTTTATCTCGGGGTCTCGCTGCAGCGTTAATGTCACGCAGCCAGAAAAATACGATGGTATGTTATGTTTAATAAAAAACTCTTCGGTCGTTTTATCACGAGCACCAACCGGCCCGTTCTTTTTAAGGAATTCCACGCTATCTGGCGATAAAAATGATTTAACCACTTGTTTGTCTTTTTGACTAACATGCATTGAAATAAGCAGCGGCTCTATATTACTATCAGCGCGTGGCGGCCAGCTTTTTGGGTTGCGATTATACCACCCGTTCATAATCAGCTTAACTGAATGGTCTGATTTGAAGTTGCTCAGATTATCACGGTCAATATAATAGTCAACTTTCGGTAAAAATCGCCGCGCCGCAATACTTTGCACCTCGTCGCCAATATTTTCTGTGTTATATTCAAATAATGCAAATTTATCCGCCACGGTCTCAGTCTAGCCTTTCTGGATTTTTCCACGTTCCATCAATATTAAATAACCCGCTTCTAGCCATCGTTATGTCTTTTACGTTAATAATTGGGACATCTCCTCCGCCCAGAGTTGTATCTAAATACGTTAGCAATTCCCGGCTTTCGCTCCAAAATGAAAAATTAAGAGAATATTGACCCTTCATTAAAAATCTTGCTGGTATTGTACAGATAGATTTATATGATCCAGGTTCAAACTTAGATAGTTGAATATCACCCTGGCTACCAATACCCGCCAATAGGTTATCATCTTGCGTCCTAATTGACATACCAATCGAAAAAGTCTCTAGCTGTCTTACAGTATAATAAACCTCAACTGTTATATCATCACCTTTAGAAAATACTTTCGTCTTTCTATCGCCATTCTTTACTATTATGTTATCAATAATGATATTTTTGCTTTTTGGACTTTTATTCTTTGCAGACGCATGAGAGTTTTCCGCAATATTACTTAGTGTATATTTTCCCGCAACATGCGCTGGCGAGCCAATCATCACAATTTTGCCATCTTCAATCATCATTGCCCGATTACAGAACCGCTGCACCGAAGCCATGTCGTGCGTCACTAAAATAACCGTTTTTTTAAGTCTTTTCAAATCATTAAAATACTGAAAACATTTTTGCTGAAAAGCTTCATCTCCAACCGCCAACACCTCATCAAGCACTAATATATCGGCATCAGCTCGTATAGCAATAGAAAAAGCTAATCGAACTTGCATACCGCTAGAGTAATTTTTCAATTTTTGATCCATAAATCGTTCTAACTCAGCAAAAGCAACTATGTCGTCATATTTTTCTTCCATCTCAGAGCGAGTAAAACCTAGTAGAGCCCCGTTTAGGAAAACATTATCACGCCCAGATAGCTCAGGATTAAAACCTACGCCAAGTTCAATAAATGGCGTCAATTTTCCATTAACTTCTACCGAACCCTTATTCGGAGTGTATATACCAGCTAGCAGTTTCAGCAAAGTACTCTTTCCGCTACCATTGCGTCCAACTATACCAAAGAAATCACCTTTATTAACTTCAAACGACACTCCTTTAAGTACCTTTTGAGTCTCGTAACCACGCCTCCGAAAATTTATTAATTTACCTTTAATTGAGTTTTGATTTTCATAAGGAAGACGAAACGATTTATGTAAATTATTCACCCTTAGAGCTATCTGTGACGTATTTCTCTTAACCATTCTAAATGTTCTCCGCGAAGTACTTTGCTTGATTTTTGAAATATAGCCCGCCTACTATCAATATCGCAACTATGATAGTCATCGGAACTAATGCCATTAACGGATGAGTTGACCAAGCTGTAGTAAATGAGATAGTCTGTATTGGATTAATAAGGTCATGACGAGCGCCCTGGATTATCAATGCCATTGGATTTAATAGTAGTATTTTTTGGAGAAATGGATTGGTAATCATCTGTAGTGGATAGATTATCGGAGTTGCGTAAAATCCAGCTTGCAAAATCACCTCCCAGATATAGCTCACGTCACGAAACTTAACATATAGTGCCGACAACAACAGAGACAAACCAAGTCCTAATAGATACGCAATACCAATATATACCATAAGCATACATATACCATAAACAGAGAAGTTAACACCATTAATCACCATAAATATTGCCACCACAATTAAACTCAGAAATAGATTGATAGTTGCCGACATACTGGTTGATATCACTATCATCCAGCGTGGAATCTTAATCTTACGGATTAAATCGCCTCGTCCAACAATTGAGCCAAGACTCTGAACTGTCATTTCGGTAAAGAAGTTCCATATAACAATCCCCAACAGCAAATAAACTGGATAATGCTCGATATCCTTGCCAACCTTAAGAAAATACACGAACACCACATACAGAATCACAAAAAGCAGCAGTGGTTTTAGTAGCGACCACGCATAGCCAATTAGAGAACCCTGGTATCTTAATTTAAAATCCGTTCTGACTAATTCTGAAAACAGCGCTCTATTTTCGGTAGAAAATAATTTCTTTACACGCTCACTTAACTCTGATGGTTTCATATGTTCATTATCCATTATATAATACTTATAATAGTATGAACAGGGCTGCAACAATTATATTAAACTGGAACTGCGCTGATGATTCAATAGTTTGCGCAAAATCCATATTAGCACAAACAGAACCTTCGGATATTATATTTGTCGATAATAATTCTTCCGATAATTCCATCAATAAACTTAATCTTTTTGCAAAGAAAAATAAATCTATAACTTTGGTAACAAATAGTAAAAACCTTGGGTTTGCTGGTGGTATTAATAGTGGACTACGCCAGGCTTTAAGTAAAAAATATGATTATATAGCCCTTCTTAACCCCGATGCTACAGCCGACAAAAACTGGTTAAAATTTCTTATTAAAGAAATAGATAAACACAATCACTGCGGTATAACCACTGGCTTAATGATTCGATCAAAAACCAGCACTATTGATTCAACTGGTGAATTTTACACCACCTGGGGCCTGCCCGGCCCGCGCAACCGCGACGAGCCTGTTGAAAATGCGCCGAGTAAGCCTGGCGAGGTTTTTGGTGCGACTGGCGGCGGAGCGATTTATCGCGCGGCAATTTTTGACGATATCGATATGTTCGACGAAGACTTTTTCATGTATTACGAAGATGTCGACCTCAGTTTTCGCGCCCAGTTAGCTGGCTGGAAGGTCCGCTTTACACCCAAAGCCATCGCCTATCACAAAGTTGGCGCTAGCAGCAAAAAGGTTCCTGGCTTGGCTGTTTACAACACTTTCAAAAACCTGCCGTTAGTTTTCATTAAAAACGTTCCAGGGAAGTTATTTTGGTATATTGGCCTGCGCTTTTTCCTGGCATATTGGCTAATTTTCGCCAGCGCCGTCCGCCATGGCAACGGCTGGCCAGCTTTCAAAGGTATATTAGCCTCAATAATTCGCAAGCCCGCTGCCTACAAAAAGCGCTTAAATATTCAAAAAAACCGCAAAGTCTCTGTCGACTACATCCGCAGCATTATCCACAAAGGGCCGCTACCCAATCAAACTGGACTGTTGAAATTTCGTAAGTTTTTTACTGGGAAATAAACTTTTTGCATGTGAATATGGATTTGCGTAAAATATAAGTATGCTACCTTATCAAACTGGTTTTTTTGACTATTCCTCGCCTGAAGACTTGCATACCCAATATAAAACATGCAACGAAGGTAAAATACCTAATGACCTATGGAAAACTATATCAGCTTTCGCTAATGCCGATGGCGGAAAAGTGTCTCTAGGTGTTACGCCAGACAATAAACCTATCGGATTAACTACAGAACAGTTAGATAGAGTTCAACGCGATTTATTATCATTGTGTCAAAATTCCTTCAATTACCCGATTGTACCCGAGATTCAACTGGTCGGAGATGTTGTTACAGCATACATCTCGCCCGCTCCATCCCAGGTACGCCCGATTTACTCAAAGTCTAGAGGTGCCTCTAAAGGAGCTTATATACGGATAGGTTCTTCAAATGTCGAGATAACCGACGAAATACGCAACCAATTCGCCATGGCCGCACGAGGCGGAGCAGAATTAATCGAATTTTCCGGATTACACTACGAAAACTGCTTTGATATGATAGTCGTCAATGAATATCTGTCAGCTATAAGCCAGTCTCGCGGCAATATATATCAAGATTTATCAACTACTGATATCTTGATAAAACTACGCGCTATCAACCATTCAGGCAATCCCACTCTTTTTGGTTTACTAGCATTTAGCAAAAATAACATCCTACAAGAAAACACAGCTCCAACTGTCAATATAGCAATCACTCAATATGCAACAGACAGCAAAGTAAATATATCTGATCCAAATGAAACTTTTATTGATGATAGAGAATTCAATGGGAATGTGATAAGTCAATTTAAATCAGCCGCAAATCATCTTCGTTCCAAACTGCCGATACGTGGATTAATCGACCCTCAAGGTCTTCGACAAGAATATTTATCTATACCAGAAATCGCTATCCGAGAAGCTTTAGCAAACGCAATAGCTCATCGCGACTACAGCACATACTCTTCTCGTATTCAAATTGACATATACGCCGACAGGATAGAAATCATAAATCCCGGCCGAAGTTTAGTGCCAATTGAAAGAATTGACGAAACGCCATCAGTATCGCGTAATCCTACACTCATGAGTTTTCTTAAAGATTTTCATACAACAGAACAACGAGCTCGCGGCATTAAAACTATTCGAGACTCTCTGAATAGCGCTGGACTAAAGGAGCCTTTATTCGAAAATCTACCATCCTCTTTTAGAATAACTATTTACAACTCAACATTTATGGACAGTGAAGATCACCTGTGGTTACAACAATTTAAAAAGCATAACCTGAACAAAAGACAATTAACTGCTTTAACTTATCTGAAAAATAGTCACAACAGTATAACAAACCACACATATAGAGAAATTAACAATATGAATAGCGTCGGAGACGATCGGCGCGCTCGTCATGAGCTAGAGCGATTAGTAAAATTCGGCTTGATTTTTCCTCCAGGAGAAACTAGACACCGTAGATACAACTTAAATACTAACAATCTATAACTATGTACTGCTATCGACATTCTATCGACATTTTCCAAAAAGTAGTTACCTCTGTTAAATCCGCTCTATCGACATTCTATCGACATTCTATCGACATTTTCGATGTGAAAAAATCAACAACTATCCTTACTGTCATCTCATATCATATTTTTTTAAAGAGCATATTACACGAGAGGGGCTTGCTATGCGCCTACTAGAATATGAAGCCAAAAACCTACTGTCAGCGTGTGGAATGCCGGTACCGCGCGGCAAAGTTTTCGCTATTAATGAATCGCAAACTATCGCTGCGCCGATCGTTTTGAAATCGCAGGTTCCTATCGGCGGGCGCGGTAAACTTGGCGGTGTGCAAATAGTCCGTCATCAGTCAGATTTAGAATCCGTTGCCCAAAAAATGTTCAATCTTAAAATCAAGGGATTTTTGCCGTCAAAATTGCTAGCCGAAGAAATCGTCGATATTAGCCGCGAATTTTATTTTTCATTAAATATTAATCGCCAAACCGCCGCCATCGAACTACTTGCCCATACTGGTGGCGGTGTCGAAATTGAAAGCCAAGATACTGCAGCCTTTTTTCGGCGCGATATCGTCAACGAAAAATTCGAATCTTTAGCTGACGAGCTCGCTGATTATCTCGATATTGCTGACAAAGCATTCTCGCTGCAAGATATTATTGAAAATGCTTATCGTTGTTTTATTGACAATGATTGCTTGTTACTAGAGATTAACCCGCTAATACTCACCTCTGACGGTAGGTTAATCGCTGGCGACGCTAAAATTACCGTTGACGACGCAGCTGCTTTTCGCCACTTAAACTGGCAGTTCGAAGATAGCTCTACCGAACACAATTTCGTCATACTTAATCGCGAAGGCGAGATTGCTACAATCGCCAACGGCGCCGGACTCGCCATGGCAACGGTCGATGCGGTGGTGGCGAGCGGTTTGACACCAGCTAATTTCCTCGACATCGGCGGTACAGCTACCTCCGATAAAATCCTCGACTGCTTCCGTCAAATCACTACTCTCGATAATATCA
>ERZ773043.1217-NODE-1217-length-14703-cov-8.441972_pt1 | contig 14703 bp, 11 predicted proteins | sample MGYA00580636_ERZ773043 | MGnify/ENA primary metagenome ERZ773043 (study PRJEB29015, sample SAMEA2737992) | human oral metagenome | biome: human oral; feature: human-associated habitat; material: dental | place: China | collected 2065 ... | reverse complement strand
CTGTGCTGGCTGTCCTGCGCGTGCGTGCATGGGGCACAGTGTGTCACGTACCACTGATTGAATCAGCCCGTTTCGCTGTGCGAAACACTGGCCGTTCCGAGGCCGGGACGTGGTGATCGGCGGGGGCGCCATGTCCGACGACGACGGCGTTGTGGGAGGACCCGCCGCGAGGGCCCGCGGGGAAGTGCCGTAGGTCCTGGGCGGTCAGGTCGTCGCGTGAGCGGATGCTGGGCGGCTTCACGGAAGATTGCTTCAGACATGGGAGCCAAGCGGGAGTGAGCTGACCGGATGCGGCCGACTGGATGCGGCCGACCAGCCCCGAGTCCAGGAAGCAGGCGAAGCGAGGGACATGGGTAGTCTGGCCCGGGCGTCGGCGCTCCTGCGCTGCCACCCGGGCCGCCGCTCCGCTCATCAGGGGCGCGGCCGAACCCCAGTGTCCAGGAGGAACGAGGAACCATGACCGTCAGCCGTATCGCCACGACCAGCGCCCCCGCCGCCGTCGGCCCCTACTCCCAGGGCGTCTCGACCGGTCAGGAGGCCGGCTCGCTCGTCTTCGTCTCCGGCCAGGTGCCGCTCGACCCGGCCACCGGCGCCCTCGTCGAGGGCGACATCCAGGCCCAGGCCGAGCAGGTCCTCAAGAACGTGGGCGCCATCCTGGCCGAGGCCGGGCTCGGGTACGACGACGTCGTCAAGACCACGGTCCTGCTCGCCGACATCGCCGACTTCGCCGCCGTCAACGAGGTCTACGCCCGCTACTTCACCGGTGAGACCCTCCCGGCCCGGGCCGCCTTCGGTGTCGCCGCCCTCCCGCTGGGGGCCGGGGTCGAGATCGAGGCCATCGCCGCCCGGGCCTGAGCTTGTCCCGAGTCGATCCGCCCCGGACCCACCGCTGAGAGCCGTCGCGGTCGACGCCGGCTGTACGTGCAGAGGCCGGCCTGTCCGTCTGAACGGGGCGCCACCCCTTCCGGTGTAGGGCGTTGGACCCTCCCACTGGGCCGTCCCGTTCACTAGGCTCTCTCACGGTTCCGCTTCCACGGGGCGTTCTCTTCACGGGGGCGCCCCGTGTTGCTCTCCCCATGGCAGGTGGCGTGGCCGAGAGGAAGGATGGGCCACGCCGGGCGGCCACCCAGATGCCGGCCGGCCACAACACTGCTTCGATGCGCCATGAGAGGAAGATGATGCCGAGCACGCACCTGCCCCTCATCGTTCGCCTCGGCGGGATCCGCTCGCTGCTGACCTTCGGTGTCATCATGACCGTCAGTGCGGCAGCGATACTCTCACCGGTGGCCGTGGTGCTCTGGGCTCCCGTTCTTCTGCCTGTCTCGATGCTGCTGGCCTTCTCGGGTGCCGGCGGGATCGCCTACTACCTGTGGCGTGGCTTCTCCGCGCGCCGCCTGTTCGAGCGAGCTCGGCACCACTACTCGCAGGTCACCCACGACTACGAGGCCACCGAGCTCCAGGCCCGCCTCATCCCGGAGGACGAGTCCCATGGTGCTCGGGTCATGGCCCACTACCACTGGTTCCGTGACGAGTACGAGAGCCTGACCCGCTCCTGGCAGGATCTTGGTAGCCCTCGGGGTGTCCAGTGGTTCGATCCGGGGATGCTTAAGCGAGTCTCCGAGCTCGAGCGGCGCTCGGTCGCGCTGGACTCGACTGATGACGTCATTGCCGGCAACGCCGCCTTCCTCACCCTGTCCTCCAGATGGGAGCGGCTCTGGCACGCCGAGCAGCGGCCGGTCCTTCGCGATCTCGACCTGCTACTGGGACTGTGTCAGCAGATCGACTTCCACGCCTTCGCGCCCGGTGGCACGGTCGAGGCGCGCGAACAGGTCCGGGCCCACCACCAGCGTCTCACCGAGATGACCGCCGAGTTGTCCTCCGGCCGGTTGCAGCCCTCGGCGGCACTTGATGAGCTCAGCTGGATCGCGGCCGACGTCCACCGGTCGGTGAGCGGCCTGTCGCTCCGCGCGGCCGGTGCGGGGCCGCCCTTCAACGCTCTCGACGTCGGAGCGCCCCGCCGGCCGAGTGCCCGCAGCTTGCCGGGCGTCATCGGATCTGGGAGGAACGCCGGCTACTGGCACCCGGCTGGCGTTCGCACCGGTCCCCGTTCGTATGCGACGGCCCGCGTGAGCTTCCTCGGGGACGGGACGTTCCCAGGCTCCTGATACTCGGTGCGACTGCACGTCAGGAGTCCAACCCCACGAATCCCAGAAACGAATACAACCGATGAATATTGCAGAAGTGAATACAGAACTGAATAATCGGCGGGGATCCCAACATGTTGGCTCGTGGTGGCATCGTCATCCGCTTGAAAAGAGATGAATGTGTTGAGATCGATTGTCCGGGTTCTGAAGGCGTTTACCTCTTCTTTGAATTTTATTCTCAATGTGACGGTGTTTCTTGCCCTCATCCTGTCCCTTCCAGTGATGTGGTTCTGGCCGTTCGGTAGAACACACAACCCGACGGTGGAGGTGTACGATAAGGCTCATATCCTTTCGTCTGACACGGTTGCGGAGAAGATACAGGACATAGGTTTTCGTCAAGACGTTCACGTCGTTGTTGTCTCAGTGCCCGGGTACATGATTGAGAACCTCAATGCCGAGGTGCTCAGGTATGCGCGCACCCATCAGGATGCTCCGAGACCGTGGATCTCCTCATCCAACTCCAACTACTGGAGTGACGGCACTGTCATTCTCGCAGTTGCGCCCGATTCCAGGAAGGTGGGGTGCTATTTCGGGCAGGATGTACGCCTGTCCTTGAGTAATCAGGCGTCGATCCAGAGCGCCGCGAAAAAGCAATTCAACAACCGTGATTGGGGCGATGGGGTCGTGGCGATGACGGAGAAGGCGGCTGACCTCATGGGGCGCCCTGCTGAAGGGAGCTGGTTGACCACCTTGATCGTCCCGGCTCCGGTCGCCATGATAGGAGCTTGGTTGCTCCAGAAGTATCTGCGCCGCGGACTGCGTGCAAGAGCTGTTGGGAAGGAAGTGACGGAGAGCTACTCTCGGGTTGCTTTTGGTTATGATGAGACCGAGCTGAACGCGCGCACCATTCCTGAAACCGAACCGTATGGTGCGCAGGTGAGGATGCGATACCGATGGTACTGTCAGGAGTACGTGAGCATCACCAAGGATCTGCAAGCCTTCGGAAGTCCTTGCGGTCCTCAGTGGTTTTCCTGGAGAATGCTGAGGCGCGTATCGGAGTTGAAAAAGCGCTCTGCCGCGCTGGAGTCTCTTAGTGAGACAATCTCCAACACTGCGTCTCTCCTGAACATGTCATCCACCTGGGAGAAGGCTTGGGAGAATGAGCAGGGGCCGGTGCTGGAGGACCTGCAGGCGCTGAGAAAACTCTGCGACACGATCTCCGCGTCTCGGGATGTGCCTTTGAGTGTGAGGAAGGAACGTGAGTGGGTCAGGGATCAGCGCGCGCGCCTGAATGATATGGGGATAGAGTTGGCAACTGGCAGGATGAATCCTTCTGCTGCGCTCGACGAGCTGGAGAGCATAGCACAATCAATTCAGGACAAGGCTCTGGATCTGACGCGCCGTGCAGTGAATGCCGATACATCCAAGTATGCTAAAAAACGTAGGCGGCGTTACCTCTCATCATTGTCTTCACAACATGATTCTGCCTATGCAGGGCAGTGGTTGTTATCTGGTGACAGCGGTAGCTACAACCCTCACTCAACAATTCGCCTCTTCTCCGACTCTCCGGCCGCATCTGCTGTTGATGACAGTGCGTCCTCGTCGGACTGGGGCGGTGCGGGATCCTTCAGTGTCTTCACCCCAGTGTCTGATCTGGTCGTGGGGTACACATCCGCAGTGTCCTATGCACCTGCGTCCTCGGAGTCCTCGTCGTTCTCGGGCGGAGACGGGTCATCAGGATACTCAGGAAGCAGCTTCTCCGGAGGGTATGACGGAGGTGGGTTCTCAGGAGCCGGCTCGTCATCCAGTTTCTGAGTCGATTCGGAACCAGCTTCTATCAGTGAAAGGATGCACTGGCGGTGCGATCATCGATGCTGAGCAAGATTGGAGGGCTAAGAGCGACTGTGGCATTCGTGACCAATATCGTCCTGTGCCTGGTGCTTGTCTCATTGCTTCCGATCATGTGGTTCTGGCCTTTCGGGGGAAGTTATCATCCGACAGTAGATGTTCGCGATGATGCTCATCTCTTCCAGGTTGCTCCACTGGTGACGGAGATCCAGAAGATGGAGTTTCGAAAAGAAGTGCATATCGTTGTGGTCACCATTCCCAAAATGAACGAGGCGTCTCTTAATGAGGCAGTTCTGACATACGCTCGACAGCACGGTGGGGGCGCGTCGGAGTGGATATCAAAATCAAATCCGAATCATTGGGCTGATGGAATCATGATTCTCGCAGTCGCTCCTGGCCCAAGACAAGTGGGTTGCTACTTCGGAGAGGACGTTAAAGTGTCACTGGCTCAGCAGGACGTGATTCGCGCTGCTGGCGGGGATAGATTCTCCGAATCCGACTGGTATGGAGGGATGATCTCCATGGCGGAGACGTCCTCCGACCTGATTGGGAGGCCTCCTGGCGGCCTATTGACGAAGATCGTGATCCCGGGTGCGTTGTCAGTGTGTGGAGCGGTGTGGTTCGTCTACTACATGCGACGAGGGCTCGTGGCTCGCCGTTTTGCGAAGGAGGCGCTGCGCAGCTACTCGAACACGACCCACGATTATGATGTGACTGAACTGCGTGCGTCAATGATCCCTGACGGGGAGGATCATGGGGCTCAGATTTTGACCAGGTATCGCTGGTTCTGCGACGAGTATGAGGATGTCACTCGTGCCTGGAACGACTTCGGCTCTCCTGCGGGAGCACAGTGGTTCCAGGCGGGTACGGTAAAGCAGGCGCTTTCCCTGAGGACTCGGTCCCGTGATCTTGAATCCCTCGAGAACGCGGTATCCAACGGAGCATGTTTTCTAACGATGTCTCCAGGGTGGGAGGACGTCTGGGACAATGAGATCGGGCCACTGATGGAGGATCTGCAGTCGCTTGAGCGGATGTGCGCGAAAATCGACTCCTCACGGGTGAAGGTGGATACCTCTCAGACTCGTGACTGGATCCGCTGGTGGCGCCTGCGTGTTGCCCAGGTGACGTCTGAAATGGAAAGCGGATCATGCTCGCCGTCGGCTGCGCTTGATGAGCTGACGATCATGTCGAATGCTTCCAAGGCGGAGGCTCGCAGCCTGGCCAGAGAGGCCTTGAAGGCGAAGGCGTCTCGGCGTGCTTCCTCTCGGATTCAGCATTTCAATAAGCGGCAGCGTTCGAGGTCGGGAAAGGCTTACGGTGGCTCATGGGCCGTTGACAACGCTTTTCGACGCTACGATGCTGCGTCCACGATCTGTGTGAACGCGGACTCGCCGGGAGCGTGCGCCATCAGCTCAGACGATGAAACTCCCTTCGATGCTGTGGTATCCGTGGCTCATCTGTTGTCGGATTATGTCGCCTCATCGAGGTATGTCCAGGTTCTGAGTGGCGGTGCGGGAGGAGCGAGCGACTTCTCCGGTGGAAGTGGTTCGAGCGTTACCGGTTACGGTTCTGGTAGCGGCTTTTCCGGAGCAGGTTCTTCGTCGAGTTTCTGAGTGAAGGGGAGCCGGTTATTCATCTATTTTCACTCGATAGTGACGGTCTTCGTTGTGCCGTCCGTTGATAGTGCGACTTGACGAAAGTAGGATAGCGATGCGGAATGCGGTGGGAGTTGGTCTCGGTGGATTTCGGGCAGTTCTGTCATTTTTTATTCACGTCGGTGTGGCGTCGATTCTCGTGGCCTCTCCGTTCGTTGTGGACAACTGGTACTCTCAAAAACATGCGCCACGTTACGAGCCAGTTGTTGAGATTCATGATGAAGCGAATGCTCTTGACGTTGATGATCTTGAGGCGGATCTGAAGGAAGTACGCTTCAGAAAGAAGACCCATCTTGCCGTTCTCACAGTTCCTGGACAGAATGTGGTGAACCTCAATGCGGAGGTCCTCAAGTACGCGGAGACTCAGATGGCTGGCAGTCCGTGGATATCTAAGGACAATCCGAACTACTGGCGTGACGGTTTGCTGATCCTTGCTGTTGCTCCGGATGGCCGCAAAGTGGGGTGCTATGTTGGTGAGGATCTCAAAATTTCGCAAGAGTCGCAGGCCGATATTCAGGATTCAGCAAAGGATCACTTCCGTGCCAAGGATTGGAATGGCGGTGTCAAGTCGATGGCGGAGCGAAGTGCTGATCTTATTGCGAACGGCAACACCCCGCAAAGGACTGTTTTCTTGCTGACGTTGCTTGGTGTCGGAGGCGTTGCGACTGTTTGGCTCATTTGGTATGTGTGGAGCGGGCCCAATACCAGTAAGAAGTATATGATTGCCCGTAGGACCTTCTCCCGGGTGGTGTATGGTTACGAAGAAACGATCTCACGCGCTGCACTCGTTCCCGATGATAATACTCATGGCGCTCTGATTCTGTCTCGGTGTCGATGGTTCGACAGTGAGTACACAGAGGTCAGCCGGATGTGGAATGAGCTGCCCGAACCTTATGGTTTCCGGTGGTACGTCGGAGCGACTCGACGCAGTGTCAATGACCTGAAGGAACGGTCGGATGCATTGCAGTTGTTTGAGACCATCGTCTCACACGCCGCGATCTTGTTCTCAAGGGCATCGGACTGGCCTGCTGTGTGGGATAACGAGTGCGGTCCGGTCATGGAGGACATTCAAGCCCTCGTGCATCTGTGCCGGGAGGTTCAGAGGTCGAAGGTGGCTGTGGACGGAGATGAGGAGCGAGAGTGGGCGGTTCTCTGCCTGCAGCATTTGAGAAGACTACCTGCGTGTCTCAGAGAGGGGAGCGTTACTCCGTCGCAGGCGCTCAGCGAGTTAGACAAAATTTCTGATGGTGTGCGCGTCCGAGTGGACAGCTTAATGGCCAGGATAGTTGAGAGTGATGGGTCGAGAGGGTCTTCAAGGCGCCGGCGTCGATACGAGAAGATGAAGTCAGAGCCGCCAGCAAATACTATGTCTCGTTATGAAGGTAAGTGGGAGATCGCTGGTAGCAAGGGAGAGTATGATCCCAGGACAACGATTCGCGTTAATCCCGGAACTCCTGACGTGGCCGTATTAATGGGAGTTGATGGCGGTGCTGGTGATGTGACCGACGGTGTCGTACGGCATCAGTTCTCGAGCTCAGGAGGACCTATATGTCATACGCCGGTATCCAGTCTCATCGTCGGTTACTCGGCCGCAATTCCTTCGGATATCAGTGCCGGCTCCGGATCAAGTGGTTCGTCCAGCAGCGGTGGCTATGACGGAGGCGGCTTCTCCGGAACTGGATCGTCGTCCAGCTTCTGAATCGGCTCGATAGGATCAGTCTTCTACCTCGGTGGCCCCGCCAGGATATCGCGGCCTTCAACACCCTACTTCCGCAGAAAGAAAGGAAAGTGTGGATGAATCACATGAAACAGTCTTGTAGAGGCGGTTTAGGCGGAATCCGGTCAGTGACGGCCTTCATCGCCAATATCGCGGTGAGCCTTGCCCTCATCGCCGTACTGCCGATCATGGTGATCTGGCCCTTCGGCGGGAGCCATCGCCCCACCGTGGAGGTCCACGACGAGGCCGGGGTGCTCCAGAGCGAGCCACTGGCCAAGGAGATCCGGGCGATGGGCTTCCGTCAGGATGTCCACGTCGCCGTGCTCACAGTCCCGGGCTGGGACGTCGACAACCTCAACGACGCTGTGCTGGAGTACGCCCGCTCGCACCAGGGCGACACTGACGTCCCGTGGATCTCGACGTCGAACCCCAACTACTGGAGCGACGGCCTGGTGATCCTGGCGGTCGCCCCCGACTCACGCAAGGTGGGCTGCTACTTCGGTGAGGACGTCAAGGTGATGAGCAGCCAGGAGACCGGCATCCAGGACGCCGCCAAGTCCCAGTTCCAGCAGGAGGACTGGGCCGGGGGCCTGTTCTCCATGGGGAGTAAGTCCACGGAGTACGTCGGTAGGCCTCGCAGCGACTTGAGAGCCTTCTTCCTGCAGCTGTCCTTCCCGGTCGCCGGGATCGGTGCCGCCGGTGTCGGTGTCTACCTGTGGCGAGGGCTCACGGCCCGCCGTCGGGCCGGCGAGGCGCAGCGCCACTACTCGCAGGTCGCCCATGACTACAGGGCCACTGAACGGCACGCCCAGCGGATCCCGGCCGAGGAGTCCCACGGGGCGCAGGTCATGGCCCGCTACCGCTGGTTCCGCGGCGAGTACGAGAGCCTGGCCCGGTCCTGGCAGGACTTCGGCAGCCCCCGGGGCACCCAGTGGTTCGGACTCTCCATGCTCCGCAGAGCGACCGACTTACGAAGACGATCGGCCGCGCTGGACACGCTCGACGACGTCGTGGCCAACACCGCGACCTTCCTCAATCAGGACCGTGGCTGGGAGCAGGCCTGGTACAACGAGCAGGGCCCATTGCTGGAGGACCTCCAGGCGCTCCTCACCCTGTGCCAGAAGATCGACTCCTCCGGCAGGCTGCCGGTCAACACGATGGGCACGCGGGAGAAGGTTCGCTGGTTTCATGAGCGCCTCGGCCGCATGACGATGGACCTCTCGGCGGGCAGGCTCCAGCCGTCTCAGGCCCTCGATGAGCTCGACCTGATCGCCGACGCCACCCACAGGGAGGCCGACGGCCTGGCATGCTACGCCATCGACGTCGACACCTCGCGGTACGCCGACGATCGCCGTCGCCGTTTCGAGAGCTACCGCGGCTCCGGTCGGTACGCGGCCTACGGCGGCGCCTGGTCCCTGGGCGGTGCCTACGGCAAGTACGACCCCCATGCCACGATCCGCGTCAACTCGGCGTCGCCGGCGATCGCCGGCCTCACTGGCTTCGACAACGCGGCCTTCCGTTCCTTCGTCCCGGTCTCGTCCCTGGTGATGGGCTACAGCTCGGCGTCAACCTTCACCCCGGGCGGAGGCTCCTCGGGAGGAGGCGGCTTCTCCGGGGGTGGCGGCGGTTTCTCCGGGGCGGGCTCCTCCTCGAGCTTCTGAGCCGGGTTTTGCGCTGGTCCACTGGTCCTCGACGACGAACTGAATACATTTGGTCTAGAGCGGTCGATTGATGCTGCTAACCTCAACCTGCCGAGAGCGGAGGTGGTGCGTCGTTCGAGGTTGGCTCGGTTATTAACAAGGAATGTTACATGAAGCAATCTGCGATCATCCGCCTTGGAGGTCTTCGAGCGGTCGCAATGTTCGTGATGAATATTGCCGGAGCGTTGATCGCGATCCTGCTTCTGCCGGCGGTGCTCCTCTACCCCTCCGCATCTGGGCATCGTCCCGATGTGGTCGTCCGCGATGAGGCCGGCATCTATCACGAGCAGACTCTTCGCCGCGGCCTGGAGGCGCAGCACTACGATCGTGAGGTTCGTATCGTTGTGCTCTCGGTCCCCGGGGCCGGTATCGGCAACATTGACGAGGAGACCGTCAAGTACGCTGGCGACAGTACGCAGGACTCCCCCTGGTTCCAGGGAACCGGAGTCGATAGTCCGGTGAATGGAACGATCCTCTTCGTCGTGGCGCCCGAGTCGCGGTGGGTGCGTTGTTATGCGGCGAAGGACTTGCAGCTGTCTGCCGACAAGCGGGAGGCGATCGAGAACGCCGCGGGAAGCCACTACGCCCAGGACGACTGGGATGGCGGAGCCGTGGCGATGGGGCAGCAGCTGGCGACATACATCGGATCAGGTGATGGAAGCGGCACTATGATGCGGGCGGCCGGAGCGGTCCTCGCCTTCATGGCGGGAAGCGGATGGCTCGCCTTCTACATATGGCGGGGCGTCACGGCCCGGCGCCTTGGCAGGGCTGCCCACAAGAAGATGATGCAGGTCGTTTACACCTACGATCTCACCGAGCTGCAGGCGGGAACCCTGCCGGAGGGGTCCTCTCGGAGTCGTGACGTCGGTTCGGACTACAGGAGATTCCTAGCGGAGTACGACGTCGTCAGTAGGGCGTGGAAGGACTTCGGGGAGCCGCGGGGTGCTCAATGGTTCGGTCGCGGTGTTCGTGCTCAGGCCGCTCGTCTCGCTGAGAGGACGGCCAGTTTGGTCGAGCTTGACGCCGCTGTGAACGCCGGCGCCGCGACTCGGGCGGACACGATCCAGAATCCTGGGGGTACTGCTCTGTGAAGAAGCCACCAACAGTCTCTGAGCTCGGTGGGATACGAGCGATCCTCGGGTATGTAGGTAATCTCCTCATTGGTGTGGCCCTTGTGATGGCGCCATTCATTATCAACGGTGGGAAATCGCCCTTCTATCCTGCGAAACAATTTCACCCGACGGTGGAGATCCATGATGAGGCCGGAATTCTTCATCGGGACCAGGTCAAGTCGGAGCTTGAGAAGCTCACCTTCCGGCAGCCGACCCATGTGGTGGTCGTGAATCTCCCGAATTCTAAAGTCGAAAGCCTTCAGGAGGAAGTGTGGAACTACGCTCGCACCCACCCCACGGATGTCCCATGGATCTCGTGGGAGGACTCAGGGCGCTGGGCCGATAACGTGATGATCGTCGCTCAAGCGCCACATACTGACTATGATGATGTGCTGGCAGGACAGGGGAGGAATTTCTTTTACGGGCCGAATCTGGAGATTGACTCGGACGGCCAAAGTGCGGTGTGGTACTCGATTCAAAAGTATCTGAGCCAGAGCCGCCGTGACGAGGATGCGCTCGTGGTCACTGCTGTGAATGCCGCTTCCAGCAACATTGGCCAGCAGTTTCATCTTATCCGCTTCCTCAATAGGGTGACATTATTCCTGATTTTCATGGGGTTGGCGTCACTTTGGTTTCGACACTATGTGGCTCGGGGTAAAAAGGCTCGTGCGGGCATCGAGGAGGCTCGTCAGGCATACGGGCGGGGGGTTGGTCGGCGTGCCGATATGAGTACGTTCACGTCGCTCATTCCTGTTGACGAGCCTTATGGGGTTCAGGTTGTTGCCAGGTATATGGTGCTTCAGAAGCACTATCGTCGACTTGAGCGATCATGGGGTGCGTTGGGGAACCCTGTGGGACTGCAGTGGTACGGACTGAGGGTGGGGCGGCAATCCGCCTATGTCAAAGCCTACTCAATGCAGTTGAATGCCGTTCAGCAGGCGGTGATCAACTGTGCTCGACTGTTGTCCCTGACAGAGTTCTGGCGGGACGCGTGGCAGAACGAGTGCGATGCAGTGTTCGCAGATATGCAGGCAGTCAAGCGGTTCGCCACGTCAGGTGGGCGCGCGTATGACTTGCAGCTCACGAGCGCGATGCAGCAAGTGGCCTCCCTGCGCTCGATGGTTGACGGTCTTGAAGGCAGGCTGTCTCAAGGTCAGTTAAGACCTGTAGAGGGGCTCGATGTTCTGGGTCGCGTTGTGTCGGAACTGAGGCAGATCGCGGAACGCTTTGTTGATGGCGTATTTGCTGGAATGTCGAAGGGTGAGAGGAGGAGGTGTCGTCGCCGGTATAAGAAGTACATGAACTCGCGTAGCAGCAACCCGAGCTGGAAGATCTCCATGATGCTGGGTGGTGCTCAAATCGGGCCTGGCGGGCAGGAGGCTCCTGGTGACGAGGGACTGAAGCCCAATGACCGCTGGGGAGGCGTGCCGAGAATGTCAAGCACCGTGCGCATGCTCACGAGGTCGCCCGCGGTTGATGAGGTCGCGGTGACGGGTGAGGGTGTGGGTGCACTGTCTGTGAGTACCCCAGTGATGGATGTATATAACGCCTACCGGTACGCCATGTTATACAGGGATCCCTGGTGGAAGCGTGAACCCAGCAAGAAGTGGAAGTGGGCAATACGATGGTCTTAGGGAGAGGTGCTCAGGGGCATCGGCGACGCAGCATCTCCGATGTCATCACGTTTGTTGCAAATATTGTGCTATGTGCGCTGATGATCTCTGCGCTTCCACTCGCGATTCTTGGGCCTTTTCGGCAAGGTCATGTCCCCACTGTCAATGTTCGCGATGAGGCCGGCATTTTCGATGCCCAGGCTCTTCAGCGTGATCTGCAGAGTCTGAGATTCCGGCAGGATATTCGTTTCGAAGTCGTCTCGCTGACGGGGTGGGGCATCAACAACCTGGATGCCGCCACCGCGAACTACGCCGAGAACATCTTCGACTACCGGCAGGACTTTCGAGCCTCGGGCGGAGGTCGCTGGAAAGAAGGAGTGGTTGTCATCGCGGTTGCCCCTCACGCGCACCAGATGGCCTTCTACCCCGGCGCAGACGTGTCACTGGAGCGATCCGAGCAGGTCGCCATCCAGGACGCGGCGGCCTCTCGTTTCGCCGCTCAGGACTGGAACGGCGGCGTCGTGGCGATGGGACGTCAAGCTGAGACCTACCTGGGTCCCTACGGCATGACGGTCTCGGGTATCGGCGTCGTCGGTGCAGGGGTGCTGTGCGTGGCAGGCGTGGTCAGACTCGTCATCTACTGTCGGAGAGGGCTCAGCGCCCGTCGTCGGGCACGAGCAGCTGCCCGCTCCTACGCACAGGTGACCTACGACTACGACTCAACCGCCCTACGCGTGGGAACGCTCGAGCCCGGTTCACCAGAGTCACATCAGCTCGCACAGCGCTACCAGCGCTTCGAGGCCGAGTATGACGACGTCGCACGCGCCTGGAACAGATTCGGTGAACCTCGAGGCATCGACTGGTTCAGCAAGAGCGTTCAACATGAGGCCCTCGAGCTCGAGCGGCGCTCCGCAGCCCTTGATGACGGCGACGACGTCATCGTGGACACCGTGTCCATGCTGACGATGTCCCCGACCTGGGAGCAGGTCTGGGGCAAGCTGCAGGAACCGGTTCTTGAGCGCCTGAGGTCGGTGACTCGGATGGTGCGATCCGCACGCCGCCGCCGGTCCGGGCTCCAGGTCGAGGCTGTCCAAAACTGGGTTGGCCACCAGAATCGGAGGCTGGGAGAGTTGACCAACAGCCTGGATCAGGGCGAGATCTCTCCGGCTGCCGCGCTGGCTGAGCTGGACCGGATCTCTCGCCTCGTGGCCACCGTGGAAACGGCGGTGGCACGACGTCGCGATGTGGTCGCCAATGCCGCTGCCGCGACGTCGACGGCAACCGCGGCGCGGGTGTAGGCGGACCGTCACGAGGTGGGCGTGTAGCCGACGATCTCGGTGCCGTGGATGCCGATCATCAGATGCGGGTCGGTGAGATTGGCCTGAATGTGCGCCGACGTTCCCGGCGGGGTTATGACCTGCGACGTGCGGGTGTCGATGACGAGGGATGTTTCATCGTTTGTCGGCTGGCTCCACTGGCGGTGGAATGCGAACGGGGCCGCCAGGATGTGTCGGTCGCTGGTGAGATGCCAGCCGAGCTGCAGCGTGCCTCGCCCCGGAGTCCGGTCGAGGCCCTTCTCGAGGGGCAGCGTCACGGGGGTGCCGTTGAAGGTGCAGGCGCTGGGGGAGGCGCACTCGACGGTGTACGTGGCCCAGGAGAGGTCCCCCGATTCGTAGGCCCGCTGGAACTGCTCCACGGTGGGGGTTCCCGATTCCGACAGGAGCAGCGCCGCATTGCTCCCGGAGAGGGGGAATGTCCCCCTCGCCTCTCCTTGAAGGGAGTAGGCCTCAGCGGTCTCGGAGTCCCGGGGGATGTGGATCCACCCGTCGTGCGCGGGGATGTATGTCGATTCCCTCCCCAGATCCTCGCCCGCCCAGTCGGTGCGGACGCTCCCGTCAGCGAGGTTCATGAGGCCAGTCCGTGCCGCATAGTTGTTGTTAACCGAGACGGCCGACACCAGGGTGCTTCCAGTGGCGTCATCTCCTGCGATTCCTGACGGCTGAGGGGTGGTTTGGGCGTCGTACCTGCGCTCCCATCGCCGAGTGGGGCGCCCGCCGCTCCAGTCCCAGGCGCTGCACCGGTTGGTGCTCCTGTAGGTGTCGCAGGTGATGATGAGATGAGGGGAGAGGACGTACGGCCAGTCGTCTGAGGACCATGGGGCGGCTTCTGTGCGCCCGGTGGCCGGATCGAGAATCTCGTGATTGAGAACCAAGTGCCCGCCCCACCAAGGCGATCCCCATACGTGGATATTCTTGTCCGGTAGCTCCCACAGTATCCTTGGGCCTGTCTTGTCAAGGAGGTAACCGCGCAGAGTGGACTTCTTTTCACGGGACTCCACAACGAGGTAGTTCCCGCATCGGTGGATCACGGGGGAGCTCAGAGTCGCGGATGGGTCGGTTCCGCTGTCGAAGCGCCAGGCCTTACTCCACTGGGTTCCCGGTGCGGGGCTCGTGCCGGTGGAGGTGTCGCATGACGTCGTCTCATTCGTCTCGGCCGAGGCCTGCCAGGTTGAGTACGCCGGCGCCTGCGGCTGAGTGAGTGAGGACGCCATGACTGGTCGCTGCTGAGCCCACACCTGTGCGAGCGTGAGGAACACGCTGATGACGACGAGCACGAGTGCAGTCTGGAGCAGTCGGCTGCTCCAGGCCATTCGAGCAACACGGATCCCCAGCTGCCGAAGGCCCACCGCACTGAATCGCATGGGACTAGCATTCCCCACTCCATGCGGCGGCGGGACTGTTCCCCCTGTGACGTCGGGGGAAACCGGTGGGGAGAACTGCCGTGAGGCGCGTCATGGGCCGGCGACGGCTCGCCGTCGGCCTGGGTGGGGCGCCACGTGGCCGGTAGGCTGACGGGCATGTCGAAGAAGAAGCGCCACGGGCGCCGTCCGGCCGCCGCGTCGGCCAAGCCCCGC
>ERZ773043.1216-NODE-1216-length-14709-cov-55.281288_pt1 | contig 14709 bp, 19 predicted proteins | sample MGYA00580636_ERZ773043 | MGnify/ENA primary metagenome ERZ773043 (study PRJEB29015, sample SAMEA2737992) | human oral metagenome | biome: human oral; feature: human-associated habitat; material: dental | place: China | collected 2065 ... | reverse complement strand
AAAAACTCTCTGAAAAAGATTCACAAAAAGATCTCGTAAAAGAAAATGAAGCAGACAAGGATTGAGGGCGATGAACTGAATAGGTTTAGAGTTGCTGTCTGAAGAAAATAGTCTAGATGTCTATTCTTTTGAAAAAGAAAATCGGGAGTATTTTGAGCGAAATTTACCTCCCAGACCAGCTAACTATTTTGATCCAGAAGGTTTTAAAAAAATTACAGCGGAATTGTTAATGGAACAAGAAAATCACGACGCCTACATGCATCTTATTAGAGATTCGCAAAGCATGATGGTTGGAAGAATCAATTTAAGTATTTTAGGGAGCGATAGAAAAACAGCAGAACTTGGATATAGGATTGGAGAAAATGTTACTAATTTAGGCTATGCAAGCGAAGCGGTTAAACTTGTTTTAGACAAGGCATTTAATACGTATGGTTTAAATAGAATCATTGCAGGAACGGCAACGGATAATCTGGCCTCTAAGAGAGTGCTTTTAAAAAATGGTTTCACCTTTAGTAGGATCATAGAAAATGACTTACAAGTGAATAATGAGTGGGTTCATACAGCGGTATTTGAGATAATGAATCGATAACATCATCATTCTCGGTTTACTGACAGGATAGATGGACTCATTAATCTTTGCGGACATTCAAGAATTTTCACCAACTGTTTGATTAGCGAATCAGCTGTAATTACATATACTTTTGTTACCTGTTTATCACTATGAGTTAAGGCTCCAGAAACAGGCTGTGGTGAAACTCCAGCTTGTTTTGTTAACGTGGCTTCTGTGTATCTCAGTTTATAAAAGGATCGTAGAAAAAGTCTCAGTTTGACATTCATGGGATGCTTCTGATCTCTCCTGAAAAGTCAATGCCTTAGCAATATAGAAAAACACCCTCATCCCTAGTTCTGCTAAAAGCATTGGATAAGAGTGTTTTTTATAAGAACGACAGACGATGATTATTCTTCGTCTTTTTTGATAATGTTTTTAACGCCTGCGATAGCACCTTCAACAGCGCCTTTTGCGTCTTCAGCAACTTCTTTCACTTTTGAAGCTACTTTTTCAGCAGTTCCTTCTGCTTGAGTTTTAGTATCGCCAGTAAGTTTACCGAAGCCTTCTTTGATAGAACCTTTAGCTTGGTTGAATTTTTCTTCGATTGACATGGAAATTTCCTCCGTTAATTAAGTGTGTTATCTAAGTTGGATGCGGTTTGATACTCATTCAAGCGAGATAACAGATACAAGTATAAACTCTTTACGAAGAAAAAGCAAATAACTGCTACGAAATGACAAATACTTTTTAATAGGTCACCACATTAATTTCACCTTTGTCATATTCTGCAATGAAGATATCGGAGACATTTTCAAAGCCTTCTTTTTGTAGTTCGGACATCAACCATTCTTCTGACTTGCCAATAGTTTCTAAAATTTCAAGCTGGACAACTCCATCCGTAATGATTGGATACTTTGGATTTTCATCGCCAATTCTTACGATAATCAATTGACCATTTTGCTCGATGACGGCTCTTTTGACTTCTTTCAATTGGAAGACTCCTTGGGAGCGTAATTTCAGAGCAACGTCTGATGCGGATAGACCTTTTGAACGGCAGGCTTCAGGATCTAGTTTACCGTTTTTGATGATAATGGTTGGTTTCCCATCAATCAGATGTTTGATATAGGAAACGTTGGTGTTCAGCCATTTTAAGAGCAAAATCAGAATGGTCCAGATGATTAAGATGACTGCATATTGAAGGATAGTAATGGAGCTATTGTAGATGACCCCGCCGATAATGCCACCGAGAACAAAGTTTTGTACTTGGTCTGTTGCGGAGCTTGGTGCTAAATTCCCTTTACCTGTCACATTGATGACAAAAACGAGGGAAACGAGTCCCAAAGCTAACTTAATTGCAATTGTAATAAAAAAGCTCATTATTTATCAACCTCCACGAGTTCAACGTCCGATTTGTATAGTTCCATTTTTTCTAATAAATAGCTATCTTGGTCGGTTCCGCTAATAGCACGGTAGAATTGTTTGCCAACCTTGATAATTGCACCATCTGTCGTAGCTGAAGTATTGACGTAGACTTCTTCCTTTTCAACGCCTAATTCTTTTGAGACAACCTCAATAAAATGCAAGGAGCTACGGAATTGATTATCATTTGACTGATTGTTTTGGAAATTACTAATGCTAATCAAAACAGTGGCTACTAGGGTCAAGATAGAAATAATGGATAACTCACGGAACTTACTTCCTCGTTTATCTTTATAGGCTTTAAAGGCGAAAAATCCCGTCACCAAAACCAAGCAGGCTGATACAATCACCATCACCCAATTCTGCTGGCTAATCTGACTCAGTACATAGTCATATGAATAGAATTTCATAAGATCCCTCACTTTTTTTGAATTCAAGCTATTATAAAACAATTTAGCAACTACATCAATAGCTTTATCTCGAAAAAATAAAGTTTTCTAGAACTGGTTTGAAATATGGAAGCTGTATCTTCCTAAGTAAATATTGCACTTCATTCGAGTTTTCAAACTACCAATAGAACTTGACAAAATCATTCAGAGTGCTAGAATAGGAGACAGGTAGAAGCCGATTTAGCTCAGTTGGTAGAGCAACGCACTCGTAACGCGTAGGTCACAGGTTCGAACCCTGCAATCGGCAGAAAGAAAACCAGCACCTTTTTTATGGGGTTGCTGGTTTTGTTTATATAATTCTTATAAAGAAGTAAGAAAAGTTAGGCCACCTAATATCACTCCCGCAGCATTGGGAATAATGAGGATCCAGTCTTTTTTAGGTTCTTTTGTCCAACCGTAGATAACCCAAATCAGGCAAGAAACTGCTGCGAATAGTGGTTGGAAAGGTTGAGCTTTGGATCCTTGTAAGTTTGCGATAATTTGTGGAATATAAGCGACGAATACAAGAATTCCAATAAAAGCTCCAATAGATCCGACGAAACGATTAATTTTTTGTTTTGACATACGATACCTCCTGAGCGTCCATTATATCAAAACGGAAAAAATTGTCAAATGAGACATAAGCCAGTATGGAGAATAAGTTTTAGTTTTTATCTAAAACTAAGCGAAAGAGCCAAGTGTGGTTTGAGAAGTAGCGTTAGAATTGTTCAAACCTGATTTATCCATTACTAGGCTGGATAGAGAGCTTATGATCGTGGAAATAGTAGTAAATCAGTATTGTCGTGTTGAAAAAAATAGGTAATGATCAATTTCTTTGAAGCCTTATATTTGGAAAATTCAAGATTTTTTATTTCATTTTAAACTTTTAAAACAACCACTTACCAGCCTATATTGACCACTTACTGAAAGTCCCTTGTTTCTTTTCAAGAAATTGTTATAATGAAGATAGAAAGAGGGGAGGAGTGCTTATGAAGGTTCGGATTGAGCTAGACGATCGTTTGGCTGATACAGAATTGGTGATTCGAGTATCGCGGATTGATGACAGGATTCAGAAGATTCAAGATGCTTTGAATGAGGCGACTGCTCCAGCTATTCTCTTTTACAAGGAAAATAGTGAGTATTTTGTGGATTTGGCGGAAATTCTCTTTTTTGAGACCGATGGAGCTAAAATCTTTGCCCACGCGCGCAATGATGCCTATGAGGTCAAGTTGAAACTCTACGAGCTGGAGGAATTATTGCCCCGCTATTTTTGCAGAATTTCCAAGTCAACCATTGCTAATGCTAGGGCGATCTATTCTCTAGAAAAGTCTTTCTCGGGCACCAGTTCCGTCCAGTTTTCTGAAACGCATAAGAAAGTGCATGTTTCAAGGCATTACTATCAACTACTAAAAGAAAAGTTAAGTGAAGTGAGGTAATCATTATGAAAAAAACAATTCTAGGCATCGGTTTCTTAGTCTTAGCCGGCTGGGTTTTGCTTCAGGGCAACTTTGGTATTCCGATGTTCAATTTTAATATCTGGCCCCTGCTTTTGGTCGGCATGTTTGCGTATTTTGCTTTGGAAAATTTCTTGGAACGAGATTTTGGTGCTGCCCTGATCATGACGATTATCGCTCTGATGATTGCTAATTCTGCCTATCATTTCTTAGCCATCTCCACTGGTACCTTGATCATGGGTGGAATTTTGGCCTGCATTGGGCTTAACATGATTTTTAAGCCGAGAAGAATCTGGGGTGTCCGTTATTTGTCTAGAAAGGGCTTGTCTACAAAGGAAGGAGAGATTTCCTTTGGTAGCGGCACTCGCTATATCAACTCGGATAATTTTATCCATGATAAAGTAGAGTGTGCTTTTGGTAGTGCGGCCGTCTATTTTGATAATGCCAGAATTTTAGGTGATTCTGCTAGTTTTGATGTGGAAGTATCTTTCGGCAGTGCTGTGCTTTACATTCCAAGCAACTGGCGAGTAGAGTTAAATGTGGACAATGCTTTCGGTACGGTTGTCAATCCGCATAATGTCAATGAAAAAGACAAGACTTTATATGTACGAGGTGACGTCGCCTTTGGAGCTTTGAAGATTGTTTACATCTAAGAAAACGGATTATTGGTCAGAAATTGCAAAGTTTGGGAAAATTTACTTGCCAAAAGCCAAGTTTTTTGATAATATAGTACGGTATGTGGTGCTAGCACATCCGTAATATTAGATCTAATAGGAGGAAACACACTAATGGCTAAAGTATGTTACTTTACAGGTCGTAAGACTGTATCTGGAAACAACCGCTCTCACGCGATGAACCAAACAAAACGCGCTGTTAAACCAAATCTTCAAAAAGTTACTGTTTTGATCGACGGAAAACCTAAAAAAGTTTGGGCTTCAGCTCGCGCGCTTAAGTCAGGTAAAGTTGAACGCGTTTAATACATGAAAGGGATTGGAAAGATTTGTTCCTTTCCTTTTTTGTTGTTGAATTTTCAGACTAGACAGTTTATTTCTGTCCTTCCTCTTTTACACCCTGTCTAAAATATGGTAAAATAAACTATAAAATACTTTTGAGGTACAAGTGATGACTGTAAAAATCAATACAAAAGATGGTCAAATTGAGCTGACTGATGACGTGATTGCAACCATCGTCGGCGGTGCAGCAACCGAAATTTTTGGTGTGGTTGGAATGGCCAGCAAAAATGCAATTAAAGACAACTTTCAAGCTCTTTTGGGTAAAGAAAACTATGCCAAGGGTGTGGTAGTAAAAACGTCTGAGGATGGTGGTATCGCAGTTGATGTTTATTCCGTTTTGAGCTACGGCATTAAAATCAGTGAAGTTTCCAAGAATATCCAAGAACGCGTTAAGTTTAGTTTGGAAAATCAACTTGGGATCACTGCCCACACAGTGAATGTCTATATCCAAAATATTAAAGTTGTAGGAGAATAATCGTGTCAAATATTACTACTAGTTTATTTCAAGAAATGGTGCAGGCGGCATCAACTCGTTTAAATAAACAGGCTGAATATGTCAATTCTTTAAATGTTTTCCCAGTTCCAGATGGTGACACAGGAACGAATATGGGGATGACCATCGAAAATGGTGCTAAAGAAGTAGCTGATAAGTCAGCTTCAACAGTTGGTGAAGTAGCCGCTATCTTTGCTAAGGGACTCTTGATGGGTGCGCGTGGGAACTCTGGTGTTATCACATCTCAGCTCTTCCGTGGTTTTTCACAAAGCGTAAAAGGCAAAGCTGAGCTTGATGGACAAGCTTTGGCTCTTGCCTTTCAGTCTGGTGTAGAGGTAGCCTATAAGGCTGTTATGAAGCCAGTTGAGGGAACAATTTTGACCGTTTCCCGCGGTGCAGCTATCGGTGCTAAGAAGAAAGCTGAAGCGACAAATGATGCTGTCGAAGTCATGAAAGCGGCTCTTGAAGGAGCAAAGACTGCTCTTGCTAAAACACCAGATATGTTGCCAGTTCTCAAGGAAGTTGGCGTCGTGGACTCTGGTGGTCAAGGTTTGGTCTTTATCTATGAAGGCTTCCTTTCTGCCCTAACTGGCGAATATATCGCATCAGAAGATTTCCAAGCGACTCCAGCTACGATGAGCCAGATGATCAATGCTGAACACCACAAATCTGTAGCAGGCCATGTGGCGACAGAAGACATCACTTTTGGTTATTGTACAGAAATCATGGTGGCCTTGAAGCAAGGACCAACCTATGTCAAGGACTTTGACTACGATGAATTCCGTAATTATTTGAATGAGCTTGGGGATTCCTTGCTGGTAGTTAATGATGATGAAATCGTGAAAGTGCACGTCCATACAGAAGATCCAGGTCTGGTCATGCAAGAAGGACTGAAGTATGGTAGCCTTGTCAAGGTAAAAGTGGACAACATGCGCAATCAGCACGAAGCCCAGCTTGAGAAGGAAGAAAAAGCTATCAAGCCAGCTGAAGAAAAAGAATATGCTATTATCGCAGTAGTAGCTGGTGACGGCCTTGCTGAAATCTTCAAGGCTCAGGGTGTGGACTATATCATTTCTGGCGGTCAGACTATGAACCCTTCTACAGAGGACTTTATCAAGGCTGTTGACCAGGTGAATGCGCGCAATATCATTTTCCTACCTAACAATAAAAATATCTTCATGGCGGCTCAATCTGCAGCGGAAGTGCTTGAGCAACCAACGACAGTGATTGAAACACGCACGCTTCCTCAAGGTTTGACAAGTCTTTTGGCCTTTGATAGTGGAAAAACAATCGAAGAGAACCATGAGCGAATGACAGCTGCCTTGAGTGACGTGGTCAGCGGTAGCATTACGACTGCAGTTCGTGATACGACCATTGATGGCCTCGAAATCCATGAAAATGATAACTTGGGTATGGTTGATGGCAAAATCCTTGTGTCAAATCCAGATATGTTGACGACTCTGAAGGCAACCTTTGCGAAGATGTTGGATGAGGACAGTGAAATTGTTTCTATCTATATCGGTGAAGACGGTGACGAGGAATTGGCAAATGGCCTGGCTCAAGATCTGATGGAAGAATATGAAGATCTAGAAGTTGAGATCCACCAAGGAAATCAGCCAGTTTATCCATATATTTTTAGTGTAGAATAATTTATTTGGGAGTGGGACAGAAATCGGTAATTCGTTAGAATTCGATTTCGTCGTCCCACCTCCGCACAGTTGAGTAGGGCTGTAAAAGCTGATGAAATCAGCGTAGTAGAGCCCACTCAACCACTGCGTCTTGCTCGACAATCCAAAGACAATTGAGAGGCTAGGACTTTTGCCCCAGCCTCTTTGATTTTTTTATATGTAAGATTTAGACAAGATAGTGGTATTATGGTATACTGGAAAAAATAAAAATAAAAATAAAAAGAAAAGGTGTACTATGAAAAAGTTATTTATTCTTGTTATTTCTGCTTCTGTGTTATTGACAGGTTGCGTATTTCCAAAATCTGGCAAGCATCGTCCGAAAGTTCCAGCTGAATCAAAAGTTGCTAAAACAAGTTCTAGCTCAAGCTCAAGTGAATCTTCTACTAGCGCTTCTTCTGAAAGTACAGCTGTTGTCTCCAAAACCTTGGTCGGAGACCTCAAAGGCATCCATCATCGTGATACGGTGACCTATCGAGGAGACAAACTCTTGAAACTTCGAATGGAGCTGTTGAGTAATTTGCCAGAAGAAGCTAGTGGTGCTGCAGCTACTATGAGCCCAGAGGAAATGACCGCTATTATTCGAGAAGGAATGGAATCAGAACCAAACTATGTGGAAGCTAAGAATATGGAGGGAGTGACGATTGAATACTCCGTAACAGCTGATAAGAAATTACAGGCCATAGTTGATCTGGATTTTGAGAAAATGGATGTAGCGAAAGCAGCAAGCCTATCTTTCTTTAAAGACTTGGGACTTAATGACATAAAAGACACCTCTCCTTCAATGTTTATTTTAGGTATGAAATTAGGCGGCTTGAAAGAAGAATAAGAGTGTATAAAGGCGAGTTATCTCGTCTTTTTTTCTGCCTAGAAACCATGACATTTGTCATATAGTCTAATGACAAAATCATCTAGTCGGAAGATGCGGGAAGTTTTATAATACAAGTAAGAAATGAAGAAATAGGGAGTAGTTACATGAAAATATGGTTGATAAAAGTAGCAGCCTTGAGTCTTGTTGGGATGATGTTTTATCAGTTGGCAAGAATGAGCGGAGCAAGTCTTTACCGCTTTCCTTGGGAGATTTTTGCTAGCTTGGGAATGGCTAGCTACGTCCTAAAGGAAGTGGCTAAGTTAAGCAAGAGGAGAAAGTAGAAATGAAAAAGTACTTGTCCATCTTATTCATTGGAGTTGCAATGGGTGTATGGTGTTTTCAGATGATACCGGGTTTTCTGTTGGAATTTCTACCCCGGCAATTTTATATAGGAGTAGGGGGAGTGATTCTAGTTGTCTTTGTCATCTGGCCGCTCATCTATGATTTTATTAAGGAGGAAGATCATGAAATTGATTGAAGTGAAAAAGCTATCTAAAAGCATTCGGGGGAAGGAAATCTTGCGTCACATTTCCTTTGACATTGAAGAAGGGGATTGTGTGGCTCTGATTGGCCCCAACGGAGCTGGCAAAACAACTCTGATGGACTGTCTCCTAGGCGATAAATTCCTGACTTCTGGTCAAGCACTAGTTCAGGGGCTAAAACCAACGGATAATCGTTTGAAGGAGATGGTTGCCATTTTGCCTCAGGAAAATACAGTAGTGGGGGATTTGAAAGTCAAGGAACTCCTCGATTTCTTTCGATCCATCTATCCCAATAGCTTGTCTGAAGAGGAAATCGATGCCTTGTTGGGCTTTTCTGACAAGCAAAAGAACCAGCTGGCTTCCAAGCTCTCTGGTGGACAAAAACGCCTCTTCTCCTTTATTTTAGCCTTGATTGGCCGTCCAAAGATTCTCTTCTTGGATGAACCGACTTCGGCTATGGATACTTCGACCCGCCAGCATTTCTGGGAAATTGTGGATCAGCTCAAGAAGCAAGGCGTGACCATTGTCTATTCTTCCCACTACATTGAAGAAGTGGAGCATACGGCTGACAGGATTTTGGTGCTTCATAAGGGAGAGCTAATCCGCGATACCACGCCTTATGCCATGCGCAAGGAAGAGCAGGAAAAACACTTCACCCTGCCCCTTTCATATAAAGAAGTTGTGGAAAAGATAGCTGGTGTGACAGAGATTGAAATCAAGCAAAAGGCCTTATCCTTTGCGACCAAGGATGCCAGTCAGGTCTGGCAAATTCTGCAGGAGCATGGCTGTACGATTGAAGAAATTGAGGTCCGCAATCGCACCCTGCTGGATAGCATTTTTGAGACGACACAAGAGTAAAGGAGCAGCATTATGAAAAATATGGTTAGTTTAATGAAAATGGAGTTGATTTTGATGAAGCGGCAGGCGGCTTACTACCTGCTTTCTATCGGTCTGCCCAGCGTATTCTATCTGATCTTTTCAGGAATGATGTCAGGTTCTGATGTGCCGACGCTTGCGCTCCATACCTATCTCTTTTCTATGACCGTTTTTAGTATCATGTCCAGTGCCTTTTTCAGCATTCCCAGCACCTTGCAGTCGGACAAGACTAATAACTGGCAAAAATTGATTCAGCATTCGCCCGTTTCTATGGTAGAATATTATATATCAAAGCTTTTCAGTACTTTGTTGACCTTTCTGCTTTCCATCATCGTGGTCTTCTCTGTTGGACATTTCGTTCGTGGAGTCAATATGCCCATGATGGACTGGCTGGCGATTGCCCTAATTCTTTTGGTCGGTAGTCTGGTCTTTGTCGCCATGGGCGTCTTGGTCAGTCTCCTGCCCAGTGCCCAGCTCATGTCTGTTGTGGGCAATATCGTTTATATGGCTTTAGCGGTCTTGGGTGGGCTTTGGTTTCCGCTGACTATGTTTCCAGACTGGTTGCAATCTATCGGCAAGTTAACGCCAAGCTATCAGCTCATGCAGGTGGTTTCTGGCTATTTGGAACACCGTGACTGGAATCTTTCTGCTATGCTAATCGTTCTAGCCTACACCATTTTCTTTAGCATTTTGGTCCTTCAGGTCAAAAAACGGATTGAGGTTAAATAATTATATGTGGGAAAAATTCAAAAACATAGATCATATGTTTCATATTTCTCTGGTCTTTATCATCTTTCCAATAGCGGGTGTCATCAGTGGTGAATACCCGCTTTTGACTTTGCTTTGGACAGCATTGTTTATCGGGGGCTATTACACCATCCTCACGGAGAAAAAGCCTTTCTACCAGGCTCTGTCCTGGTGGGGCATGCTTGCTTACATTTTTTACACTCCCATTTGGCTGAATGTGGGCTTTGTGTGGTATATTTTTTATTTGTCAAACCTTCTTGTTTATCATTACAATGAGATTTCCCTTAAATCTTGGCGCTTTTGGAGTTTCCTAGCTGTCCAACCAGCTCTTCTGGTCGGGGTGTATCTGCAACATCAATTGAGCACTGGCTATCTGGTCTTTTTCTCAACGACCTTTCTCTTTGCGGATTTCTTGACGCTAGGTCTGCATCGTATCCAAGTTGCTGAACAGCTCAAGGAGGAAAAAAGCAAGCAGAATGCTCAGCTCAATCTTTTCTTAGCGGAAAATGAGCGCAATCGAATCGGACGGGATTTACATGATAGTTTGGGCCATACCTTTGCCATGCTCAGTGTCAAGACAGAGTTGGCCCAGCAATTCCTACAAATGGAGGCCTACGAGCAGGCGGAGAAAGAGATGGAGGAAGTGCGACGAATCAGTAAGCAGGCCATGGCTGATGTTCGACGGATTGTAGACAATCTCAAGACGCGGACGCTGGATGAAGAATTAGCAACAATCCGAACCATGCTGGAAATGAGCAATATTGACTTGGAGCTTCATAATCAGCTCAATGTCGCCAGCATCCCTACGGAAATGCAGTTTACCATTAGTATGATTTTGTTGGAATTAGCAACCAATATTATCAAGCATGCGGAGGCCAAGAAGTCCAGAATTGATTTGTATAGTCAGGATCGAGATTTGATCTTGGAAGTTGAAGATGATGGCCGAGGCTTTAAGCAAGTGACGGGCCAAGACTTGCATTCGGTACGTGAGCGCTTGGAGGGACTTGACGGTAGAGTGGATGTTATCAGCAATCACAAGCCAACCATTATTCGCGTGCGCTTGCCGTATAGGATTAAAGGAGACGAGCGATGAAGATATTATTAGCAGAAGATCAGAGCATGCTGCGGGATGCCCTTAGCCAGCTCTTGCAGTTGCAGCCGGATGTTGCTAGTGTTTCTCAAGCAGCAGACGGTCGTGAAGCTATTGAGCTACTTAAGACCAATCCAGTCGATGTGGCTATCTTGGATGTAGAGATGCCCTATCAGACGGGACTGGACGTCCTAGAATGGATCAAGGAACACCAGCCAGCTGTCAAGGTTATCATTGTGACAACTTTTAAGCGGCCAGGCTATTTTGAGCGAGCGGTTAAGGCGGATGTTGATGCTTATGTACTCAAGGAACGTAGCATTGCGGATCTGATGAAGACCATCCACACTGTCTTGGCTGGGCAAAAGGAATACTCGCCTGAACTTATGGAAGTGCTGATGACCCATAAAAATCCCCTTTCCCATCAAGAGCTTCTAGTCCTAGAGGCAGCAGCAACTGGGCTTTCTAATAAAGAAATTGCTGAAAAGCTCTATTTATCAAATGGAACCATTCGCAACTATATGTCGACCATCCTGACCAAGCTAGCAGCCGACAATCGCACAGAAGCGGTTCGGATCGCTCAAGATCAAGGATGGATATAAAATAATTATCTCGCTACATTCGGATTTAGCGGGATTTTCTTATCTTTTTCAATCAGAATGAAAAAAAACATCCGCGATACTTGCAATTTTTTTCAAAAATGTTATCATAGTAGAAAGCTTTTTGAATTTTTAGAAAATTGTAAATAAATGAAAGGGGAAATATGGAAAGAATCCAATTAGAAACTCCTAAGTCCGGCTCGCAGCTGGTCTTGGAAACCTTGAAAAATCTTGGTGTTGATACTATTTTTGGCTATCCTGGTGGTGCAGTCTTGCCCCTCTATGATGCTATTTATAGCTTTAAAGGTATCCGCCATATTCTTGGTCGCCATGAGCAGGGGTGTGTTCATGAAGCAGAAGGCTACGCTAAGTCTACTGGGAAAATTGGTGTGGCCGTTGTAACCAGTGGTCCGGGGGCAACCAATGCCATTACTGGGATCGCCGACGCTATGAGTGACAGTGTTCCCCTTTTGGTTTTTACTGGGCAGGTAGCGACGCCAGGCATTGGTAAGGATGCCTTTCAAGAAGCCGACATTGTCGGTATTACTACTCCCATCACTAAGTACAATTATCAGGTACGGGAGACGGCAGACATACCAAGAATCATTACGGAGGCTATTCATATTGCGACCACAGGTCGTCCAGGGCCAGTCGTCATTGATTTGCCAAAGGATGTCTCAGCGCTGGATACGGACTTTATCTATGACACTCAGTTACATCTGCCAAGCTATCAACCAACAATTGAGCCTAATGAATTACAGATTAAGAAGATTCTTAAACAGCTTTCCAAAGCTAAAAAACCTGTTCTTCTTTCTGGTGGTGGTATTAGCTATGCGGGGGCAGCAGCGGAGATGGTTGCTTTTGCAGAGCGGTATCAGATTCCAGTAGTGACCTCATTGTTGGGTCAGGGAACGATTGCGACAGATCATCCTTTGTTCTTAGGTATGGGTGGCATGCATGGATCTTTCGCGGCTAATATTGCGATGACGGAAGCAGACTTCATGATTAGCATTGGATGTCGTTTTGATGACCGTCTGACCGGTAATCCTAAGACCTTTGCTAAAAGTGCTAAGGTGGCCCACATTGATATCGATCCAGCAGAAATTGGTAAGATCATCAGCGTGGATATTCCTATTGTAGGAGATGCCAAGAAAGCTTTGCAAATGTTGCTTGAAGAAGAGCAAGTGCACAACAATACCAGCAAGTGGATAGAAAAGGTGACACGAGACAAGGAGCGGGTGCGCTCCTATGATAAGAAGGAACGAGTTGTCCAACCTCAGGCTGTTATTGAGCGCGTGGGTGAGTTGACCAAGGGCGACGCCATTGTGGTTACGGACGTTGGCCAGCACCAAATGTGGACAGCCCAGTATTATCCTTATCGCAACGAACGTCAGCTCGTAACGTCTGGTGGTCTAGGAACCATGGGCTTCGGTGTTCCAGCAGCGATTGGGGCTAAGATTGCCAATCCGGATAAGGAAGTGGTGCTCTTTGTCGGAGACGGTGGCTATCAAATGACAAACCAAGAGATGGCCATCCTTAATATCTACAAGATTCCGATTAAGGTCATCATGCTCAATAATCATTCGCTAGGTATGGTTCGCCAGTGGCAGGAAGCCTTCTATGATGGTCGTACCTCCGAGTCAGTCTTTGACAGTTTGCCAGATTTTCAGCTGATGGCTCAGGCTTATGGTGTCAAATCCTATAAATTTGATAATCCCGAGACCATTGCTCAAGATTTGGAAGTCCTAAAGAAAGATATACCGATGTTTATCGAGGTAGATATTTCCCGCAAGGAGCACGTGCTTCCAATGGTGCCAGCTGGTAAGAGCAATCATGAGATGTTGGGGGTGAAGTTCCATGCGTAGAATGTTGACAGCTAAACTCCAGAATCGTTCGGGTGTTCTGAATCGCTTCACTGGTGTGCTTTCCAGACGTCAGGTCAATATCGAAAGTATCTCTGTCGGTGCGACCGAGGATGAAAATGTTTCTCGGATCACCATTATCATTGATGTAAATTCCCTCAATGAAGTGGAGCAGATTATCAAGCAGCTTAATCGCCAGATTGATGTGATTCGGGTGCGAGATATTACAGATCATCCTCACCTAGAGCGAGAAGTTATTTTGATCAAGGTATCAGCACCAGTTGCTAAGCGTGCAGAAATCTTGGCCATTATCCAGCCTTTCCGGGCAACGGTAGTCGATGTGGCGCCAAGCTCGATCACTATCCAGATGACGGGCGATGCAGAAAAGAGCGAAGCGCTCTTACGAGTCATCCGTCCTTACGGCATTCGCAATATCGCACGGACTGGGGCAACTGGCTTTACCCGCGATTAAACGCAACCTTTAATTTGTTAAAACCGCCTAAGAGGCAATAAAAATAGAAAAGAGAGTAAACATTATGGCAGTAACAATGGAATATGAAAAAGATGTAAAAGTAGCAGCACTTGACGGTAAAAAGATCGCCGTTATCGGTTATGGTTCGCAAGGTCATGCTCATGCACAAAACTTGCGTGATACAGGTCATGATGTGATTATCGGTGTTCGTCCTGGTAAGTCATTTGACAAGGCTAAAGAAGATGGCTTTGATACTTATACAGTAGCAGAAGCTGCTAAATTGGCTGATGTTATCATGATCTTGGCTCCAGATGAAATCCAACAAGAATTGTACGAAGCAGAAATCGCTCCTAACTTGGAAGCTGGTAACGCAGTTGGATTTGCTCATGGTTTCAATATCCACTTTGAATTTATCAAAGTTCCTGCAGATGTAGATGTCTTCATGTGTGCACCAAAAGGTCCTGGCCACTTGGTTCGTCGTACTTTTGAAGAAGGCTTCGGTGTTCCAGCTCTTTACGCGGTATACCAAGATGCGACTGGGAATGCCAAAGATATCGCTATGGACTGGTGTAAAGGTGTTGGTGCGGCTCGTGTTGGTTTGCTTGAAACAACTTATAAAGAAGAAACTGAAGAAGATTTGTTTGGTGAACAGGCTGTACTTTGTGGTGGTT
>ERZ773043.1210-NODE-1210-length-14754-cov-28.036533_pt1 | contig 14754 bp, 11 predicted proteins | sample MGYA00580636_ERZ773043 | MGnify/ENA primary metagenome ERZ773043 (study PRJEB29015, sample SAMEA2737992) | human oral metagenome | biome: human oral; feature: human-associated habitat; material: dental | place: China | collected 2065 ... | reverse complement strand
CGCTCCCGGAAGACCTCCCAGGAGATGCGGAACCCCTCGTGGGTGGGGGTGGACAACAGGCAGGGCAGTTCACCAAGCAGGCCGAGGACGTCGCGGGCCCGCTGTGCCGTGAGGAAGGACAGGGGACCGCTCGGCGAGGCGGCGGGCCGGATGCCTTGGCCGGGGACGATGGTGCCATTACCCAGGCACACGACCAGCCGGGTTAGGAAACCACACCAGCGGTCCGGCGAGACGTTACGCCTGATCAGCCGGACCAGATGGTCGGGGCCGCCGGCGTGGGCGGTGGTGACGAGGGCAGCGAGGAGACGCTCGTAGCGGAAGGCGCTCAACCACCACCGGGTGTCGATGTCGGTGAGCAGCGCCAGCAGGGCGGGTTCGTCAAGGACCAGGGCGTCGTCGGTGAACTCGGGAAGAAGCTCCGGCGCCGGCAGCGACGGCTCCTGCCACAACCCGAGCGGCTCCTCCGCGGGCGGGGCGGCGTCCCAGCCGTCCAGGAGTTCCCGGGCCAGCTCGGCGGTGACTGCATCCGCGTCGGCGACCAGCGCCTCGACGGTTCCGATGAGATCCTGCGACGGCGCCCCCACCCCGCGGAGGGCCTTCAGGACGTCGCGTTTGACGCCCTTCTCCTTGCGGACCAGGACGTCAAGGGCCAGGGCGGTCAGGTCGTCGTCGCCGAGGCCGTCGGCCAGCAGGCATCCGGTGAAGAGTTTCACGACGGTTTTGTCGGCGTTCGGCAGGCCTGCCAGCAGGCGGGGCCGCTCCGCGGGGAGCAGGCCCTCCAGGTCCAGCGTCCGCAGCCAGTGCACGACGGCCTGCTGGGCGGTGGGGCGGTCGCCGCGTTCGACGACCCGGAGCAGCGCATCTACCAGGGCGGGGTCGTTCGTGGGTTCCCGTTCCCGCAGGGCCTTCGCCTTCTCGCGGATGCCGGACTCGTCCCTGCCGAGGCCGGGAAAGGTCCTGCCGAGGCCGGGAAAGGTGAGGCCGTTCGGGGATTCGCAGGCCTGCAGGAAGTGCTCCTGCCAGCGCGTGCCGGGCGTGGGATCGGAGTTGTTGCTGGACCAGCCCGTCCAGTAGTTGGTGTGGTCCGCCCCTGGCAGCGGCAGCCCCAGGGTGACGCACAGGGGGCCGACGAGATGGCTGATCTGCCAGAGAATGTCGCGTTTCCTCAGCAGGGCCGCCACGAGTTTCTCCACCCAGTCTGCGCCCCGGTCGGCGAGCAGGGCCACCGCCTCGTCGATGGCGTCGTCGTCCTTCAGGGATGTGACCGTCGAGAAACCGAACGTCGCGGCGGTCTGGGCGGGGGTGCTGCCCAGCGCGGCGGTGAGCAGCATCAGGTGTGCACCGAGGAACCTCCGTTTGTCGGTCAGCGCAGCCTTGATGGCGCGACGGCCCTTCTTCAACACCCGCGACCTCGCCGCCCGCTCCTTGGGGGCCATCGACTCCAGTTCCTCGATGAGGTGCCCAAGGCTGGTGGCCTCCTTGGTCATCCGGACGAGGTCGGTCTCCTCCGGGGTGAGTTCTCGGTCAGTCATGGTGGGCACCTCTCTCCTCGACGACGGGCTGTGTGGTGTCGGTTGCGTTCCAGTGTTCCAGGAGCGAGGCGGCCAGCCGTGCGGTGGTGGCATCCGGTTGGGTGGCGAGGGAGCCGACGACTTCCAGTAGTTCGGTCGGGGGTGAGTCCAGCGAGGTGAGGGCCCTCAGGAGGGTGCGTTTCGACGCTCTCTCCCGGCGGTTCAGCACGATCAGCGCCAGTTCGGTCAGTTCGTCCGGTGCGAGGTTGCGGGCCAGGAGTTGCTTGATGGCGAACTTCACGACGGTGTTGTCGGCGTTCGGGAGAGCCGCCAGCAGGGGAGCACGCGCCTCCTGGATCTGCTCTTCCAGGTTGAGGGCCTCCAACCACAGCAAGGCCATCCGTTGCGCGCCGGATCGGTCGCCACGTGCGAACACCTGGAGCAGGGCCCGTGCCAGGGCCGGGTCGTTCGTGGGTTCCAGTTTTCGCAGGATCTCGGCAGAGCGCGCGACGTGTCGGGCGTAGTCGGCCTGTCCGTTCGACGTCCCCGCCAGGACGTCGGGCACGGCACAGGCGGCCAGGAAGTGTTCCTCCCAGCGTTGCTCCGAGCGAGGGATGGCCAGTTCGTGTGCCCAGAGCTGCCAGTACTCCGGCTGGGTGGGCAGGGGAAGGTTGTGGGTGACGACGAGAGGATGCGCCAGCCGGGTGTGGATGCCGACATCGGGTCTGTCGAGGATGGCGTCGACCAGCTGCTGGGTCCAGTCGCGGTCACGGGCCAGCAGGGCTTCCCGCACCCGACCGAAGACCTCCTCGTTCTCCCACAGTTTCCAGACCCACCATGCGGTGACCATGCTCGCGACCTGGGACGGGGTGGAGTCGAGCAACGTGACCAGGACGATGCCGCGATGCCAAGGACCCACATCCGTCGCGTGGTCGCGGTGCCCTTCCTGTTTGAGGCGGTGCCGTAGCGCTGGAAGCTCGCGGTCCAGAGCCGTCGACGCGGCCTCCCGGTCGGCGGGCGGCAGTGCGTCGATGGCGGCGACGAGCCCTTCGAGGTCCTGGGGTGCCTTCAGGAAGGCGTCGAATCGGTGTCGGTCCCACGGGGTGTCCGGCATTGCTGCTCCTGTTGTTCCGGGTGCTCGATGTCACAACGTCTCAATGTTTGCTCGCGAGCCCTGCGGTGGCGCGCCGGGGTGCGAGTGGAGCGGTGCCGAGGGGGTCGGCCGGTTCCGGGGGATCCCGTGGGAGGCCGGCTGGGTGGGAATAGGGGACGGGGGTTCGTCCGGTACCGGACGAACCCCCGACTTATGAGTGGTTGATCTGAGCAGAACATGAGCCAGGAACTGAGGATGGCGAATGTTCCACCACTGGTAAGTGTAGTGAGCTCGTGATGGTGGACAACACCACTCGGCGTTTCGCCCGCCAAACGAGAACAATCGCGACGGGAGCGGGCAGCGTCGCCGATCGTTGTGGTATCCGTTGAATCCTGCTGAACCATCCGGGAGGTCTGATGAGAATCTGGTCGTTGCATCCGAAATACCTTGACAGGCAGGGGCTGGTCGCCTGCTGGCGGGAGTCGTTGCTGGCGCAGAAAGTCCTCGCGGGGCAGACCGTCGGCTACATCCGGCATCCGCAGCTCGCCAGGTTCCGGGTCCTCGACGATCCGCTGGCCGGGATCGGTTCCTACCTGCGGGGGCTCGCGGACGAGGCCGCGCGGCGGGGATACCGCTTCGACGTCACCCGGATCGTGAGATCCGATCGCGCGCTCACGCTCACCGTCACCCGCGGGCAGCTCGACGTCGAGGCCTCCCACCTGCTCGCCAAACTGAAGGAGCGCTCACCCGACCGGGTTCCCGGATTCCCCGCGTTCGTGGATCTGCGTGCGCATCCGCTGTTCACCGTCGTCCCGGGGCCGGTGGCAGATTGGGAGCGTGCCCGGCCGTGACTTCCCGATGTTTCTTCCTCCGGATCACAGGGCCTGCACGATCAGTTGTGCGATCTTCACGGCCTTGAGGGGAACCGTCCGGGTCGCCAGGGCGGTGGTATTCGGCAGGTTGACGGTGATCCCCGCGGCCTGCGCCTCGGGTAGGTGGTGCAGCACCGCTTCCAGGACCGTCGACTCCGGGGCAGGGATCATGTCCTGGCCTGCGATCTCCTCCGCGATGCTGGTCAGCAGCGGCCACACGAGGGCTAGGCCACCCGCGTCGGCGATGCGCCCCAGTGTCATGGCGATCCTCGGGACCGAAATCCTCCAGGACCTCCGCCACGGGCTGTTCCAGGCCGTGACGAGGTCGTCGGGGGTGAGGCGTTCCTCGTCCCAGGCGGTGAGGATCAGGGCGGCGGTGCGGTCGCGTTCCTTCTGCGTCGCCTCGGAGGTCAGGACCAGGGAGACGAAGGACGTGACCGGCCCGAATCGGGGTGCCGTGGCCACGATGTGCTCGAAGATGTTGAGGGCGAACGTTCCCGCGGCCTGGAGCGCCAGCCCGGCGGGGCGGGTCGGATGCTCGGGCAGCAGCACCAACACCCACGGATCCTCCTGACTGGGATGGACCGGCCGGTAGGGGAGCGTCCAGTGGCTGCGGATACCCAGCAGCTCATGGACGGCGGGTTCGTCACCGTCGACCTCCACGTGCATGGGTGAAGCGACCCCGTCCCGCGCCTCGGGGGTGGGCAGGAATCGCAGCTCACCGGGTCGTGCCGGGTGGTTGCGCCAGTGATCGATCACCGTTGCGAGGTTTGCCGTCACGTTGTGGATGGGTTGTTCGAATGCGGACAGGTCCTCGGGTGTTTCTGTGCGGTCGAGTCGCGCGAGGGCGACGGCGACGTCCGTGGGGAGCACCTTCACCCCGGCTTTCCGGTAGTGCCGTGCACGCCTGGCGAACACGTTCCAGGCGATGTGGAAGTCGGTGTGGGTGGGGGTGGACAGCAGGCAGGGCAGTTCACCGAGCCGGCTGAGGACGTCGACGACCCGCTGTGCGGGAAGGAAGGTCAGAGGTTTCGAGTCCGACGTCACCGGGCGCCCCGGCTCGCCGTCGGTGCGTCTGCCCAGTTTCTGCAGAAGCCGGGCCAGGAGCGATCTGTTGGAATTGACGTACCTGATGCTGGTGCGGACCGCGTGCCTGACCCGGTTCGGGCCGCGAACGTGTGCCGTCGCCACGAGAGCGGCCAGGGCGTGCTCCTGAAGGCCGGGGTTGCCGCGCCGGTCCGCCTCAAGTTTCACAATCAGCGTCTCCAGATCGAGATCGTCGAGGACAAGGGTGGCGCTCGAGAGGCTGCGCAGCGGCTGTGGACAGCGGCCTGCGGGCGCGCGCCACAGACCGGGTTTCCTTGTTCTCGTTTCCGAATGGTCGGCGACGGTGGAATCGGGGGGCGGTTGCTGCCCAGGTGCCTCCGGGGCATCGCCGGTGCCGTGGCCCCAGTGCTCCAGGAGCTGTTCCGCCAGCGCGGCGCTGGTGGTGTCCTGCTGCGTCGCGATCAGCCGGACCGCGTCAAGGAGGTCCCGTGACGGTGTGGGGAGCCGGGAGACGGCCTTCATCATGGCGCGTCTCAGGCCTTTCTGCTGGTGCGGCAGAACGGTGAGCGCCAGGTCGGTGAGGTCGGTGTCGGTGAGGTCGGTGGAGAGCAGCTGTTTGACGGCCAGCCTCACGAAGGAGCCGCCGGCTCTGGGTAGGGCCGTGAGCACGTGGCTTCGTTCGGTCGGGAGCAGGGGGACCAGGCCGAGTCCCTCCAGCCACAGCATCGCGACTCGTTGGGCGTTTTCCCGGTCACCGCGGGTGAAGATCTGGAGCAGGGCCCGCAGCAGGGCCGGGTCGTCGGTGGGTTCGACGGCGCGCAGGTTCTGGATGTCGCGGGAGATCCGTTTCCGGTAGGCGATTTTGTCACTGAGACGAACCACGAAGGTGTTGGGTGCGGCGCAGGCGGCGATGAACCTTTTCTCCCAGCGGCAGTCGTGGGTGGGTGCCGAGTGGTTTCGCATCCAGCCCAACCAGTAGCGGGGATCTGTGGGCAGGGGCAGTTCGAAGGTGTTGATGAGTGGATCCAGCAAGGGGGGGAGGTGCTCGCCCAGGCTGACCTTCTTGAGGGCGGTCGCGACGAACCTGCGTGCCCAGTTCTCGTCGTGGGTTGAGATTCGTTCTGCAACGTAGTCGTGCGCCGGCCTGTCGTTTGCGAGCTGCCGGATGGACCACTCGGTCAGGGTGGCGACCAGCTGTGCGGGTGTGGCGTTCAGGAAGGCGGCCAACACGATGCAGCGATACTCCGAACCGAAGGGTGCCCTGCTGCGCAGCAACGGTAGTGATCTCTTGGCCAGGGCGCGTTGTTCCGGCGAGAGCCGGTCCAGTTCGTCGAGCAGATCCCCGGTTGTCCTGCTTCGGTTCACGACGCGATCAAGCGTCAGCTCCTCCGGGGTGAGCGACCTCTCTGCCATGTTCTTGTTTCCCGATCAATCAGCAGTGTTCGGTGGGCGCCCTGCTCAGCTCGACGGCCAGGATGTGTTTGCACACTCCCCGCGACCCCGCGTGTCCCCGCCACCAGGGGCAGGTGCAACTCGGCGGTCCGGTGCGGACGATGTACTCGTCGTGGTCACCCCGCACGCGGAAGGTCCCGGGGTGTCCGTCGAACGGCCGCACCGCGCCGGCGGTGACGAGGCGTTTCGCGTGCCTCAGGCGCGGGTTGTCCTTGATCACCCGGTCGGCGTCGCTGGGCAGCTCCCGGTGGAAATAGGCCTGCTCGTACAGGTCGAAACCCACCCTGCCGTCGCCGGCCAGCACCGCCAGGCCCTGCCCCGTGCGTTCCTCGTCCAACCCGGTTTCCGCGACCAGGGAGGCGATCTCGATGCGGGGCTCGAACGCCAGGCAGGCCGAGATCAAAGCGGAATCGTCGACGGCGGTGGGGGCGGCCAGTTTCGTCAGCAACGCGCCCTCGCCCGAGAAACCCCGGTAGTGCTCGGCGGTGAGGGTGAACGTCAACCTTCCGTGGGGCAGCGAGAACTCCCACACTGACGCCGCTTTGGAGGCCTGTGACAGGCCGTAGACGCGCATGCCCATGATCTGAGGGCTGAGGCGGCGGGCCGCCCGCAACCGGTTCAGACCCTCCGCGTACACGGTGTCCTTCCCGGGGCGCAGCGCAGGTTTCACCCCCAACCTCGAGATACTCCAGTGTCCCTTGCGACCCGCCCCCGACGGCAGCGTCGCCAGGAACTGGCGGGTCTGCACGGCTGGTGTCTCGCCGATCAGGTCCAGTTCCCGGGTGAGCTCCTGCGACGACCCGAGCGCCTTCAACCAGCGATCTGGCAACTCCACCTTCCGCTCCACGTGCGTGGCATCGAGGGTTGAGACGCGCAGCTCGTCGTTGCCGATGGCCAGATGCATGAGTTCCGACGGTGAGATCTGTCCGAGGGTTTCCCGCAGCGGCTGGTTGATGTCGACGTTGGTGGTGCCGTGGTGGATGTCACCCCCGTCGAAGGCGGCGGCCAGGAGATCCAGCCGCACCCCGACGGTGTTGCACGCCGAGAACGCCTCGAACCGCATGCGGTCCCCGTTGGCGGTGCAGATCGGGTCCCGCATTCCAGCGGGCGCTGGTTGGAAGTAGCGGGTTCGGGCCACGTCGGTCAGCACGAGCAGACCGCGGGCCAGCACGAGTGGCTGGGCGGCGAACCCCGAGAAGAACTCGGGCGTCTCGGTGAGCCCCTCGGGGGTGAGGGCGGGGGCCAGTTCCAGGGTCAGGCCGGTGCCGTCGAGGGTCGAGGCCGAGGTGAACGATCTCATAATGGAACCGTACCGGGGAACGCCGACAAAAATCGGTGGAAAGTCAAATCTGCGGGGTTCCCGGATCACATGCACGAGTCTCGTCATGAATCCCGTCATTATTTGGTGTCGGCCCGGTGTTCCGTGGTTGCGGCGATGGGCAGGCGCCCGCGGGTCATTCGTGAACCTGTCTGCCAGTAGCCTTTTTGATGGACCCGGGGGTGCGCGAGGTCAATTTCTGTCGGGTTGGTGTTCCCGGAGAGGGTGGGTCTTCATGAGACGCGACACGGGGGTCGAGGTCGGGTTGACAATCGCAGTCATCGGCCTCCAGGTGTTCGGGGTTTTCCTGCTGGGGTGGCCTGCCGGCAACATCCTGCTGCTCCTGTGGTTCGAGAACCTGCTGCTGACCCTGATGGCCGTCTCCCGGATGGTGATCTTCCGCAAACTACCGGGAGGCGGCTGGGGGAAGGTCTTGGCAACGGCCTTCGATCTGCTGTTCTTCTGCATGGTGCATCTGGTCCTCGCAGGTCTGCTTGCCCGTGGATGGGGAATCGCATTCACATGGGCGGCGATCGGAGTGCCTGCTGTTCTGCTCGTGATCCGCTACGTGGCCGAGAGTGTGGGTCGAGGCCGGGCCGAGGAATCACCGAGAGATTTCAAACAAACCTACTGGTTCACCTTGGCGCGAATTGTCGTGTTCAACGTATCGGTCGTCATCTGCTGTTTGCTCACCGTTGTCGGGTACGGACTCATCGCATCCGGATCGTTGAACATCGATCCGGCTGTCGCGCGAGGAACGATCGTGGCCGTGCTCCTGGGGGTCAAGATCTGCGTGGAGATCCACTTCTGGCCCGCGATTGCCGGGATTGGTGCCTCGTCGTCGCAGTCGCGTGAGAAGGTTCGCACTTCTTGATGAACGGAAGAAGCCGTGCCGATGCCGGTCCTGGTCCAATACCGGGTGGGTGTTCTCCTGCCCGGGTCGTTTGCCGCGAGACCCGGGTTCCTGTCGCCGACCTGCACCACTTCACCGCCGCGCTGAGACTGGGGATCGACACCTTCGAGAACGGCTGGTTGGGGGAGGTGTTCCGCAGGGTCTGCGAGCAGGTGGTCAGGCGAAGCGCGGAACTGGACGCGGTGGGCACAACCTTCGAACAGGGGGTGACCTGTCGGGAAGCGTGATGCAGGCACTGATGATCTACGTCAGGGCCGATTCACTTGGCTGAACTCCCGCTTGGCCAGATCGGGAAGCCAGCGGCCGTTCTCGACGGCCTCCAGGACCCTGTCCAAGGCCCGGCGGTCCCCGTCGGCCAGGTGTGCGGTCAGGTCCTCCTCCAGTTCGCGAACCACGACGAGGGCCTCCGACAGCAGTTTCCTGCCGATTTCGGTGAGCGAGATTTCCTGCACCCGGCGGTCGCCGGGGCGGCGAATCCGCGTGACAGCCTTCAAACCTTCCAGTTGGTCCACGAGGGTGACCACGAGGCTGGGTGCCACCCGCATGCCCGAAGCGATTTCCCGCTGCGAGGTGTTCGTCCTCGAATCGACGAAAGCCATCAGGCCGACCTGCTTGGGAGTGATCCCGAGAGGTTCCAGGCGCTGCCGGGCGAGCTCGGTGACCTGAACGCCCAGGATGCCGAGCTTCACGAAAGCGGAATTCAGGACTTTGTCTCCGTCGCCCATGGGCAGTAGCGTATCCAAACGAAAACATTCAGTTCTGAATGATAACGAGGAGAACGCTATGCCCTGGTGGATTGCCCTGCTGAACACGGTGGCTGCCCTCCTGTCCGCGGTTTTCGCGGCGATCACCCTCGCCCGCCCCAACCAGTTCATTCCTTCCGGTCTTCAGCGTCAGAACGATCGTTTCGCCGCGGCGACGTATGCGGTGCGAGCCATTCCTCTCGGTCTCGCGGCGGCCGTGGTTGTCTGGGTAGCTCCGACGGGGACCGCCGCCGCTCTGCTGCTGGGGGTAGCCTGCGCCGCACAGATCGGGGATCTGGCGCTCGGAGTTGTCCACCGCGTGTGGGGGATGGCCGGTGGGGCCGGGGCGGGTGCCGTCTTCCACGCGGTCGGGGTAGCGGCGACCGTGGGAGTGGTGGGGTGAGGCCGGGGTCTTTTCAGGTGGCCTCGGCCAGTTCGTCGCGGACTGTCATGAGGGCGAAACCCAGCAGGTTCAGCCCGCGCCACGAGTGCGGATCGGTGATGCGGTCGTCGTCGGCGGCCAGGCCGACCCCCCAGATGCGGTCGACGGGGCTCGCCTCCACCAAAACCCGTTCCCCCGTGCCGATCAGGAAATCCTGCAGGTCGGGGTGCTGGGAGAACTTGGCCCGGTTGCCCGCTACCACGAGATCGAAACGGTGCTCGTCCCAGCGGCGTTGGTCGAAACCCCGAACCTTGCGACCCAGTCGTTTCGCATAGTCCGGGCGGGGGGCGGCGACGATGCGATCCACGGCCTCCTCGTCGCCGAAGAGCCGCGCCTTCGCCGCCATCATCCAGTGCTCGGCGGTGGCGTAGCGCACCCCGTCGACCTCGAAGGGCGAGGCCCACCACTGGCTGAGGCAGCTGCCGGAGAGGGCGCCGTTCGCAGTGGCTTTGTGGCCCCAGAAGTACAGGTAGTCCGTCTTCTGTTTCCTGGCCGTGCGGGCCAGCAACCAGTCCAAGTCGTACATGACTCCTCCAGTGACTGTGTTTTGCGGGATGACAAGCCCCGATTCTAGCGGTTGTGCAGCGATTGCCGAGATTTGCCGGCAGCGTGTGGAAAGCTTGTTCCGTGACGATCCTGGAGCTCACCTTTCCACGCATGGATCCCGTGGCGATCGCCATCGGGCCCGTGCGGATCCACTGGTACGCCATCATGTATCTGCTGGCGTTCGCCATGGCCTACGGTTTGATGCGGCTGAGACTTCGGCACCAGCCCTTCGCGTCGATCACGAAACCGTCCGCGTGGGTTCCCGCGGACATCGAGGATCTGCTGTTCTACGGCATTGCGGGCGTGATCCTGGGGGGGCGGCTCGGGTATGTGTTGTTCTACCAGCCCGGCTACTACGTGACCCATCCGCTGGACATCTTCAAGGTCTGGGACGGCGGCATGAGCTTCCACGGCGGCGCGATCGGCGTGATCCTGGGAATGGCTTTCTTCGCTTGGCGACGGTCCCGGCCGTTCCTGCAGGTCGCCGACTTCCTGGTCCCTTCCGTCCCCATCGGGCTCGCGGCCGGGCGGATCGGGAACTTCATCAACGGAGAGCTGTGGGGTCGCGCGGCCCCCTCGGACCTGCCCTGGGCGATGCGTTTCCCCTCCGGCGGCGACGTGCTGCGCCACCCGTCGCAGCTCTATCAGGCCCTCCTCGAGGGGGTGCTGCTGTTCGTGCTGCTGTGGTTCTATGCCCGCAAACCGCGGCTCCGCGGCCAGGTGGCCGCCGCCTTCCTGTTCGGCTACGGCCTGTTCCGGTTCATCGCCGAGTACTGGCGCGAACCCGACTCCCAGCTCGGGTTCCTGTCGCTCGGGTTGTCGATGGGGCAGTGGCTGTCGTTGCCGATGATCCTCGCCGGTGTCGCGCTGTGGTTGTGGGCCCGGCGGCGGGGCGTCTCCGACCTGCAGGAACCCACCGACGATCCGGGGGAGGAACCCACTGACGAGAACCCCGAGGAGAAGACGGGCGAGGACGTTGGAGAGAAATCCACCGGAGCTGTGGAAGAGCCCCCGGGAACTGTGGACGAGGCGGGGGAAACTCCTGCCAAGGAGAACGAAACCCCAAGCCAGAGCTGAAATCCTCAACCACAGGCAGGTTTTCCACAGGGTTGTGAACACTGTGGAAACCGTCCCGGCTCAATCAGCTTTGATCTCGGCCACCAGGGCGCCCGGGCCGGTGATGGTGTGGCCTTCAGGATCGTGCTCGCCCCACGCCGCCAGGACGACCCCACCCTCGACGGGGATCTTCACCAGCCTGCCCTGGGCCCGGGTGGCGGCCACCACGGTGGCGCCCCGTCGCATCAGGACCGTGTCCTCGTCCAGTACCTCCACCGACACCTCCGCCAGCGACCCCGAGGCCAGCTCCGGGCGGTCGCGGCGCAGCCGCAGCAGTTCCTGGTACCAGGCCAGCATCCGGGCGTGGTCGGGTTCGGTGACCTCGTCCCACCGCAGCGTCGCCGACTCGCGGGTCGCGGGCGACTGCGGGTCCGGGATCTTCGCGTCCCAGCCCATGCGTTCGAACTCGCGGGCGCGCCCCTCGGTCACCAGCGGACCCAGCTCCGGGCCGAGGTGGCTGAAGAACGGGAACGGCGTGGAGGCGGCCCACTCCTCGCCCATGAAGAGCAGCGGCGTGAACGGCGACAGCAGGTACAGCGCCGCCGCGGCGGCCTGGCATCCGGGCGGGGTCGAGTGCGAGATCCGATCGCCGACGGCCCGGTTGCCCACCTGGTCGTGGTTCTGCAACGAAACCACGAACGAATGCCCGTCGTACAGCCCCGAGGCGGGATCGACGGGCGCCCCCCAGTCCTGGCCGCGGAACGTCGAGAACCCGCCCTCATGGATGAACACCCGCGTGAGGGCCTGTTGCAGCACCTCGGCGGTGCCGAAATCGATGTAGTAGCCGTCGCGTTCCCCCGTGAAGAAGGAGTGCAGCGCGTGGTGGACGTCGTCGGCCCACTGCCCGTCCATGCCCAACGCCCCCGGCACCGAACTTACCGGTGAAACCGTGGTGGGTTGGTTGCGATCCGACTCCGCGAACAGCGTGAACTCGCGTCCCGTTTCCCGTTCCCAGGCGCGTGTCTCGTCGCTCAGCTCGGCCAGGTAGTGGCGCGGGGAGTCGTCCTGGAACTCGTGGACGGCGTCCAGGCGCAGCCCGTCCACCTGGTATTTCACCAGCCACTGCCGGCACGCACCCAGCAGGAAGTCGCGCACCTCGTTGCTGCCCGGCTGGTCCAGGTTGATGGCGTCCCCCCACGGGGTGTGGTGGGCGCTGGTGAAATACGGTCCGAACTGCGCCAGGTAGTTGCCCTCCGGGCCCTGGTGGTTGTGGACGACGTCCAGGATCACGCCGAGCCCGCGCGCGTGGCAGGCGTCGATGAAGGCGACGAACCCCTCCGGTCCCCCGTAGGCCGCGTGCACCGCGTACTGGCCGACGCCGTCGTAACCCCAACCCTGCTCGCCGGGAAAATCCGCGACGGGCATCACCTCCACGGCCTGCACCCCGAGATCAACCAGGTGATCCAGATGCGTGATGGCCGCCTCGAAGGTGCCCTCCGGGGTGAAGGTGCCGATGTGCAGCTCGTAGCCGACCGCGCCCCGCAGGTCCGCGCTGAAGGTGGCGGGACGGTCGAACAGCGCCGGATCGACGATGCGACTCGGCCCGTGCGGGCCTTCGGGTTGGCTGAGGCTCCGGGGGTCGGGGAGCAGCATCCCGCCGTCGATCCGGAACTGGTACAGCGTCCCGGGCGGCAGCGGTTCCGACCACCACCAGCCGCCATCGCTGCGCGCCATGATCGTCCCGGTGCCGTCGACGACGACCTCCACCATGTCGGCGTCGGGGGCCCACACCTCGGGGCGGGTGATGTCTCGCATGAATGCTCCTCGGATCAGGATTCGGGGTGTCTGCTGGTGCTCACACGCTGGTTGAGCCGACCTGCTCGCTCCGCGGGTGGGTCGTGTCGAAACCATGGTGAGGGTGTTCGGGGTCTTGTGGCCGGGTCTGGTCGCCGGGTGCCGGTGGTGGTTTCGACTCAGCCGTTCGCTGACGTTCACGTGCTGGCTCAACCGGCCTCCCCTGCTGGTTTCGCATCAGTCGACCTGATGGACGAGCAGGGCGACGGGCAGGTCCTGGAGGATGTCGGCCAGCGGGGTGGCGCCGCCCAGGTATTCGCGCCCGGTCAGAACGTCGCGGAACCGCAGGTTGGGCAGCACCAGTTCGGCGTCGCCCCAGCCTTCCTCGTCCAGCCCCGACTGCACCCGGGTGGCGACCGTGATGGCCACAGGGGTGTCCGAACCCCGGTATCCGCGTTCGAACACCACTGCATGGCCGGTGTTCAGCGACACCGACCGGTAGTCGGCGTCCGAACCGCGGAACGCCTCCGGGTGGTCGCGGCGCAGCAGCAGGGCCCGCGACGTCACGAGAAGTTTCTCTGCGTCCAGATCGGCGGGCGGGTTCATGTCCAGCGCCGTCAGCACCCCGGAACGGCGGTAGTAGTCGACGGGGCGGCGGTTGTCCGGATCCACCAGCGACAGGTCCACCACCTCGCAGCCCTGATACAGGTCCGGGACCCCAGGCATGGTGAGCTGGATCAGTTTCTGCCCCAGGATGTTGGCGCGCACCGAGGGGAAGGTCAGCTCCGTGAACGCTTCCAGTGCGGCCCCCACCTCCGGGGTGGTGAGGCATGCGGTGGCGAATTCGATGACCGCCGACTCGTAGGCCTCATCAGGGGCGGTCCAGCTGGTGTGGAGTTTCGATTCCCGCATGGCCTTGGTCAAATATCGCGCGAGACGGTCGGCGGAGATCGCCTCGGCGCCCGCCGCCGTGCCGGGCAGCGTCCAGGTGGCTGCGAGGGTCTGCCACAAGAACAGCTCCGTGCCGCCATCGAGCAGCGCAGGACGTAGCTCGGAGGTGGCGGCTCGCAGTTCGCCGATGCACTGCTCCCATTCGCGTGGGTACTCGGTGAGGACCGCCAGTCGGGCGCGGACGTCCTCGCTGCGTTTCGTGTCGTGGGTGGACAGGGTTGTCATGCTGGTGGGCCAGTCGGCGTCCAGGGTGCGACAGAAGCCGTGGAAGTCGTCCTGGTTGATACCGACGATGTTCGGGTCGGAGCCGACCTCGTTGACGCCGATGAACCGGTTCCAGCGGTAGAAGGCCGTGTCTTCCTTCGATTTGGCCATCACCGGTCCGCACGTCTGGGCGAAACGGACCATGAACTCAGCCCGCAGGTCCGACGGATTGTGGGCGCGGCCCGGCAGCTGGTTGAGAATTTTCGACGGCGCGGGCAGCGTCACCGCGCCACCCATGTCGGCCTCTCCGGTTTCGCCGAGGGCCAGCGCGACGACGAGGTCGAGGGCGTCCAGTTCGTCGATCGTGAGGTACTCCCTGGCCTTCGTCGCGGCTTCGACGATGATCTCCCGCTCCGATTCCGGGGGTACCCGGCCCGGTTCGACGTAGGCGCGGTAGCGGCTGAACTGGTACAGCAGTTCGCGGATGGCGTGGTTGAGCTGGCGACGGGTGTGGTCGCGTAGCCGGATGTCGTCGTCGCAGATGGCCATTGCGATGTTGACCAGGCGGTTTAGTTCCGTGAACAACGACTCCTTGACGACGGTGCGTTTGGCGTTGAGCACGGTGGAGGCGAATCCCTCGCCGAACCCGGACATGCGTTCCCACAGGTCGGTCAGCCTTGGGACGCTGCCGGGGACGTGGAACAGGCCCGCGACCCGCAGCAGGGAGTCGTAGCCGGTGGTTCCCGCGCATTCGAAATCGGCGGGGAGGACCTCGTCGTATTCGAGGATCTTCTCCGCCACCACCCAGCAGC
>ERZ773043.1209-NODE-1209-length-14756-cov-6.702197_pt1 | contig 14756 bp, 15 predicted proteins | sample MGYA00580636_ERZ773043 | MGnify/ENA primary metagenome ERZ773043 (study PRJEB29015, sample SAMEA2737992) | human oral metagenome | biome: human oral; feature: human-associated habitat; material: dental | place: China | collected 2065 ... | reverse complement strand
TCATTTGCAGAAAAAGTAGATGAAACCGCAAGAAAAAGAATATCAACAACAGATGCTGCGGATAGAGATATTGATAATTATAATTTGCAGAGTATAAACTTATATGCCAGAGAATTGTTAGAAGTTTCAGATGGGTATATATATATATTGGGAATGCAGGTAATTAATTACAGAGATAGAGAATATAAAGAAAAGTTATCAAAAATAAGTTTTAGAGGGTTGACAAGTGAAGAAATAAGTGAGGTAATGTATGAAACAGATGAACATAAAATATTTAAAATTAAGGTAGATGATATTAAAAACACTTCGGATAAATCCTATATTAATTATGAAATTATAGACACAAGTTTGAGGGATAAAGCTATTATAGAAGGGATTGCAATTAGAGGCAAGATATTATACTTATTGTATAATGATCTTTTGGACAATGAAAAAGGAGATAAAAACTTATATGTATTTTCTATAGATAGTGATACAGGTCTATACAAAGAAATTTATAAAAAGAAAGTCTTTTTTTCAGAACAATCAGATCCTGAGATTTTTTGCACAGATGAGCATATTTTCATATATGAGTATAGTAATGATTATGAAAAGATCTGTATTACGAGGATTAACCGAGATGGCAGCAATCCTGTTTTGATAATAGATGAGAATGGGAAAATAGTGATGAAGCCTTTATAAAAAGATGATTGATAAAATTTTACTTAAGAAGTAGTGGGGAATTGGCTGTATCTCAAATGAGAGTAACATATGGAAAGAGCTATTAGTTATCCATGGGAAGTTGCAGGATGGTATTGGAGCAAACTCAAAAAAATAAATAGTAAGATAAATGAAAATCCGAATTTTTCTGTTGAAGAAGTAGCAAAAATTGTAAATGGATGAGATAAAGCCTTAGACGAAAGGAAAAAAGCCTATGAAAAGTGCTGTGAAAAGATTAAAAAATAAAGTTGAATACATTATGATTTTGATAGCAGTGTTAGGATTAAACACATCTTGTAACAAAGTAAATGTAAACAAACAAAGTATAGATAAACAAGAATTATATAATTCATATATAAGATATGAAAACTTAAGCAACAGCATTACTTCCGGTTACAATGTCGTAGGAAAAAAATTTAGTTTAATAAATAGTGCGATGAATTTAGACATAGATTATCCTTGTGTTTTAGGTATGGAGGATATTGAGAAACAGGAACAGATTAATAAGCTTATTTTTCTTATATCAACAGGTACATACTACGATATTTTTGTTCATAACGGTCTAGAAGTAAGTAGTAATTATTCAATTATTTATAGTGATAAAAGCTATCTTAGTATAAAATATGATGGATTTGTAGTAGTAAGGGAAGCCAATAGACCGCATTATATGTGCTTTTGTTTAAATGTAGATTTGCAAACAGGTGAGATTATAAAACTGGAAGATTTAGTAGATATAGAAAAACTGAAAGATAATTTTGTAAAAGATAATTTTACAGTTGTAAAGGGACTTGATGAAAATATACCTGTAGATGAGAAAGGTTGGAAGGATTTATTTAATGAGTATTTGAAATATCCTTTTTTAGATGAAGATGATTTACATAATTATGATTTTTATTTTACAAATAACAAAATAGGATTGATTATAAGCTGTAATGCAGATGCAGGAGGTAGATATATAATCTTGGAAAGTAATGACAATCTGAGTTTGGATGATATAAAGCCTTAGATGAAAGGAAAAAAGCCTATGAAAAGTGCTGTGAAAAGATTAAAAAATAAGTCGTTACAGATAACAGCGATACTTTTATTGATAGTAGTTAGTACATCTTGTAAGAATAGTCATATAAACAGAGATACATATATATCAAAAGAAGAACAGACTATTAATAGTGTTTCCAAATATAGGATAATAAAAGATAAATTTATTTTAAACACTACTAATATGGAGATGCATATAGAATATCCCAGTATTTCTGATATGTCGGACATTGAAAAGCAGGAACGGATCAATAAACTGATTTTTTTAACATCGGTGGGACTTTATTATAATACATATGTACATAATAAGCTTAAAACAAATAGTAATTATACAATTGTTCATAATGATGATAAGTATATCAGTGTTAAGTATGAAGGTCTTACTACAGTAGAGGCAAGAAGACCTAATTATGATTGCTTTTGTTTAAATATAGATTTAATAAAGGGCGAAGTAATAGGATTGGAAGATGTAATAGACATAGAAAAATTAAGAGTTAGATTTAAAAAAGATAATTTTACAGTAGTAAAGGGGCTTGATGAAAATATTCCTTTAGATGAGAGTGGATGGGAAGAATTATTTGATCATTATTTGGAATATCATGTGATATCCGGTGATGAACTTCATAATTATGATTTTTATTTTACAGATAATAAGATAGGATTAATTATAAGTGTTCCGGTAGATGCAGGAGGGGCATATATTATTCTTGAAAGTAATGACAATCTGAGTCTGGCTGATATAAAAAAGTAAAGTTTATTATGGAGTATGATACAGTAGTATACCCATAACTAAAAATCACCTATATACCGAATTATTCATAGCTTTATATTAAATGTTGTTGAAAGCCCTATAACCAAAGTGTTTTAATTTCATCAAATAAGTGAATAGAAAAAGGACAACTTGTAAGCAATATGGAAAGCTCACCTTAGGAATTAATAAAAACACCTTATTTTTCCACAAAACTCAGGGGTAAGTGTGCTGTATTTTAATTTTTATTTGTTATGAATAATTTGGTATATCTGTGAAATAATAATTGAGGGATAAGAATATGAAACAGAAATACAAAATTCGTTGGATAATAATAGCCGGCATAATCATTATTTTAATATCATATATACTTTTAAATCTTAAAGGGCATATAGTTATAAGAGATAGTAAAGTTATAAGATATAAAGCAGGTTGGTTGGATAAGTCAAAAAAAGATGTGATTGTAAGTATACCTGAGGGCACAACAGAAATTATGGACTATGCCTTTTACGGCTGTAAGTTTATAGAGAAAGTCTATATTCCTGAAAGTGTAAAAATGATCCATAAAGAAGCCTTTGCAAACTGTACGAATCTAAAAGAAATAAACCTACCACAATCCTTAGAGAAAGTAGGTAGTGGTGCTTTTAGCGTATGTATAGGTTTGGAAGTAGTGAATATTCCCGAAAGTTTAGAATATCTAGGGGAAAGTGCATTTAGCGATTGCAGTAATTTAAAAGAAATATCATTGCCGCAATCACTTAAAGAAATAAGGGAATTTACATTTTACGGATGCAAGAATTTAAAGAATATAGATCTTCCTGCAAATATTACAAGTATTGGAGTAGCCGCATTTTGTAGATGTAGCAGTATGGAAGTTGTAAAACTTCCCTCTTCAATAACTGATATAGGAGCCTCTACATTCTTCGGGTGTAGCGGATTAAGAGAAGTTATTTTGCCTGACAACTTAAAAAATATAGAAAATGAAACATTCTATGAATGTATAAATCTTTCATCTATACATTTGAGTGACAATGTTGAAAGAATTGGACATAATGCTTTTGCAGGCTGTAGTAAACTTAGTGAAATCAATATACCCGATAGTATTGCTCAGGTTAGTGTGACTTGTTTGGAAGGAACAAAATGGCTTAAAGAAATTCCTATGGATTCAAATGGCTTAAAATGCTATAAACATATTTTATTTAAAGCGAGCTATAATACAGAAGAAATAGCTATTCCACCCGATATTACAGTGATTGCCAGCGGTATATTCAGAGGACACGATAAATTAAAAAGAGTTGTTTTGCCTGAGGGGGTAAAGAGCATAGGAGATTATTGTTTTGGAGATTGCATATATCTTGAGAATATCGTAATACCGGAAACTGTAGAATACATAGGAGTGGGAGCATTTTCTAATTGTAAAAGTTTATCTGAGTTCTCAATACCTAAGTATCTTACAGGTATAAATAATAATACTTTTGAAAACTGTGAAAAATTAGAAGATGTAGAATTACCGAAAGAACTTGAATATATCGGCGAAGATGCATTCAAAGGCTGTATTTTACTTAAAAATATAATTATTCCAAAGAAGGTGAAAAAAATAGATGACAGGGCTTTCGATTTTTGTAAGAACTTGGAAGAGGTGGTATTTGAAAGAGATCCGCTTTATGTTGGAAACTCTTTTTATGATACTAAATTTTATAATAATATCAAAGAGGATGAGGATGGTTGTAAATATATAGGAACTCATCTTATAGAGGTCGTGGATAATAAAAAGCAATATATTGTTATTAAAGAAGGGACCGTAAGCATAGCAAGAAATGCTTTTTCTCTGAGTGATATAAGAAAAGTAGCATTGTCAAAAGAACTGAAAGTGATAGGAGAGTCAGCTTTTGGTTCTTGCCACAAATTAAAAGAAATAGAATTACCGGAAGGATTATTGCATATAGATAGATTGTGTTTTGAATCATGTGAGAATTTAAATAGAGTATATATACCGAAGTCGGTTGAGTATATAGGGGATAATATATTTTATCTTTCCGTTAATTTGAAAGAAGTTACTGTGAGTAAAGATATGGCAGATAAGATTGATTTTGATGGTCATGTGAAAGTGAGGTATATTGAATAAAATGTCAAAATTTGAAGGGAGAACAAGGTGCACTTATACAGGAGAAGAGGCTGAAGACTTAGTTTAAGAAATATAGAAAAAGACCTAATAAAGTTGGTAGATGTTTTGTGGAATAGGAGAATATTTATGCCGGATGCATTGACTTTGTTACTGGGAACTTGTTCGGGTTATATATTACTGTATGGTACTTGTTGGGGAACAGATATCGAGGAATATTGATGAAACGGATAGTTAAAATAATAATATTTTTATTTTTGATATTATGTGTAGTAATTGTAGTGTATATTACTATTGCGTGGATACCCATAAAATATGCTGTTAGAGAAGAAGATTTTGTTAAGTACGGCAAATTCATTTTATTAAAAGGGAACTACGACACAGGAACAGGGTGGAGCAAAGTGGGAGATGAAACCGGATTTTACAATACAGATAAAGTTTATGAAGTATGGATTGAAGGTAAAGTAAAACCTCCCAAAATATCTACTTCTTTTGCAGGTTATCAAAAAGTGTATTTGTGTAAAGTAGAGGAAGTACCGGAACTTAAAGATATAAAAGGTATTATGTGTCAAGTATATAAGATTATAGAGTGGTATCCTGTTTATCCTATAATAAGAGATCCAACTGTCTTACCTGAGTGGGTATATCCAACTGAATTTATAAATATATATGACATGTCAGATGAACCGGTTTGGTAAGATGAAAATGAACATTAGAAAGTAAAGGATTACAATCATTATATTAAACATATAGTTAAAAATCGATACTATTTAGGAAATGAGGGTACTGAGCTAATTTTATTTACAAAAAATTGTTCTGAATAAATAAAAGGGAAAATATTAGTGATGGAAGAAAATTTATTAATAAAAGGATTAATTAGAATGCTTAAAGGCTTTATTATTCTATTGTTATTACTAATTTCAATTATAATAATTTACCTTATTCCGGCTTGGCTACCTGTTAAATATGCAAAAACAGAGAAAGATTTTTATAAATATGAGAATGCTATATTAATTAAAAGAACATTTTATGCAACAGGTGCAAGCTGGAAAATAGTAGGAGATAGCAATAGTTTTTATGACGAAGAACACATTTATGATATTTGGCTTGAGAATGATGATAATCCAATAAGAGAAATGCCGCTTTCAGAATATGATAATACCTATTTGTGCATAGTGGAAAAGATGGATGGTGGTAAATATTGGGAGGAGGGGGGTGAATATTTTGAGGCATATAAATTAACAGATTGGTATCCCGTGTATCCCATAAAACGAGAAACTGTTATTTTACCAAAATGGCTGTACCCGGCAGGGTTTCTTAATAAATATGATTTTGAAGCAGGCATGCCTTGGTAAATATGCTGCAAGAAAGTTGCATTGCATTTTTAGAAGTTTTTAAATATTAAATTTCGGAAAAATTATGTATACAATCAATTAACACCACTTCTTTTGAACTATTCAGTGCTATAATGAATATGGCATAAATCATTTGATTTATGGTCTTAGCATTTATATTAGGCTGAGAATCATATTTATGTCTTTTTGGAATGGAAGGGTTAAGTTATTTTTAGAAGGAATTATTATGAAAACAAAAGAAGATGCATGCAGTTTCGGATTATCATTTGAAAATACATATATGGATACTCCTTTTAGAAAGGCTGATTGGCAGCTTGTCAGGATAAGGGATAGTAAGAAGGCTTTTCTATGCATATATGAAAGGAATGGATTTATAAACTTAAATGTAAAGGTAAGCCCTGAATGGAGGGATTTTTGGAGAAGCACCTATGCCTCCGTCCTGCCGGGATATCATCAAAATAAGGAGCATTGGAATACAATTATACTTGACGGAACGGTAAAAGAAGAGGATATTAAAAGAATGATTGCCGAAAGTTATGACCTTGTAACGGATTCTCCGACTAAAAGAATCTATGAGGCGGTAAAAAGGATACCAAAAGGCTATGTGGCAACCTATGCAAGAGTGGCAGAAATGGCAGGCAATAAAAAGATGTCAAGGGCTGTAGGGAATGCACTTAATAAAAATCCGGATCCCGATAATATTCCCTGCTTTCGAGTGGTAAACTCAAAAGGTGAACTGGCTCCCGAATTTGCTTTTGGTGGGATGGGGGAACAAAGAAAGCTGCTTGAGGCGGAGGGGATAGAGGTAAAAGATAATAAAGTTGATTTATCAAAGTATGGAATATAGAGGAGTTAAATGAAATTATTTACAGGATAGGATTTTTCGTCCGCCACTATCTAAGTCGATTGATAAAACCCGGTCTTTAACAGGTACTGTTTTGGCTTTTATAACAACTGCCTTTTTTATCTGGAACGGTATAGTAACATCCATGGTAAAGATAAGAACCACGAACAGAAAGAAATATACTGTGGCAAGAAATGTAATAGAGCACTTTATAGATGAAGAGTATCTGAATACAGTAGTGGAAAAGATTTGACCGAATATGGATTTTTTGGAGTAAGAATGTAATCATTGACATTACAATGAGATATAGTATACTGATACTGGAGTTAAAGCTATTAAGTCTTATATAAACTTTGTGACTATAATAGTATACTTTCATTATAAATACATGAAAGGGATGATATCAATGCAGATTTCAAGCAGATTTACCATAGCATTACATATTTTTGCATGTGCACAATATTTTAAGGATAAGGAAAAAATAACAAGTGTCTTACTGTCAGGAAGTATAAGTTCAAATCCGGTTATTATAAGAAATATACTTTCACAACTAAGAAAGGCAGGTCTGGTTACTGTAGCAAGGGGAACAGGCGGAATAGAAATTACAAGAGATTTATCGGAGATTTCTTTTTATGATGTATACAGGGCTGTTCAAGCTGTAAAGGAAGAAGGGTTATTCCATTTTCACGAGGCACCAAATCCATTATGTCCGGTTGGAAATAATATACATAGGTTGTTGGATGACAAATTGACGAAAATACAGGAAACTATGGAAAATAAAATGAAAGAATATACTCTTTTAGATATGAAAAATGGTATGGAAGAGTTTTGTTAAAGATGTCCGTTGGGCATCTTTTTGTTTTTAGGGAGTAATATAAGGAAATGATAGTTTAAAATGTAGGAACTTCCAAAGTATAATTTATTTTATATTATAAAAAGTATTGACAAAGTTGTTGTAATGATTTATATTACAACAAGTAACAAATATTAATTTTAAGCTTTTAAAAATAATGCTTTAACATTAGGAGAATGGTGTAAAAATATTTTTATCACTATTTGTGCCATCGCTTGGAAGAGAGGAAATTATTATGTCAGAGAAATTAAATAATGCAAAGAATTTATATATAAGAGGTATACAGGATGGAGAAATTGAGGAAGTCCTATCCTGCTATATGGGAGAAAGTTATACTCAACACAGTACAGGTGTAGGAGAAGGCAAGGAAGGATTTAAGGCATTTTTCATAGATTTCTTTAAAAGAAATCCCAAAAGAGATATTCAGATCATCCGTGCTATAGAAGATGGAGAGTTTGTATTTTTACATGTTTTACAGAACTTAAATGACGGCAGTGTGAAATGGATCACTATGGATATTTTCCGTGCCGATAATAATGGAAGGATTGTTGAACATTGGGATGTTATAGATTCATATCCTGAAAAGATTGTTAAGGAAGATCCTATCTTAGGTGAATTCAGTATTAAAGATTTAGAAAAAAACGATTGCAATAAAAAGAGAGTAAGATTATTCCTTACTGAGGTATTGCAGAATAAGGAATCAGATAAATATTATGACTATGTATCAGAGGATATTATCGAGCACAGTCAGTGGTTACAGGACAAAAATATAGATTTTATAACAGCTGCCGATAAGTTTGGAATATATTATGACTTCGTTTTTAAAGTTATCGGAGAAGGTAATTATGTAGTTGCATATTCTCAAGTAATCGTAGAGGGTAGGGCGTATGCAATATTTGATTTATTCAGACTTGAAAATGGTAAGATAGTTGAACATTGGGATAATAGAGAAATAGTACCAAGTAGGGAGGAATTAACCAATTCGGGTAAGTTCTAGTACTTTAGGAGTATAAATGATAAAGGAAATAGGGATATTATTAAGCACTAAATGGGATTTCTTTGGAAAGCTTTTGTTGGAGCATATTGAAATCTCATTGATTGCCATATTGATTGCAATAGTGTTTGGAGGTATAGTAGGGATTTTTATAAGCGAGTTTCAAAAAAGTGCAAAACTTACTTTGGGAGTTATAAACTTTTTATATACGATTCCATCTATATCAATGCTTGGATTTTTAATACCTTTTTCAGGTATAGGAAATGCCACAGCTATTATTGCTTTGACAATATACGCACTCCTACCTATGGTTAGAAATACCTATACAGGAATGATAAATGTGGATGCAGGTATATTGGAAGCGGCAAAGGGTATGGGAAGTACCAAAAAGCAGATACTTTTCAGAGTACAGATACCTCTTGCAATGCCTGTTATAATCTCAGGAATCAGAAATATGGTCACAATGACAATAGCACTTGCAGGTATTGCTTCATTTATCGGAGCCGGAGGACTTGGAGTAGCTATTTATAGAGGCATTACCACAAATAATGCTGCAATGACTATAACAGGAAGCTTAATTATTGCAGTTTTGGCATTAGCGGTAGATTTTATTCTTGGATTTGTTGAAAAAAGAATGCAGATACATGGAAAGGCTGCAAAAAAGCAAAACAGAATACTTGCTGTTATTTCGCTTGTCTTAATTTTTTGTATCTTGATTGTGGGATTACTTCCAAAGAAAAATAAAAATATAATCCATCTTGCGACAAAGCCTATGACTGAACAATATATTCTTGGTGAGATGTTAAAATTATATATAGAAAATAATACAGATTTATCCGTAGATATTACACAGGGAGTAGGTGGGGGAACCTCAAATATAGAACCGGCTATGGAAAGCGGTGAGTTTGATCTCTACCCGGAATACACAGGTACAGGCTGGAATATGGTATTAAAACATGAAAATCAGTACGGTGAAGAACAGTTTGATATTTTACAAAAAGAATATCAGGAAAAGCTCGGACTTACATGGGATGTAATGCTTGGCTTTAATAATACCTACGGCATTGCCGTTAGAAAAGATATTGCAGTAAAGAATGATATAAAAACATATTCCGATTTACAAAAACTTAATGGGAAGCTGATTCTTGGTGCCGAATATGACTTCTTTGAGCGTCAGGACGGATATGATATGTTAAGTAAAACATATAATCTTTTATTTGCTTCTACAAGTGATATGGATATGGGACTTAAATATCAGGCGATAAACAGCGGTAAAATAGATATAATGCCTGTAAATACTACAGACGGTCAGCTGGCTCAGGCGGATGTTGTACTTCTTGAAGATGATAAAAATATGTATCCTTCATATCAGGCGGGAATGGTGGTAAGAAAAGAAATATTGGATAAATATCCACAGCTTCACAGTGCTTTGCAAAAATTTGATAAGCTGATAAATGAGTCGGATATACAGAGGATGAACTATGAAGTGGAGAGTGAAAAGAAAGAGCCGAGGGATGTTGCAAAGGCATTTTTATTAGAAAAAGGACTTATAGAATAGGAGGATTTATGGCAATAGCTATTGAGTTTTCACATATAAGAAAAAGTTATGGAGATACGGTAATTATACCGGATTTGAATTTACAAATAGAAAAGGGAGAGTTTGTTACCATTGTAGGATCTTCAGGTTGTGGAAAAACTACCGCTTTAAAGATGGTTAACGGAATTTATGAGCCTACATCAGGAGATATTTTTGTAAATGGAGAAAATATCAAGAATATAGATATGATTAGGTTAAGAAGAAGTATCGGCTATGCTATACAGGGCAGTGTTTTATTCCCGAATATGACGGTTGAAGAAAATATTTCCTATGTTCCAAGCCTATGGAATAAAAATGACAAGGAAAAGACTAAAAAGGCTGTGGATAAATGGATGGAGGTAATAGGTTTGGATCCGGCCATGAAGGACAGATATCCGTCAGAGCTTTCCGGAGGGCAGCAGCAAAGAGTAGGAATTGCAAGAGCTCTTGCGGCATCTCCTGATATTTTACTGATGGATGAGCCATTCGGAGCGGTAGATGCTATCACAAGGGAACAATTACAAAATGAATTGAAATCTTTACATAAAAAAACAGGTATCACTATATTGTTTGTCACTCATGATATTGAAGAAGCATTAAAGCTTGGTACAAAGGTTTTGGTACTTGATAAGGGTGAGATAGAACAATACGATAAGCCTTCTGAGATAGTGCAAAACCCTGCCACGGATTTTGTAAAAAAGCTTGTGGAAAAGCAAAGAAGAGCCTGCAACCTGCCGGATAAAAGGCTTAGAGAGTGCGAGTATTGCGGTGCTTATATGCTTTCATAATACGAGGCAGAAGATGCAAAAAAAGCTTATTGATTACATAAAGGCAGTAGGTACTGAAACTAATAATTTAAGCTTTGGTAAAGATGAGATAGAAAAAATAATTGAAGAATAGGAAGTATTTACCAAAAGTATAAATGCAGATGTAAGAACTGTAATATATGTTTCATGGAAAGGTGAGAATATAGTAGGATGCAGTGTCATCTGCAATTTATCACACAGAATAATTATATATCAAATTTTGGTATAAGTGTAGTTAGATCAGAGTTGGGAATTGGAGTAGCAAGAGAACCAGTTGATAAATGCATTAGCTGTGCAAAAGATGGAGGGTGGTAAATATTGGGAGGAGGGGGGTGAATATTTTGAAGCATATAAATGTAAAATATGGTAATTTGAAAGAAATTTGGGATACAATTCATAAGTATAAAAATTGTACTACTGTAGATTAAGATGAGGTATTGTATGAAGAGAAGAATAATAAAGGTATTTATTTTTCTTATTACCATATTATGTGTAGTTTGTTTATATAAGGTATATATCAATTATGATATGATCAAAGAGATAATAAAGCAACCACCTATAGTGTTTTCAATACGATTTAAAGATGGAGACAAAGGGACTTTTAAATATAATATAAATACCGAAAAAGCTGAAAAAATTTCAGATTATGTTTTTCAGGATTTATCATACAGCAATGATTATGAAAAGATTATTGGTTTGATATGGGAGGATAAATTTCAAGGATTAGCTGAGTTGGATATGAAACAATATACATTTAAGACAATTATAGATTTAGAAGAATTAAATAAATGTGCTAAAGATATAGGATTAGATGAGATTAAATATGATATGCCCGGGGTAGCCGGTATACACATGCCGCAGTTTTATAAAGACGGATGTACATTTTTTTGGAAAAATTCCGGTGATGTTATTTGTTATTTTAATAAACAAAATGATGTTTGGAAAATGAAGGTATTATATAAATCTGAACATGAAAATTATAGTTATCATATTAAAGAAGAAAATAATAGAGACTTATTATTTGTAGAATCACGCTATGAAATCTATAACCAAAAGATTGAAAAAATAAATATTGATAAAAATAATTTAGAGACATTTGGAGAAGAAGAATTACTAATTACTCCAAGGAAAAATTTTAGCGATTCAACCGGAAATATGGATGTGTCTAATGATACAACTATGATTTCATATTATCAAGAGCCTAATATATATATTTACGATTTAGAGACAAGGAACAGTAAACATATAAATAATCAATATTTATTATGGCAGCATATTGTATACATTAAGTTGTCATCGGATGCGAAGTATATATTTTATGCAGTAGGAGATATTCCGTTTTTTTGGTCGGATGGATATAGATTAAATTTTTTTATAGTAGATGTAAAGACAGGAAATAAAATACGATTAGATAAATGGAAAAAGGGAGATATGTTTTACGGAGTTGATTGGTAGTTAGATGGTAAATAAAAAACTTTTTTGTATTGCAAATGAAAAAGATTACGGGTAGTATATAACCGGAAACTTTGCTTCAGATTAATTTTATAAATAAATACAAAAAGTTGGGATAATCCGAGATTATCATATCCTTTTGACTACGGAACATTAATTGTAGCTTCAGGAGGGGTATATAAAGCTAAGAAGTAAAAAAATGTAAATATTACTATGAATTTATTGATTCGGCAATCGCTCATATAAATGAATAGCAAAAAGAATTATGAAAAAGAATATAATACGTTGCTTGATTTACATATTTCTGACATGGATAGTATTTAATAACGGAGTTTTTATATCCCCCCAACTTATATGGTGATTTATATGATATTTGAAATAGATTACATACACAGTATTATTTTCTAAATGGAAACTAAAAATGTATTACATCAGATTAAAGGGCTTGGTATGAGAAAAATAAAATTAATAAAGATAGTAGCATTTTTTTTGATTTTTATGTGCATGTGGTTTGCATACAAAAAATATATTGCCTATAATATAATTCAAAATGCTGCTAACCAACCACCTATAGTATTTGCCGCAGATTTTTATAGCGGAGATGCAGGGACTTTTAAATATAATATAGAGACTGGGAAAGCCGAAAAAATTTCCAACTATGTATTTCATGAATTATCGTACAGCGAGAATTATGAGAAGATTATTGGTGTGATATGGGAGGATAGATTTCAGGGACTTGCAGAACTGGATATGAGAGATTATACATTTAAAACAATTATATCACTTAATGATCTGAATAAATGTGTTAGAGAGCTGAGTTTAGATGAAATTAAGTATGAACATTCTGGCGTAACACAACTTCGTATGCCTAAATACTGTAAAGATGGATATACCTTTTTTGGGGGTATTATTCAACTGTTGTCTGCCATATAAAAAAAGTAAATGATAATTGGAATATAGCCATGGTAAATAGCAGTAGATTTCAAGGCTATACATATTTTATAAAAAAAGCAGACGGATTAGAATTACTTTTCTTAGAAACAGAAGAAAAATTGTTAAGTCAGGCGAGTAAAAGAGGCACAATTATTGAAAAAACAATAGGGATGAATGATGAAAAAGGAATACTGGACATAAATTTAACAGAGGCTATAGATGCAAGTGGAATTATGGATATGCCGGATGATATGAGTAAGATTGTATATTATGAGGAACCGGAAATATATATATATGATTTAAATACAAAGGAAAAGAAACATGTTACGAATCAATATCTATTTTGCCAGTATATTTTAGATCTTAAATTTTCATCTGACGGAAGATATATATTTTATACGGTAGGCGATATTCCGTTTTTTTGGGATGGATGGTATAGAATAAAATTTTTTATAGTAGATACAGAAACCGGAAATAAAACAGGGTTAACCAAATGGAAAAATGGAGACACATTTTATGGAATTGATTGGTAGTGAGTTGGAATGTATAAAATTCCTGATGAGTGTGTAAAGGAAGCAAAGATATATTTTGATAACGTGGAAAGAGGATTTTACAATAAAAATAACACTTATGAAGTTTGGCCGGATGAATTTGAAGGGAAGTATTTATGAATAAAATCAGTTTGATACCTATAATTATATGTTTTTTAATTATAACAGATGCCTGTAGCATATACAAAAAAAGAGACATTGTAAATGTAATTAATAAAGAAGGATATATTATTAATTTTATAGATTATAACATGAAATATGAAATTGATATTGACAATGATGGAGCGATGGATTCAGTAAGGGTATTTATTAATGAAGATAATTACACGGGTTTAGAGGTAAATAATCAAAGAGAAATAATAGGTTACAGTGAAGAAGGAGTGAAAAGTGTACTTATAAATGATGCTCATGGTAATTATTGTATAGGTATATCAATTCACTATGTTAATGATACACGAATAAGTAAATTCTACAGCTTAAATAAAGATAGTATAATATACAAGTCAACTTTAAACGGTCATGTAAAATCTGCATATCAAAATTTGGGTTTATATGTGGAAGACAGAAAATATATTATAGGTTTTCAAAATACAACAGGTATATATCTAATAAATCCTGATTTAAATCTTACTTTAGAAGGTAATTATGCTATAAATGATTTTAAGCATACATTGGTAAAAGAACTCGGAGCATATAGGTATAATGACAAAACTGCTAGCTATGAAATGGCTCTGTATCAGCAAGGAGAGGTTTTATATTTATATGAAACGGATATGCAACATTTAATT
>ERZ773043.1206-NODE-1206-length-14794-cov-4.580026_pt1 | contig 14794 bp, 10 predicted proteins | sample MGYA00580636_ERZ773043 | MGnify/ENA primary metagenome ERZ773043 (study PRJEB29015, sample SAMEA2737992) | human oral metagenome | biome: human oral; feature: human-associated habitat; material: dental | place: China | collected 2065 ... | reverse complement strand
AGAGATTGACAATTTGTAAATTACGGGCCTATAGCTCAGCTGGTTAGAGTGCACCCCTGATAAGGGTGAGGTCACAAGTTCAAGTCTTGTTAGGCCCACCATTTAGATTTAATCAAAATTTCGAAATTTAGGCGGAATTTTGATTAGGTCTAAATTTCGATCTAAACGTTCTTTAAAGTACCATTGTTAAAGTCACAATCAAGTTTTAATAAAACAATTTTACAGGACTTGTTAAAGCTTTGATTATTCGAAGTGATGCCAAGCCTTTAGCTTTTTATGTTATCCAAAGCTAAAAGCTAAGATCAATACACGCTTATAGAGCTTAACTTACTTTATAAGTTTGATCTCTTTCCGTCTTAATTCGAGTTAATCAAATACTATAGAATAAATTTAACGCTTCGGTTTTAAAGATAAAGCAATTCAAAAATGTTTATCCGTAAACCAACTAGCTTAGTTAGATCGATTTTATCTTTAGCAAGGAAGTAATGCGAATTAGAATATATAAATAAATCTAATAACTTCTTTACCGATTATGATCCGAACCAAGCTTTAGAATTTGCTTCAATGGAAATTTTACAGCAACGCCGAAAGCGTTGCTGTGCTTTAGGTGAGGTGGGGGAGCGCTTGCGCTCCCTCGTCGGAGCAAGAGCTTTGCTCTTGCGAGAAGTACTAAAAAAGGTAAGCTACTAAGAGCGAACGGTGGATGCCTTGGCTAGTAGAGGCGATGAAAGACGTGCCAGACTGCGATAAGTCTCGGGGAGCCGTCAAGGGGCTTTGATCCGGGAATTTCTGAATGGGGCAACCCAATACATAGCGATATGTGTTACCATTAATGGAGCCAACGCGGGGAACTGAAACATCTAAGTACCCGCAGGAAGAGAAATCAATAGAGATTACGCTAGTAGCGGCGAGCGAACGCGTAAGAGGGCAAACCACTAGTTTACTAGTGGGGTTGTAGGACCGCAACATAGACTAGGATCTGATAATAGAACAATCTGGAAAGGTTAGGCATAGAGGGTGATACTCCCGTATATGAAATCACATCCTTACTTAGCGGTATCCTGAGTAGGACGGGACACGTGAAATCCTGTCTGAAGCCGGGTCGACCACGATCCAACCCTAAATACTACTACTAGACCGATAGCGTACAAGTACCGTGAGGGAAAGGTGAAAAGAACGGCGGTGAGCCGAGTGAAATAGAACCTGAAACCGTTTGCTTACAATCATTCAGAGCACTATGCTATACTCTTTAAAATTAATCCAGCTTGGCTTTTTAGCCCTTTTTTATGAAACTGCGACTGCGGCAGCCGAGTTCGGCTAGCCTTGCCTTGTTTCATAAAAAATCATCTAAAAATCCTGCGCATTTGAAATTCTAAATTTTAGATCTAATAAAATTTCATCATAGATAACACAAGTAGAATTTTATAGTCTAAATTTAGAGATAACGATTAACGATTAGTTTTAATGAGTATAGCAGTGTGATGGACTGCCTTTTGCATAATGAGCCTGCGAGTTGTGGTGTCTGGCGAGGTTAAGGAAACCCGGAGCCGTAGCGAAAGCGAGTCTTAATAGGGCGATTAGTCAGATGCTGCAGACCCGAAACGATGTGATCTATCCATGAGCAGGTTGAAGCCGGTGTAAGAGCCGGTGGAGGACCCAACCGACGGCCGTTGAAAAGGCTCCGGATGACTTGTGGATAGGGGTGAAAGGCCAATCAAACATCGTGATAGCTGGTTCTCTCCGAAATATATTGAGGTATAGCGTCGTGTAGTAGTTATAAGGGGTAGAGCACTGAATGGGCTAGGGCATACACCAATGTACCAAACCCTATCAAACTCCGAATACTTATAGCGTAACCACGGCAGTCAGGCGGCGAGTGATAAAATCCGTCGTCAAGAGGGAAACAACCCGGACTAACAGCTAAGGTCCCCAAATCTCATTTAAGTGGAAAACGATGTGAAGTTACTGAAACAACCAGGAGGTTGGCTTAGAAGCAGCCATCCTTTAAAGATAGCGTAATAGCTCACTGGTCTAGTGATTTTGCGCGGAAAATATAACGGGGCTAAAATGAGTACCGAAGCTTTAGACTTGCACTTAATCATTTATACTAGCTCGTCTTTTGGCGATAAATTAATGAGTTCGATTTTTTCTCAATCGATAGGCTAAAAGCCTTATCTCAATCGAAAAAATCTTCACAACATTAATTTCTCATCCAAAATACCGCGCCTTTGGGCGGGTATATCTTGTTTTACAATTTTTTTATAAATTTAAATTTGAAATTTTAAAAGTCAAAAGAGGTAAAACTTCTAAAATTAAAATTTCAAACCGTAGATTAAATTTAAATAGATCAAATTTAAAATTTAATCTTGCCAGATATTTTCGTTTAATTTCAGACTTTTTACGATGGAGAGAAAGAATAGAAGCTCGTGCTTGATAGACGCGGCGGGATCAAAGCCAAATACGCTGCGATCCACGCTAGGCTCGAAACTATCGTATCCCGTGCGGATGAAAATATAGACGTTTCTGCCCGAAAAGCTTAAACTGATCGGTCCGCCGGCACTGCTTCTAAAGCGAAGCAAGCGCCGCATAAAGGCGGGTGTGAGGGCATACATTGCAGACACCGCATCGGCGCTATACACGCTAAATGCGGAGCTAAACTCGCTATCGTCCATCGCGATCTTCTTAAGTCCGCCGAGCGTCGGTCTCGCGCTGAGCGAAGGCAGGATCACGGTCACCGAGTTTATGCGCTTTTTAAATTCTGCGTAGAAAAATATCCCCCTGCTGCTACGTCGTTCGTCGGTGTGAGTCACGCAAACATCCGCAAAGCTGAAAAATACTCCGTCATAGACGCCGGAAATTTTATCTTCGCAATCAAAATAGCTTATGCCGTCCACAAATAGGCCGCTAGCGCGCAGATACGCCGGCCGAAACGAGCCTGAAATTTCATAGCGGTAGCCTAGGCTCGCGATATAAGGCGCGATATATTGGTGTTTAAAGGCGCGGACGAATTTTTTGGATCTGTTGTATTTGATCCGCTCCAGCGCGGCGCCCGCGATATTAAATAACGAAAGGCAGATAGTTACGAGTGCGATGACGAAGCGCAAGGTATCATTCTTGCACATTTCTACGCCTTTGGCAAGCATCCACAGCAAGGTGCAAAAGATAAATACGCGCACTATATTTGCATCTTTATTCACTACTCTAAAAGAGATGCTGCCACAGCTAAATACCACTTATGATCCAGCAGAGGCCCACTGCTGCATTTTGATCTCTAAAATTGAAAAATAGCCACAGCGCCGAGGCTAGCACCGCTAGTACTATTATCGAAAACGCCGTGCCTTTGCGCTGCTCCGCCTCATCCAGGATGCCGAGCCTTAGTTTTTCCAGTTCGTTTGCGGTCATCTTTCTCTTTCTAAATTTAGCTAGCAAATTTTAAAATTTAGGTTCGAATCCGCTCCTAAATTTAAAGGACTAAGCTTTAAAATTTACAAAATTTCGCGGAACTTCGCTCTTTAAATTTAGCGCGAATCTCTGCGCAAAATTTAGCTTCGGCACAAAATTTCTACGATAACCTGCGGCAATAGCTCATGCTCGATCTCGTGGATTTTGGCCTCATAAGCCTCAAGGCTCATTTCCGCACTCTTTTCAAACGCGCGCTGAGCGATAATCGCGCCGCCGTCGAGCTCCTCGCTGACCCAGTGCACGCTCACGCCGCCCACTTTCATATCGCTCTCAAAGCTCTGCTCTATCGCATGCGCGCCCTTAAAAAGCGGCAGCAGCGATGGGTGCAGGTTTATCGCGCGAACTCTGCTCGTAAAAACGGGCGTGAGAATTCGCATAAAGCCCGCAAGCACCGTAAGCTCCGCGCCGCTTTTTTCGATCTCGCGCACGAGCACGGCGTCAAATTCCTCGCGGCTAGCGAACTCTTTGTGATTTAAGATCACGCTTTTTAGACCGAATTTCGCGGCTTTTGCGATGCCACCGGCGTTAGCTTTGTTAGTTAGTGTTAGGACGACTTCGATCTTGGTTTCGCCAAAAGTTTTGCCGTGCAGCTTCTGCAAGATCGCTTCTAAATTTGAGCCGCTACCGCTAAAAAGCACGGCGAGCTTTTTCACAACCATTTTACCTCCTCGATGAGATCGAGCGGATTTAGCGCGTAGGAGTTTTTGGCGAAGGCTCGCGCGGCGAGTGCGTGCGCTAGAACGCCGCAGATTGAGGCTTGCAGAGGCGGGTAGCCTTGCGCGAGCAGTCCGCCGATGAGCCCTGCGAGCACGTCGCCGCTGCCGCCCTTTGCGAGCGCGGCGCTACCTTTGTCGCAGACATAGATGACGCCAGCTTGGGCGATGAGCGTGTTTGCGCCCTTTAGTACGAGCACGCCGCTAAATTTTTCGCTCCACGCCCGCGCAAACTCGAAGCGCCGCTCTTGCAGCTCGCTCACGCTAAGATCTGCGATGCCCGCGATCTTTAAAAGCGAGCAGAACTCCTTCGGATGGGGCGTTATGATTAAATTTGAATTGGCGTTTAGCAGGCTTAAAATTTCGCGCTCGTAGCACAGATCGGCGTCGATGACGCAGCTTTTGTCCCGCAGCGCGGCAAGATCGATCTTCCGCTCCCCCAACCCGCAGCCGCAGACTACGACCCGCGCGGCATCGAATGAGCTTTTTTGCATCAAAATCGGGCTTAAATTTAATGGCCCCTCACTAACGACGCTAACGAGCCCGCTGCCGATCGCATGAGCTGCCAGAGCCGCCATCTGCGCCGCTCCGCTCATCTGCCCGCTTACGACGTAGGTGTGCCCGAAGTCGCCCTTGTTGGTGTTTTGCTTCCTGCGTAGCGGCAGCTTCAGATCGCTTTTTTGAAGTAGAAAATATTCGCTCCGCCCTTCAAAATTTGAGCGCGAAATTCCAAGATTTGCGACCTTGATCCGTCCTACGTAATCCTTCGCGCCGTCCGAAAACAGCGCAAGTTTGAGCGCTCCCATCGCGATCGTCAAATCCGCGCAAAATGCACCGCCTAAAATGCGCCCGCTCTTATCGATGCCGCTTGGGATATCGACTGCGATTTTTAGGGATTTTGCGCTATTTGCGAGAGATAAAATTTCACAAATTTCAGCGCTTACCGGTTTATTCAAACCGCTGCCGAAAATCCCGTCGATTATGCAATCTGCGTTTGTAATCTCATCGTGCAGGACGCTCGGTTCGCCGCATTCGCTGCCTAGGTTGCCGTGCTCGCCACTGCGTCCCGCGATCTCAAATTTAGTGCTCGTAAATTTTGCGCATAATTTATCGCCGTCGCCTGAAACATCCGCGCCGTTTAGACTTTCGCGCTTGTTATGCGGCTCGTCCTCACAAGAGCTAATGCCCTTTGAAGAGGAGCCGTCTACGCTTTCATGCGCGCAGATGTCCTTGCTAGACGCGCCCTCTACGCGCCCGCAAGCGTCTTTTGCGCTCGCGATATCGATAAGCTTAACGCCTGCAGCCTGCGCTGCATCCGCTTGAAATTTGCCCGCCGCGCTTCTATTTTCCAGCACGCAAAGCGCCGTGCAGCTAAAATCCCCGCTTAATTTTCGCAGCGCCGCCATCGCGTCCGCGCCGTTATTCCCGCCGCCGCAAAGCGCCAAAATACGCGAGCCCTTTTTGAGCTGCTTTCTGATCTCGCCCTCGATCCTGCAAGCGGCGTTTTCCATTAAAATTTGCTCGCTCAGTCCAAATTTTGCGCTCGCCCGCGCGTCGAGCTCCTCGGTGCTAAAGAAAATTTTTTTCAAATTTCGCTCCTTATTCGAAAGCTAAGAGCTTCCAAAATATGCGCTTTAGCGATGATTTCGGCGCCTGCTAGATCGGCGATCGTGCGCGCGAGCTTTAGCGTCTTATTCACGCCGCGCTGCGAAAGATCGTAGCGGGTGATCGCCGTTTGCAAAACCTCCCGCGCAGCGCTTTCGCAGACGCAAAATTTTTCAGTTTCCTCGTCGCGCAGCTTTGCGTTTAGCTCGCTCTGTCCCCGAGCCTTTTGCGCGCGAAACGCCCGCAGTACCGCATCCGCCATCTCCTCGCTGCAAACGTCGCTTCTGTCGTCCGCGCCGGTCTCGTCCATCGCGACGTATATGTCGATGCGATCGAGCAGCGGCGCAGAGATCGTGTTTTTGTAGCGCTTGATGTCATTTAGCGAGCAGGTGCAGGTGAGGTTTTTAGAGAATAGATTTCCGCACGGGCAGGGGTTTTGCGCCGCGACGAAGATAAATTTCGTTTGGTATTCGACCTTGGAATTTACGCGCGAAATCAAAATTCTATTATCCTCCAGCGGCTCGCGTAGGCTTTCTAAAATTTGCTTGCCGAAGTGCGGCAGCTCGTCGAAAAACAGCTCGCCGCCGTTTGCAAGCGCGACCTCGCCGATCTTTGCGCCGCTACTGCCGCCGCCGAAAATCGAGCTGCGCGTGCTGGTGTGATGCGGCGAGCGGAAGGGGCGCAGCGCGCTAAAATCGACGTCTTTGTTATTTAGCGACTCGTAGGCGCACGAGAGCAGCACTTCGCCCAGGCTCTGCGGCGGTAGAATTCTGGCTATCCGCTTGGCGCACATGCTTTTGCCGCAGCCCGGGCTGCCCTCAAAGAGGATATTGTGCATGCCGCACGCAGCGATCAGGCTCGCGCGTTTGGCGCGCTTTTGCCCTTTGACGTCTTTGAAATCAAGCGAAAAATCGCGGTTGGGAACGTAAGCTTGCCCGTCAATCTCCACGACGTTTTTAAAAAGCGGATGGGTTTCTCGCATTAGCCTGCTTGCGGCGAACTCCTCATCTAAAAAAAATCTGACCGCATCGCTTAGGCTGTCCACGGCATAAACGTCGTAGTTTGGGATCGTGCAGGCCTTTAGAGCAATGCTTTGCGGCACTAAAATTTTAGCGCGCTTCACCTTCGTGCTTAAAAAAAGTAGGATCGAAAAGAGGCTCGCCGTGCTCTTTAGGCTGCCGTCTAAACCGAGCTCGCCGAAGACGAAGAAATCGCCGTCGATGCGCTCTTTTTGCAGCGCGATGAGAAGCGCGATCGCAAGATCGAAGTGCGAGCCGTTTTTGGGCGTGTCGGAGGGGGAGAGATTTATGATGATTTTGGATGCGGGAAATTTAAAATTTAAGCTCATAAGCGCCGCTTTTACGCGGCTTTCGCTCTCTTTTATCGTAGCTCCCGCAAGGCCAACGATATTAAATCCCGGCAGCCCCCGCACGAATGTCGACTCGACCTCTACGGGGATCAGTGCATCCGTGAAGGCAGCGCATTTTAGGGATTTCATTTCGATTTTTCTTTTAGGCTTTTTTTGAATTCTTTATCAAATTTTTTGCGTTTATTGTATCCGATGCGCTCGATAAAAAGATGTCCGTCGAGGTGGTCCATCTCGTGCTGGATACAGACGGCTAGCAGCTCGCTAGCGTCCATTTGGCGGGTACTGCCGGTGCGGTCTTGAAACTGCACCGTGATAAACTCGGCGCGCGTGACGTCCTCGTAAAAGCCTGGCACCGACAGGCAGCCCTCCTGGAATACGACCTCGCCTTCCTTTTTCAGAATTTGCGGATTGATGATCTCGATGAGGTCCTTTTTGTCTTGGATTTTTTCCTCATTGGCTAAATTTATAATCAAAGCGCGCACGGGCCTGCCTACCTGGATGGCGGCAAGGCCTATGCCGTTTTTTGCGATCATCGTCTCATACATATCGTCCAAAAGCTCGCCCAGCGCCGCGTCGAATTTCACGACCTCGGTCGATCTTTGATAAAGCTTTTTATTCGGATAGGTAAGGACGTCCAGGATCATCTATTTAAAGCTCTTTTGAAGTACTTGATCGATCAGTCCGTATTGCACGGCATCCTCGGCGCTCATAAAAAAGTCGCGATCGGTGTCCTTTTCGACCTGCGCGAGATCTTTGCCGGAATTTTGCGAAAGGATGTTGTTTAAAATCTCTTTCATTCGTAAAATTTCTTTAGCTTGGATCTCGATATCTGTAGCTTGACCCTGCGCGCCGCCGAGGGGCTGGTGGATCATTATGCGCGAGTTTGGAAGCGCGTAGCGTTTGCCTTTTGCGCCGCAGCTTAGCAAAAATGCCCCCATCGACGCCGCTTGACCGATACAGATCGTGCTTACGTCGGGTTTGATGTAATTCATCGTGTCATAAATGCTAAATCCGCTCGTAACCACGCCGCCCGGGGAGTTGATGTATAGATAGATATCCTTATCCGGATCCTCCGCCTCCAAAAACAGAAGCTGCGCGACGATCGAGCTTGCCACTGCGTCGTCGATCTCGCCGCTAAGCATTACGATACGGTCTTTTAGCAGCCTCGAGTAGATGTCGTAGCTGCGCTCTCCGCGACTAGTTTGTTCGATAACGTAAGGAATCACCATCTATTCGCCCTTCTCTTCTTTTTTGCCCTGCTTTGAGAAAATATCGTTAAATAGCTTTTCCTCTATAAGTGCCATTTTGACGGCGGGAAGCATGCCGTTGTTGCGGTATCTATTTAGATGCTCCTTCGGATCGGCGCCGTAGGTGTAGGCCTCCATATAGACCGCCTGAACGAGTTCCTGATCGCTCACGTCGATCTTGCGCTTTTTGGCTAGCTCGTCGATTAAGAATGTAAGTTTGACGCTGTTTTCGGCAGCCTTTCTAAACTCTTCGCGCTTTTTATCCAGGGCGTCTTTATTGTTTTTAAATTCCTCGATCTGCTCTTTTGAAAAGCCGCTCCAGGCGTTGTTAAATTGCAAATTAATCTCTTGCTCGACGATCGCTTTTGGAAGCGCGAAGTTAAATTTCTCGGCGAGCGCGTCGGCAAATTTAGGCTTTAGATCCTCGTTTATTAGCTTTTGAAGCTTATCGTTTTTGATGCGCTCTTTGATGCGTGCTTCAAATTTCTCCTTGCTCGGCTCTTTCTCGCCCGGAAGCGCTTGCTTTAGCTCCTCTTCGCCGAGCTCTTTGGCAGGTTTTTTAGCCTGAATTTCGTGAAGCTTGACTTTAAAAATCGCGTCCTTGCCGGCTAAATTTTTTGCGCCGTAATCTTGCGGAAATTTAACCGCCACGTCGCGTTCCTCGCCCACTCTAAGTCCGATCATTCCGTCTTCAAAGCCCGGGATAAATTGATTTGAGCCGATCTGAAGGACGTAGTCTTCGGCCTTGCCGCCGTCGAATGGCTTGCCGTCCACGAAGCCTTCGAAGTCGAATTTTGCAAAATCGTCTTTGGCTAGAATTTTTTTATTGGTTTTAGAAAGCGGAGCGATCATCTGCAAAAATTCCGCCACTTTCTCGTCGATCTCTTTTTGTGTAACGCGCGGGCTGCTAAGCTTAGGAATCAGCTCCTCGTACCCCTCGACGCTAACCTCGGGTCTGAAAGAAATTTCGATCTCGACGTCGATGTCGCCTTCTTTTTCGTCAAATTTAGAAAAGACCGGCTCGGATAAAATTTCATCTTGTTTTTTCTTTAAAATTTTAAGAGACTGATCGATCATATTTTTAAGAAGCTCCTGCTTTGCGTCGCCCTCAAGCTGTTTGCCGTATCGCTTCAAAACCACCGCGGTAGGCACTTTGCCCTGTCTAAATCCGTCGATTCTTAGCTGCTTGGAGGCCTTTTTGGCTAGCTCTTCTACTTTGGCTGCGATCTGCTTTGCTTCGATCTTGCTCGCAGCTACCGCATTCGCGGCGTCTTTCATTTTTGCTTTTACTTCCATAAAATTCCTTTAGAAAATTTAAAAATAGCTCGTAATATATCAAAAAATTTCTTATTTAAAGTATAAATTCCTAAAATTTGCCGAGCCTAAGCGGTTTGTATTTATCAAAATTTCAAAATTTTAAAAGCCTGCCTTAAAATTTAAAGCGGGCTTGAGGTTAAAATTTTACCGATACGTTAAACATAAACTGCCGCGCGTAGCCCATCTGAATAGGTATCACGCTCGTGGTCGTGCCGGTCGAGGATGAAGTGTAGTATTTTTTGTCGGTCAAATTTTTGACGTTGAACGAAAAATTCGTATCATAGCCCGAAATTTTAGTATCGTAGCTCACGAAGGCGTCATAAACTACGGCGTGAGGCAGCTTAAACGCCGTTCCTGCGGGCACGCTCGGTAGGTTCGTGCGCATATAGTAGGTGTGCCACGAGCCGAAATATCGCGCGCCGCCGCCAAGCCTAAACCCCTTTGCGCCTAGATGCGCGAAATCGTAGTTGGCAAATAGGCTTGCTTGGTGCTTCGGCGTCGCTTCCAGCGGTTTGCCGATTAGCACCGCAAAAGCGCCGTCGTCCTCACGCACCCTCGTTTTGGTATATGCATAGCTCGCCGACATGCTAAGTCCCTGCGTCACGCGCCCGTTTATATCGAGCTCAAATCCTCGCGAGCGAGCCTTACCGATCGTCTCGCTTATATTATTTACCGTTCGCAGGATGTTTCTTTTATCGATATTAAACACCGCCGCGCCCGCAGTGACGCGATCGTTTTGAAATTTAGTGCCGAGCTCTACGGATTTGCCTTCCTCCGGCTTTAGATCGCCGCCTATCGCCTCGCCTATGGACATCTGCGGCGTGAAGCTTTGCGCATAGTTAGTATATACCGACCACTGCGGGCTTAACAGGTACAAAAGCCCGCCCTGATAAGTCGTAGCAGCCTTTTTCTGATCGGTGTTGTTCGGTCCTTGCCAGCTTTGTTTGGCTACTTGATCGTAAAATTCCCTACGCACGCCCAAAGAAAGTATTAACTCGTCGGTTAAATTTATATTATCTTGGGTGTAAAGACCGATCGTTCTTAGCTTTTGATATTGTATTTTTGGCTCTCTATCGTTCGTTAAGACGGCGCCCGAAGCGGTCTGCCCGGTAAGCATATTGATGCGTCCAGCGGTGCCTTTTAGCGCGCCCGGACGGTATCTGTAGTAATTTTTGTAATCTGTGCCGAAAAGGACGTCGTGCTTAAGCGGACCCGTTTCAAATTTGCCGTTTAGCGTGACGCTTGCTGCGTGCGTGCGGTGTATGAAATTATCGTAGTAGTTATACGATCGCGTCGTGCCGGTAAGGCCTTGGGGCGTGAATGGATTGTTCGGACGGACGTAGCCGTATTCGTGCTTACTGCGCGAGAAAGCATAGGCGCCTTTTAATGTCCAATCCTCGTTAAATTCCTTCTCAAAGCCGAAATCAACCGTATCGAGCTTGCTTTGTAGTTTGTTTACCGGCTCGTCGAAGCGGACTTTGCCGCTGCCGTAAATTTTACCCGTACTCGGCACTAAAAACGCGCCGCGATCCACCGGATCGGTAGAGCGGCTATGGGTGTAGCCTAAGCTTATCGAATAGTCGTCTCCTTGATACGCAAACGACGGCGCAAAGAGCGTGTTTTTTATACCGCCGAAATTTCGCCAATAATCCTTCGCGTAGTAATCGAATATAAATCTATACGCAAAGCCGCTATCTACAATCGGTCCTGTAGTATCAAATCCCGCGTCCCAATAGTTGCGATTGCCCAGTCCGCCCCAAATTTCATTTATAAACTCATACTGCGGCTTTTTGGTTACCATGTTTATGACGCCGCCCGGTTGCTGCGCACCGTAGAGCATGCTCGCGGGCCCTTTTAGAACCTCGACACTTTGAATGGTTTTATTATAGTTGTGCATCACGGCGCCCGGCACGCCGTTGCGCATAATCGAGCCGTCGCGACCCTCGCCGAAGCCGCGCTTGATGATCGCATCGAAAATATTTCCCGTCGTATTTGCATAGCTTATGCCGCTTACGTTTTGCAGCGATTCGGCTAAGGTTTCTGGCTTTTTGTCCTTTAGATGCTGCTGCGTTACGACGTTTACGGTCTGCGGAATTTCTAAAATTCTCTTAGTCGTCTTGCCGATCTCGCTGCGTACGGCGCGGTAGCCGTCGTCGTTATTCGCCCATTCTACGACCTCGATATCGCCTAGGTTTTCGCCCGAGGCGGAGTTTGCTGCGGCGTTTTGTTCGGCGCAAGCAAAGGAAAAAAGCGCCAAAGCCGCGCCAAAACTCATCTTAAATTTCATTACCGAACTCCTTGTAGATAAAGCTTATCGAAACGGCGGATTTTAAACAAAAATTTCTTAAATTTAAATATATTATCATTAACATAATGAGATTGATAAAATTTCGCGCGGAATTTTAAAATTTATCAGCGTTATAAAAGGCGTTTTTGAGTAATATCGCGCATCGATCTTTAAGGAATTGCTAAAAATGGACGAAAAAAGCCGAGCTAAATTTGAAAGCTGCGTGTCGCAGATGCTTGAAATTTTAGGCGAGGATCCGAAGCGCGACGGGCTTGCGAAGACGCCCGAGCGCGTGGCCAAAGCCTATGAGTTTCTAACTAGCGGCTACGAGCTGGATCCAAAAGAAATTTTAAACGACGCGCTGTTTGAGAGTAGCAACAACGAGATGGTTTTGATAAAAGATATAGAATTTTATAGTCTCTGCGAGCATCATCTGCTGCCTATCATCGGGCGCGCGCATGTCGCGTATATCCCGAATAAAAAGGTCGTGGGGCTTAGCAAAATTCCGCGTATGGTAAATATTTTCGCGCGCAGGCTGCAGATCCAAGAGCAGCTTACCGAGCAGATCGCAAGCGCAATCCAAGAGGTGATCCATCCGCTCGGCGTGGGCGTGGTGCTTCAAGCGCGGCACATGTGCATGGAGATGCGCGGCGTGCAAAAGATCAACTCGACCACGACTACGTCAGCGCTTAGGGGACTTTTTATCAGCCGAAACGACACGCGTAAGGAATTTTTCGATCTAATAAATTCTCCGAAAACTTTCGGTTTTTAAAACGGCAAGCGTTAAAGAAAAATTTAGCAATTATGTTATATTATCGTGCGAAATTGATAAAAGAGCGAAATTGTCTGATTAAATTTCAGACAAATTTTAGAAAGGAATTTTATGCAGCGCGTTTATTTAGATAATAACGCCACTACGATGGTCGATCCCGAAGTTTTTGAGGAGATGAAGCCGTTTTTTTGCGACAAATACGGCAATCCAAACTCCCTTCACAGCTTCGGCAGCGAGACTCACCCCGCGTTAAGAACCGCGATGGATAGGCTTTATGCGGGGCTTGGCGCTGCGGATGCGGACGATATCGTCATCACAAGCTGCGCGACCGAGAGCAATAACTGGGTTTTAAAAGGAATTTACTACGATAAAATTCTAACCGGCGAGAAGGATAATATCGTCATAAGCTCCGTCGAGCACCCCGCAATCAGCGCGACCTGTGCTTTTTTAGAAAAAATTTGCGGCGTAAAGATCACTCGCCTGGGCGTCGATAAAGACGGACAGATCGATCTTGATGAGCTTAGCGAAAAGATCGACGACAAAACTGCGCTCGTTAGCGTGATGTGGGCAAATAACGAAACCGGCACGATCTTCCCCGTAAAAAAAATTGCACAAATCGCACACGAGCATGGCGCGCTATATCATGCCGACGCGGTGCAAGCGATAGGTAAGATAAAGGTGAACGTGCGCGATGCGGATGTGGATTTTTTAAGCCTTTCCGGGCATAAATTTCACGCTCCAAAGGGCGTCGGCGCACTCTACATAAAAGATAGTAAGCCGCTTACGAGCCTACTTCACGGCGGCGAGCAGATGGGCGGGCGCCGCAGCGGCACGCTAAACGTTTCTGGCATTGTAGGGCTCGGCAAAGCTTTGGAGCTAGCAAATAAATTTATGGATTTTGAGCGCACTCAGGTAAGCAGACTGCGCGATAAGCTGGAGGATGCGCTTTTGCAAATTTCAAACGTAAGCGTCGTGGGCGATCGCAGCATTCGCGTGCCAAACACCATCCTCGCCTCGATCCAAGGCGTCGAGGGAGAGGCGATGCTGTGGGATCTGAATAAAGCTGGCATAGCCGCTTCTACTGGCTCTGCGTGTGCGAGCGAGGCGCTCGAGAATAACCCGATAATGGAAGCGATCGGCGCGGATAAGGAGCTGGCGCATACGGCGCTAAGGCTTTCGCTGTCGCGCTTTACGACGGAGGCGGAGATCGATTATGCGATCGAACATATAGGCAAAGCTATCGCTCGTCTGCGCGGGATTTCAAGCACATTTGCTTATGCGCCGCAAGGTTATGAGAAAAATAAAGGATAAAAAATGGCAAAAAATAGTTTGATAAACGGCTCGATCTGGGAGCAATACTCGCAAAAAGTGCAGGAGCGTATGAATAATCCTCGCTATATGGGCGAGATCACCGAGGAGGAAGCAAAGGCTAGAGGCGGCAAGCTCGTGGTCGCGGACTTCGGCGCCGAGAGCTGCGGCGATGCGGTGCGGCTGTATTGGTTGATCGATCCTAAGACTGATAGAATTTTAGACGCTAAATTTAAAAGTTTCGGCTGCGGCACGGCGATTGCCAGTTCGGATACGATGGCCGAGCTTTGTATCGGAAAGACCGTCGATCAAGCGGTAAAGATTACAAATTTAGACGTAGAGCACGCGATGCGCGATAATCCCGATGAGCCTGCCGTACCGCCGCAAAAGATGCACTGCTCGGTCATGGCATACGACGTCATCAAGCAGGCTGCGGCGAATTATAAGGGCGTCGATCCCGCGCATTTTGAGGATGAGATCATCGTGTGCGACTGTGCGCGCGTAAGCCTCGGCACGATCAAAGAAGTGATCCGATTAAACGATCTTCATACGGTTGAAGAGATCACGCAATACACAAAAGCGGGCGCGTTTTGCAAATCCTGCGTGCGCCCGGGCGGACACGAGGAGAAGGATTATTATCTGGTCGATATTTTAAAGCAAACCAGAGAGGAGATGGAGCGGGAGAGGCTTCAAGCTCAAGCCAACGCGAGCGCG
>ERZ773043.1203-NODE-1203-length-14822-cov-10.681587_pt1 | contig 14822 bp, 13 predicted proteins | sample MGYA00580636_ERZ773043 | MGnify/ENA primary metagenome ERZ773043 (study PRJEB29015, sample SAMEA2737992) | human oral metagenome | biome: human oral; feature: human-associated habitat; material: dental | place: China | collected 2065 ... | reverse complement strand
TCTCGGGCGGACAGGTGTTCAGCGATACGGGCTCGGAGGCGGAGATCGCGCGGCGCGTTCTCCTCTCGCTCGGTGTGTCCGATGAGATGATCTATGTCGAGGGGCGCAGCCTTACCACAGGGCAGAATGCGCGCTATTCGGCAGAGATTCTGCAGCGTGAGGGCTTCATGCATCCGATTCTTGTGACCTCGGCGTTTCATCTGCCGCGCTCCGTGCTCAACTTTGAGAAGGCGGGGGTTGCGGTTACGCCGTATCCCACGGATTTCTGGGTGAGCGGCGCTCCGCAGCTCTATCTCATCAAATTCGCGCCGAATGCAAGTGCGCTTCTCACCAATACGATTTATTTTCAAGAGAAGCTGCGCATCTTCGTGACGAGGTATCTCGAATGACAAAGAATATGACGGAGGGTGAGCCCGCACGGCTCATCTTCTTTTTTGCGCTGCCGCTTGTTGCGGGCAATATGATGCAGCAGCTCTACGCCTTTATTGACACGCTCATTGTCGGGCGTTTCCTCGGGGTCAATGCGCTTGCGGCGGTCGGCTGTACGGGCAGCCTCATGTTTCTGACACTCGGCTTCATCATGGGATTCTGTACGGGCGTTACGATCTACACGGGGCAGCGTTTTGGCGCGGGCGACCATGCGGGTGTGCGGCAGAGTGCGGCGGCGTGCATCCTGCTCGGGGTGGCGGTGGTACTCACGCTGACGGCGATTGTCCTGCCGCTCACGAGGACGCTGCTTGTGCAGATGGAGACACCGCCCGAGATCATGGACGGGGCATATGACTTCATCTCGATTGTCTTTGCGGGGCTTGTGATTTTTCTCCTGCTCTATCTGCAAAACTGTCTGATCCGCGCGCTTGGCGACAGTAAAATGCCGACGATTTTGCTCGCCGTCACGCTCGGCATCAACATCGCACTCGAGCCGGTTGCTATCCTCGTGCTCGGCTGGGGCATCCCGGGCGCGGCAGGCGCGACGGTCTTCTCGCAGGGCATCGGTGCGCTCCTCTTTTGGATCTATATACGGCGACGTGTGCCCGCACTGCATACGCGCTGGGCGGACTGGAAACCCGATCGTGCCGTTCTCATGGCACATCTGCGTATGGGACTGCCGATGGCGTTCCAGTCCTCTGTTATTGCCATCGGTGCGATCATCGTGCAAGTCGCGCTGAACAATCTCGGCGCTCTGCCCGTTGCGGCGTATGCAGCGACGCAGAAGATCGATGCCGTCGCTGTCATGCCTATGCTCTCGTTTGGCTATGCGATGGCAGCGTATACGGCACAGAACTACGGTGCACAGAAATATGAGCGCATCCGCATGGGTGTGCGTGCGTGCCTCAAAATGTCGATGGCGTTTGCCGTCTGCATTGGCATCCTCCTCATCGTGTTCGGCACATTCTTCCTCGAACTCTTCGTCGGTGCCGATGCGGAGGGGGCAGCGGAGGTCATTTCCTACGGGCACACCTTCCTTATCGTCAATGGTTCGTGTTATGTCATTCTCGCGCTCCTGCTCGTCTATCGCAATGTCCTGCAGGGGCTCGGGCAGAGTATTATTCCGACCATCGCGGGCGCGATGGAGCTCATCATGCGCGCGGGCGCAGCACTTCTCCTCTGTGCACCGCTCGGCTTCCTCGGCGCGTGCATGGCGAATCCGCTCGCATGGATCGGCGCAGCGATCCCTGTGGTACTTGCCTATCTCTGGACAGAGAAGACCTTGCGGCGTGCGGCACAATGAAGTAAGTCACAAATGGAAAAAGCACAGAAAATTACGTTTCTGCGCTTTCAGATCCGACCTTTTTGGGAACACTACATTTCCATAGATGCTCTTTTCTTGCGAAAAATTTCAAAGCATATTCCGCAGAAACTCCTGTGTCCGTTCTTCTTTCGGCGCGGAGAAAAATGTCTGCGGCTCGCCCTGCTCGACGATGACACCACTGTCCATAAAGATGACATTGGTAGCTGCTTCGCGGGCAAATGCCATCTCATGCGTGACGACGATCATGGTCATGCGCTCGGCGGCAAGCGCCCGCATGGTGCGGAGCACCTCGCCCGTGAGTTCGGGGTCGAGCGCGGAGGTCGGCTCGTCAAAGAGCATGATGTCGGGCTTCATGGCAAGTGCGCGCGCGATGGCGACGCGCTGCTGCTGTCCGCCGGAGAGCTGGCTCGGGTAGTAGTTCTCGCGGTCGGAGAGTCCGACTTTGGCAAGGAGTTCGCGCGCGTAGGGGAGAATCTCGTCCCTCGACTGCCCCTTGACGTGGATGGGTGCCTCGATGAGATTTTCGATGACGGTCATATGGGGGAAGAGGTTGAACTGCTGAAAGACCATGCCCGTGGACATGAGGATGCGTCGCTCGTCGGCGGTGCTTGCGTAGGTCGCGGTGGTCTCGCCGTCTTTTGGCCAACAGAGTTTTTCCCCGCGGATTGTGATGCTCCCACGGTCAATTGTCTCAAGTTTGTTGATGCAGCGCAGGAGCGTCGACTTGCCCGAGCCGGAGGAGCCGATGATGGCGAGTACTTCACCGCGTGCGAGGCTGAGGTCGATGCCGCGAAGGACGCTGAGATCGCCGAAGGATTTATGAATGCCGCGCATGGAGAGCATGATTTCGTTAGTTGTCGTATCTGCCATAGTACGCCTCCAGCTTTTTGAATCCATAGGTGAGTACGGCGGTCATCGCGAGGTAGAAGATGCCGGCGATGAGGAAGGGGGTCATGTCGAACTCGCGCTGAACAATGGTGCGCGCGACGCGCAGGAGGTCGTTCATGGCGAGGATGTAGACGAGGGAGGTGTCCTTGACGAGGTTGATGGTCTCGTTGCTGACAGGGGGCAGGGTGATGCGCAGCACCTGCGGCAGGACGATGCGCCGCATGGTGAGCGGTGCACTCATGCCGAGCGCACGTGCCGCCTCGAACTGTCCGCGTGGGACGGCCTGTATGCCGGAGCGGAAGATCTCGGCGAAGTAGGCGGCATAGTTGAGGACAAAGGCGAGGAGTGCCGCCGCGATGTCGGGCAGCAGGATGCCGACCATCGGCAGGGCGAAGTAGACAAAGAGCAGTTGGAGCATCAGCGGTGTGCCGCGCATGATCCAGATATAGATTTCAAGGAGCCGACTGAGCAGCCGAAAACGCGAAAGCCTCCCGAGCGCGGCAAAGAGTCCGAGCGGGAGGGAGAGTGCGAGTGTGACACAGAAAATCTCGAGGGTGATGGTCGAGCCCTCGAGCATGAGCAGTACCGTATCCAGTGTTTTATCCATTCGTTTTATCGTCCTTGCAGCGGCAAAAAGAGACTGCCGCCATTGAGCAGCAGCCTCCCGTTGTCACATATTTATTTTGTGATATCCTTTGTGAACCACTCAGTCGAGATCTTTGCGATTGTGCCGTCCTTTTTCATCTCGTCGAGCACCTTCTGCACCTCGTCACGCAGAGCAGTGTTGTCCTTGGCAAATGCAATGCCGAACTCGCTCGTGGGACCGACGACGACATCCAGTGCTGCGAGCTCATCAGGGTGCTTGCTCATGTAGTAGCGGCCGACGATCTCATCGCCGATGACCGCGTCAAGCCTGCCGTTCTCGAGATCCATGAATGCCGCAACATAGTCGGGGTACTTCTTGACCTCCTTGACATCGTTCTTGTAGAATGGGGTTGCATCAATGTACTCCTCCGCCGTGCCCGCACTCTGCGTGCCGACCGTCTTGCCCACGAGGCTCTTCTCATCCGTGACGGAGGTATTGCCCTTCTTCACGAAGATGATCTGGCGGTTGTCCATGTAGGGATTGGAGAAGAGCATATTCTCCTTGCGCTTGTCGGTGATGTCGAGCCCGTTCCAAAGAATCTGGACGCGGCCGCTCTTGAGCTCCGCCTCCTTGCTCGACCAGTCGATCGCCTTGAACTCTACCTCGCGTCCAAGACGCTTCGCCGCCTCCTTCGCGAGATCCACATCGAAGCCGACAATCTCGTTCTTCTCGTTCTTGAAGCCCATCGGCGGGAAGTTGTCGTCAAGCCCGACGATGATCTTTCCCATCTCTGCGGCATTGTCCGTCGAGGCGACCTTCTTTTCGCTGCCGCCGCAGCCTGTGAGCAGTGCTGCCGACAACGCAAATACCGCTGCGCCCGTAAGGATATTTTTCCAGTTCATCTTCTCAACTCTCCTTGCTGTCGCTTTAATAAGATAAAGTACTAACGTAAGTTATTATACGTTACAGATTAAAATAAAGTCAAGTTTTATTTTATGGAAGCAGGGTTTTTTTCACAAAGGTCGAACTATTTATAGGTGTAATAGTTTCGTGCGTTATATAGAGCATACATCGAGGGAGGGTTTATCTTGCGTGCAATATCCGTGGATGATCTTGAAAATGGAATGATACTTGCGCGAACGATCGTCAATGCCAAACGCGTGGTTGTTGTATCGGAGAATACGGAGCTGACAGCGGCGCATATCACGCGTCTCAAGTTTTTGAAGGTTCCTGTTGTCTACATCAAGGACGAAAACGAACTGAGGGAGGAGCAGTCTCCGATCTTCTCGCGCAGCAATCTTTTCATCAAGCAGTATGAGAATGTGGTCGGGACGGCGCAGTCGATTTTTGAAGAGACGAAAAAGACAGGAAATGTACCTGTTGCCGAGACGAATGAGATGGTGCAGGCGGATCTCCTGCCGCTCTCGCGCCGCAGTGGGACGATTGACTATCTGAACGAGGTCAATCATTTGGCGAGTGACATCTACAATCACTCCCTGCGTGTGTCGATTCTCTCGGGTGTCATCGCGAAGTGGATGAAGCTGGACCGTGAGACGGCGAAGGATATCGTGCTCGCAGGATTCCTGCACGATGTCGGCAAGTCGAAGTTTGACCAGCGTCTGCTGGAGAAGAATATCGCGACACTTGAGGGGGATGACTATGAGCGCTACATCCAGCATACGGTGGACGGCGCACAGATCCTCAACAATGTTGCTGGGCTGACAGAGGGGGTACGCCTCGCCGCTCTGCAGCATCATGAGCGCATGGATGGGAGCGGATTCCCCTTCAACATCAAGGGCGATGATATCCACCTCTACGCGCGCATCGTTGCTGTCGCTGATCTCTATGATAATATCACGGTTGAGCGTGAGGGCTATCCGCGCCGTACGCCGTTTGATGCGGTGGCAGAGATCGCGCGTCAGATGTATACCGCACTCGACCCGGAGGTCTGCATTCCCGTGCTGACGAACATCAAAAATGCGTTCCTCGGTTCGCGCGTACTGCTCAGCAATCACCGTGAGGGCACGATCACGGCATATCCGCACGGCGTTGTGCCACTCCCGATCGTTACGATCTCGGAGGACGAGGTGATCGATCTCAACGAGAACAAAAAAATTACGATTGTGGAGTACAACCCCAAATAATATCTGTATACGGCATGCAAAAAGCCCGACGGAGCAAGTCCGACGGGCTTTTACTATGCGTTTTAGCTGACGCTTTGGAGCATGTTGTACCACTCAAGTACGGTGTCGTAGTTTGCTTTCAGTTTATCGGGTGCAATCTTTTCATGCGCACAGCAAGAGGCTACTTTGTCCCAGTCGCCCTGTTCGTAGGCGATGACGAGATCGAGTATACGGCGCAGGTCGTTGTCCTCGCCGAGAAGGGCATCGTTGAGATCATCTGCGAGTGCCACTTCTTTGAGTACTTCCTCCATGGGCTGGCTCAAGAGAACATCAAGCAGGGAGAACATGCCGATCAGGAATCCCGTATCCGGCGTCAGACCGGGGCGATTGAGGTCGGCGGCAATGAGTTCACAGAACTTTGCACGCAGGAGCGAGAGGGTGAAGAGTTCGGGCGGTTTGTCCTCGGAGAAGGTCTGAAGACTGATGAGCGTTACCCAGCGTCGTACGCCGGCAGCACCCAGCAGAAGCGTCGCCTGCTTCAAGTTGGACACGTGATTGCTGAGGCCGATCCCTGCAGAATTGATGTAGGTGAGCAGCTTGTGAACAAGGTTTGTATCCGATGAGATCGCCTTGGTGACGGAGGCGAAGTCGAGATCCTTCCGATTGACTTCCTTGAGGAGGCGCATACGCGAGATGGCATTGCCTGTGAGCTTTTTCTGGCGCAGAATTGTCGGCTTGCAGAAGAAATAGCCTTGAAAGAGTACATAACCAAAGTCGAGTGCTTGCTGAAACTCCTCCTCGGTTTCGATTTTTTCCGCGAGCAGACGGATGTGACTGGGCATGATTTCACGCAGTTTTAGGCGTTCTTTTGGGGATGATGTGATGCGGAAATCGACCTTGATGATGTCCGCCATCTCGATGAGCGGCTCGTAGCCGGGCAGGAGGACAAAGTCATCGAGTGCAATTTTATACCCGTCCTCCTTGAGTTCGCGTACTGCTTCCAAAATATCCTGTGTTGGCTGCACTGTCTCCAAGATTTCTACGACGACATTTTCGGGGGGGAGGAGCTTTGGTGCGCGGTTCAGCAGGTTTTGTTCGGTGAAGTTGATGAATGCCTTTCGGTCGGACACCAGTTTTTTCATGCCGAATTCGAGCATCGCTCCTACCATGACGCTCTGTGTTGCGATATTGCCGTCCAGCGTCGGATCAAAAGCGTTTTTAAGTCCGCTGCGGAACAGAATTTCGTATGCGTATACCTTTTTCTGCTGATCTAAAATGGCCTGACGACCAATAAATACTTCTTCCATCAAAGAACCTCGCTTTATATTTTGTGCTGCATCGAAATTATTTCTTCCACAATAAGCGGATGAAGAGATATCATATAACATCCTAATATTCGTGAGAATTATATCATAAATTTGGCAAAAAAGAAATGAAAAAGCCTATCTTTAATGTTATAATGGAAAAAAGAAAATGGAAGTGATAATTCTTGCTGAATGATATACAAATCGGACGTTACCTGCCCGGAGATTCCTTTCTGCATCGCATGGATCCGCGCGTAAAGATCGTCCTGCTTTTCTTCTTTTTGCTGCTCATATTCTTTGTGGAAAACGCGGCAGGATTTCTCGCACTATCCGTGAGCGTTGCGCTTTTGATGGTGTTTTCTGAGGTGCCGCTCGGCATGCAGCTGCGATCGATCCGTCCGATTCTCTGGATTGTGCTCTTTACGTTCGGTGTGCACCTCTTTATGACACCCGGCACGGAGCTCTTTCGAGCGGGGCCCTTTGCGGCATCGTGGGAGGGCCTTGCACGCGGTGCATACATCGCGCTGCGGCTGGTACTCCTCATTCTCCTCAGTACGCTGCTGACGCTGACGACCAGCCCTCTGCGTCTGACGGATGGGCTCGAGGCGCTGCTCTCTCCGCTGCGCCGTTTTCGTGTGCCCGTACATGAGCTCTCGATGATGATGACGATCGCCCTGCGTTTTGTTCCGACGCTGCTCGAGGAGCTCGATCGCATTATGAAGGCGCAGAAGGCGCGCGGGGCGGACTTTGAGCGCGGAAATATGATGCAGAGGCTGCGCTCGGTCGTGCCGATCCTCGTGCCTCTGTTCCTCTCGGCGTTTCGACGTGCCGATGAGCTGGCGCTCGCGATGGAGGCGCGCTGCTATCGCGGCGGTGAGGGACGCACACAGATGAAGGAACTGCGCACGGGGCGGCTCGACTATGCGGCAATTGCCGTGTTTGTCGCCGGTGCGGCGGGGATCTGCGCCGTGAGTCTCGGAGGTCTGCCCATTGCGCCCTGAGAACGTGGAGATGATGAAGGCGCGTGCACGCAATATCGCCCTTACGGTTGCCTATGACGGGACGAACTACCACGGTTTCCAGCGGCAGACACCGCCCGTCGTTGCCGTACAGAATGTGCTCGAGCGTGCTCTTCGTGAGGTTTGCGGGGAGACGGTGGAACTTGCCGCCGCAGGGCGTACGGACACGGGCGTACATGCATACGGGCAGGTGGTCAACTTCTTTACGGACGGGCGCATTCCGACGGAGCGCCTGCCGCGTGCGGTGAATGGTCTCCTGCCGCCCGATATTGTCGTTACAGGGGCATGGGAGGCGGAGCGTGAGTTCAGTGCGCGGCACTCGGCGACGGGCAAGGCATATGTCTATCGTCTGGAGCAGTGCACTGCGCCGAATCCCTTTACGCGCAATTATGCGTGGCAGATCTTTCATCCGCTTGATCTGGAGGCGATGCGTGCGGCGCTTGCCATGCTCGTCGGAACGCATGACTATTCATCGTTTCGGGCGGCGGGCGGAGCGCCGATGTCGCCCGTGCGCACGCTCGATGAGATCCGCCTCACGGAGGAGGGGAGCGGACGGCTCTCCTGCCGTCTGCACGGCAATGGATTCCTCTATCACATGGTGCGCAACATCATGAGTACGGTGGTGAATGTCGGGCTCGGACGAATATCTGTGGAGCGGTTCAGAGAGATCTTTGACGCGCTTGATCGGCGGTTCGCGAGTCCAACGGCACCGGCATGCGGGCTGTATCTTCTCTCTGTGGATTATGATGAGCGGAAAGACATGACACTTTGAAGGGAGTGTTTGCCATGGAGCGGGAGGCAGCACAGCGCCTCGTGGCAGAGGCGGTGCGTGAACTGCGCCGCAGTGCCTCTGCGGAAGGTGTGCGCGGCAGTCATGTGCTGACACTGGTCAATGCCATTCTGGATACGGCGCTCATGGAGGAGGCGACGGATATTCACCTCGAACCGGTGGGCGGCAGACTTCGTGTTCGGCTTCGTGTGGATGGGCTCCTGCGGGAGCGTCCGCTCCAGTTCCCGCCGGAGCTTGCCCCTGTCATTATCGCACGTCTGAAGGTGATGGCGGGCATCGACACCGCAAAGCGCAACCGCCCGCAAGACGGACAGATCCGCTATGTCTACAGCGGCCGCCCAATTGATATGCGCGTGGCCGTGCTTCCCGTGGTGGATGGCGAGCGGATGGTCGTACGCATTATGGATGCGGAGGAGCGATTCCTTCGCTGTGAGGAGTTGGGGTTTACCACACGCAACCAGGAGTTGTTTGAACAGCTGATTCATCGGCCGACCGGGCTGCTCCTCCTGTGCGGGCCGATGAACTCGGGCAAGACGACAACGCTCTACGCAGCGCTCTCGGCGCTGAACGAGCCAAGCTGTCACATCATGACGCTTGAGGACCCCGTGGAGCGCAGGATTGACGGCATTAGCCAATTCCAAGTGAATCCTGAGGCAGGGCTGACCTTTGTCGCGGGGCTGCGCGCAGCACTCCGACAGGATGCACAGAAGATCCTGCTCGGTGAGATACGCGATCGGGAGACCGCAGAGATGGCGGTGCGGATCGCGCTTACGGGGCACGCGCTCTTTTCCACACTGCATACGGAGGATACGGTCTCAGCGATCTTTCGCATGATCGAGATGGGCGTACCTCCGTATCTGCTCGCGGCGACCCTCTCGGGGGTGATTGCACAGCGTCTTGTACGGCGCGTGTGTGAGCACTGTCGTGAAGAATATGTTGTTCCTGTCGGTTCCCGCGAAGCTGTGCAGCTCGGGGAACGGTACCATGAGGGCATGAAGCTCGTGCGGGGATGTGGATGCGGACACTGTCATGGAACAGGCTACCGTGGACGTACGGCGATTCATGAGATCCTTCCCGTTTCCGAGCATATCCGAACAGCGATTCTTGCGGCCGCAGACCGGGCGGCACTGCGTCGCGCGGTCACGGCAGAGGGCTTGGTGACGCTGTGGCAGGACGGCGCAGCAAAGGCTCTCGCCGGAAAGACTACGCTTGCGGAGGTGGGGAGGGCGCTCTATGGATAAGAGGGAACTGTGTGCGGATATCGTGCGGCGCATGATTTCCGCAGGTGCGTCCGATCTGCACATTGCACCCGGCCAGCGCATACAGATGCGTGTGGACGGTGTACTCGTACCGGAGCAGTGCATTCCCGATTCCGATACCGTGGATGCCATGCTCGAACGGATCCTTTCGGCGGAGCAGCGTGCGGCTCTGTGCACACGCGACATTGATTTCGCATGGACGTATGCGAGGCGGCGTTTTCGCGTGAATGCCTACCGCATGCAGGGCGGTGCGGGGCTTGCCCTGCGCCTTCTTCCCGCACGCATCCCAACTCCCGTGGACATTGGCATGCCGCAGGTGCTGCAGATGACTGCGGCGCGGCGGGACGGCCTTGCACTCGTATGCGGAGCGACGGGGGCAGGCAAGACGACAACGCTCGCTGCACTGATCGAGGTGGTCAATCAAACACGAAGCGTGCACATCATTACGCTGGAAGATCCCATTGAATATCTGTTTTCACCCGCATGTTCCTTTCTCAGTCAACGTGAGATGGGGCGGGATTTCTCTGCGTATCCGAATGCGGTACGGAGCGCACTGCGCGAGGATCCGGATATCCTGCTCATCGGTGAGATCCGTGATCGCGCAACGATGGAGGCGGCACTCATGGCGGCGACGACAGGAGTGCTTGTGCTTGGGACACTCCATACGCGCAGTGCGGCACAGACGGCGCTGCGCGTAGAGGGCATGTTTCCGCCGGATGTGCGCGATATGGTGCGTGCACAGCTTGCTGATGTTCTGATCGGCATCTTTGCACAGCGCCTGCTGCCAAAGAGAGGCGGCGGTCGTGTTGCGGCGTTCGAGGTGCTCTCTGCAACGTCTGCTGTGCGTAATATCCTACGCCAGGGGAACTACAGTCAGCTCGCCTCTGTGATGATGAGCGGAGCAGGACAGGGGATGCAGACCTGTGAGATGGCGGAGGCGGCCCTGCGGGCGAAGGGCGTGATCGCATGAAGAGGTTTTCGTATCGTGCGCGTTCGGCGGATGGGGCCGCCGTGCATGGGACGATTGCGGCAGAGTCGGCCCCTGCCGCGGTACGTGCACTCGCGGCAGAGGGGAAGATCGCCCTCCATATCGGAGAGCCCCGCAGTTTCCGGCTGCCGCCCATGCTGCGGCTATCCGTCGCGATCTCAGCGGAAGAGCGGATCGCATTCCTGCATGAGTTGTCGGCACTTCTTAGAGCGGGACTGCCCGTGCATGAGGCACTGGCATGTCTGGCCGAAGGAAGCGGAGATTCTGCCTGCGGGCGCGCCGTTGCGGCACTGCATGCGGAGGTCCTGCGCGGACTGTCGCTGTCACAGGCGATGGAGATGCAGGCGGTGTCGTTTCCGAGGAGCCTCATTGGAATGGTGCGTGCCGGCGAGGAGAGCGGAATGCTCGATGCGATTCTGCAAGAGGCTGCTGCTGTTCTCACAGAGGCTCATGTGCTGCGTGAATCTGTGCGCAGTGCGCTCGCCTATCCACTCTTTCTGTTGGCGGCGACACTTTTTTCCATTCTGTTGATGACGATATTTGTCCTGCCCGTCTTTGCGGCGCTCCTGCATGATCTAGGAGCGGAGCTTCCTCTGCCAACGCGGATCTTGCTCTCGCTCTCGGACACTACGGCCGTACACCCATATCTGCTCCCTGCTCTTGCGGTCGGGCTCTGCAGCGTCGTCGTTCTGCTGCTCCGCATACCATCCCTGCGCGTTGTCGTTGATGCACTCCTTCTTCGCATACCCGTGATCGGGATGTTTGTACGATTTGCTGTGTGGCAGATGATCCTGCGTACGCTGGCCATTTTGCTGCACAGCGGCATTCGGTTGGATCGTGCCCTGGGGCTTGCGCGTTCTGTGGCGGGGAACCGTGCGATTGCGCAGAATCTTGCCAAGATGGAGCGAAGCTTGGTCGAAGGTCGTACCTTTGCACAGGTAATTGTACATGAGCGCTGCCTACCCGAACTCCTACGCGGTATGCTTTCTGCAGGTGAGGCGGCGGGTGATTTAGAGGGGCTCTTGCAGCACGCAGCGGATTACTGCAGGCGGAGATCAGGCATATATGCTGCGCGGGTCGAGGCGCTTGCCGAGCCTGCAATGATCGTTGTCATCGCCGCGATGATCTTCTTTGTCGTGCTCTCTGTACTCCTGCCAATTTTTGATACAATGGATGCGCTCATGTAGATAAAAAAATCCCCTCGCAGGGGATTTTTTTATGTGTGCTGTTTTCGTATGTGCCGCCGCTCGTAAAAGTACGAAAGGCACATACAGGCGACGAAGATGAGCGCAAGGTCGAGCTGGTATTCCCATGTACCGACGAGCCCGCCGAACACTAGTGGTTTTGATTTTGTGTTATTTCCCGGCGAAGGAGAATTTAAGCCCCTGTGAAAGTGACGGGATGATCGTCCCCTCAACCTCAATCTGACCGGGCATAGAGCCCTTCGCATTGAAGAGGAGCGTGCAGTGACCGCTCTCGCGGATCGTGTCGTTCGCATTCTCCCCAACGCGAACAACCTTGTATTTTTGCTTTCCGACGGAGAGCGTATCACCCGGTACGATATCTTCCGCAAGCTCGTCGGGCGTATGTTCGAGGACCATCTCGGCGAGGTTTGGGTGTGCACCCTCATCGAGCAGAATGACGCTGTTGTTTGTCTCAAGGAATTTTCGTGCCAGCTTGCCGATCGATGTAATGCTGATCTCATATTTTATACTCATTTGTAGTGCCTCCCCGGATTATGCTCCGAAATACCCATCGATTTCTTAGGATTATTCTACCACAAGCACCATCCGTTGTAAAACCTTTTCGCATCTTCCTGCATTGACAAATGAAAAGGAAATTAGTACACTTTGACGCAAGGGATCTGTATATATGGAAAAATTCTAAGCTGTCATTGTTACTAGGGGGGACTTGATATGCAGGACATTCGTTTGGACAGTCCGCTCAAGGGACGTCTGATCCCACTCTCGGAGGTGACGGATCCGGCGTTTGCGAGCGGTGCGATGGGGCGCGGTGCGGCGATTGCCGATCCGGAGGGGCGCGTGGTGTCTCCGGTGGACGGCGAGGTCACGGTGCTCTTTGGTTCGAAGCACGCCATCGGCATTCACTCGGCGGACGGGGTGGATCTCCTCATCCATGTCGGTGTGGATACGGTGAAGCTTGAGGGCAAGCATTTCACGGCGCACGTTGCGCAGGGGGACACGGTAAAGCGCGGGCAGCTGCTGCTCGAGTTCGACCCCGCCGCGATCCGCGCGGAGGGATATGAGACGACGACCCCCGTGCTTGTGACGAACGCGGCGGACTTCGGGAAGATCACGTTCGCACTCGATGATGCGGAGATCTCCTCGGGCGGTGATGAGCCTGCCGAGGAAGCACCTGCGGCGGAAGCTCCGGCGGACGATGACATCGATCCGAATCTGCCGAAGGAGGAGCGCGTCGCAAAGCTCATCTGGAAGTACGTCGGCGGCACGGGCAATGTCCGCAGCGCCGAGCACTGTGCGACGCGTCTGCGCCTCATCGTCAACGACAAGTCGATCATCGACGAGAAGGCGATTGAGAACATCGACGGCGTGAAGGGGCAGTTCTTCGCCGCCGCACAGTACCAGATCATCCTCGGCACGGGCTTCGTCGACAAGGTGTTCGACGCATTTGTCGCGGGAACGAATCTCGTGGGCGCGGTGAACAGCAAGCAGGAAGCGTACGATCAGATGACGCCGCTGCAGAAGGTCTCGCGCACGCTCGGCGACGTGTTCGTTCCGATCATCCCCGTGCTTGTTGCCACCGGCCTTTTCATGGGGCTGCGCGGCGCGGCGCAGAGTCTCGGCATCGAGATGAGCGACAATCTGCTCCGCATGAGCCAGATTCTCACGGATACGGCGTTTGCGTTCCTGCCCGCGCTTGTCTGCTGGTCGACCATGAACCGCTTCGGCGGTACGCCCGTCATCGGCATCGTGCTCGGTCTCATGCTCGTTGCGCCGCAGCTGCCAAATGCATATGCGATTGCGGCGGGCGATGCCGTACCGCTCTCGATGGACATCCTCGGGATTCCGATCCCCGTCGTCGGCTATCAGGGCTCGGTGCTGCCCGCACTCGTGCTCGGCATCTTTGCCGCGCGTCTGCAAAAGTGGTTCAAGACCTTCGTGCCCGACATCATCGACCTCATCGTGACACCGTTCCTGACATTGTTTGTCTCGATGCTGCTGGGACTCCTCATCATCGGACCCATCATGCACACGCTTGAGATTGGCATCTTCGGTGCGGTGCGTGCCTTCCTGGAGCTCCCGTACGGCATTGGCGGTTTCATCGTCGGCGGCGTGCATCAGGTCATCGTCGTATTCGGCGTGCACCATGTCTTCAACGCGCTCGAGGTGCAGCTGCTCGCATCGACGGGGCTTGACCCGTTCAACGCGATCATCACGGGTGCGATCGTTGCACAGGGCGGTGCTGCGGTCGCTGTCGCGGCGCGTACGCACGATGCAAAGAAGCGTGCGCTCTACATCTCCTCGGCGGTTCCCGCGTTCCTCGGCATCACAGAGCCGGCGATCTTCGGTATCAACCTGCGCTTCATGAAGCCGTTCATTTACGGTCTCGTCGGCGGCGCGTGCGCGGGCGCAATTGCGGGCTTCCTGCATCTCGCGGGCACGGGCATGGGCATCACGGTGCTGCCGGGCACGCTGCTCTATCTTGACCACCTCGCTGAGTACGTTCTCGTCAATGCGGTCGGCTTCGGCGTGGCATTTGGCCTGACCTTCACCTTCTTCCGTCCTGAGGAGTGAGCACTGTGGAGAAATTTGACAAGCGGGCAATCGACGCGCGGCTTGCGGAGGGATTCCCCTTCACGCACCGCTGGCACAACCGCTTTCATCTCGAAATGCCGTTCGGCCTCATCAACGATCCGAACGGGATGACCTACCATAACGGCGCATACCACATCTTCTACCAGTGGAATCCGTTCGGCTGCGCACATAAAAATAAATCATGGGCGCACACGAAGACACGGGATTTCTGCACCTACAGCATCCCGCAGCTTGCGCTCTGGCCGACGGACGAGCACGACAAGGACGGCTGCTACTCGGGCTGCGGCACGGAGGAGGACGGGCATCTGCGCGTCC
>ERZ773043.1202-NODE-1202-length-14830-cov-12.422403_pt1 | contig 14830 bp, 17 predicted proteins | sample MGYA00580636_ERZ773043 | MGnify/ENA primary metagenome ERZ773043 (study PRJEB29015, sample SAMEA2737992) | human oral metagenome | biome: human oral; feature: human-associated habitat; material: dental | place: China | collected 2065 ... | reverse complement strand
GATGACATCGTTCTGGGAATGTCCATGTGATCAAAGATGTGGGGAATCACAAGGCGTCCGTCATGTCACGTGACGCAACGCGCCGGTTCTGCTGGCGCAGCGTACCGGTTCTGCTGGCGCAACGCATCGGTCCTGCTGGCGCAATGCATCGGTTCTGCCGGTGCAACGCACCGGTTTTGCTGGCACAATGCATCGGCTCTATGCAGGATCAATTTCAAAAACGCAATACCCTTGGGTGCATATAAGACACATCTGGTGTTTTTCTGTTGTATTGGCGTGGTTTTGTCGCGACACGACAGGTGTTGCGCTAAAATTACATCCGCTCGAGGCGTTATCGCCCGGGGCACTATTTTTTCCGTGCGCTGATAATCCATGTGCCTCATGACATGATCGCCGGCGTGGCACTGCATGGTCGCTGGCGTGATACTTCCGTACCGGACGTTGCACGGACAGTCATGTCGGGCAGCAGTTCAATGGTTCCCAATCATGGAGCAGGCCAATGGCTCCTGAAGCCAATATGAATGGCGAGTTCGATTATGTGGTGGTGGGTGCCGGCACGGCCGGCTGCCTGTTGACCAACCGTCTGAGCGCCACCGGGGCAAGTGTGTGCCTGCTGGAGGCCGGCGGGGCCGACTGGAGTCCGCTCATTCACCTGCCGGTTGGCTACGTCTGGAACGTGCACAGCCGCCGGCTTACCTGGAACTTCACCACCGAGCCGGGCAGGGTCGTGCAGCGCAGCATCCGTCTGCCGCAGGGGCGCGTGCTCGGCGGCAGCAGCTCGATCAACGGCATGTCGTTCGTGCGTGGTCCGCGCGAAGACTACGACGCCTGGGCCGCTGCCGGCAACCCCGGCTGGTCCTATGCCGAGGTGCTGCCGTACTTCCGCCGCCTGGAGCAGAAGATCGGGGTGGGGGACGACCTCTACCGGGGCCGCGAAGGCGAGCTGCGCGTCACCGACCTCGACTGGCACCACCCCCTGTGCGACGCCTTTCTGGCCGGCATGGACGAACTGGGCATCCCGCGTACCTCCGACTACAACGGAGAACAGTACGAGGGGGCCGGATTCTTCCAGCGCACCATCCATGGCGGCCGCCGCCAGAGTTCGGCCGTGAGCTTTCTGCGGCCGGCGCGCCGGCGTCCGCAGGTCGATGTGCGTACCCGCGCCCAGGCCAGCCGCGTGCTGTTCGAGGGCCGGCGCGCGGTGGGCGTGCGCTATGTGCGGGGCGGACCGAATGGCAGGGTCGAAACCGTGCGTGCCCGGCGGGAGGTCATTCTGGCGGCCGGCAGCATCAATTCGCCGAAGCTGCTGCAGATCTCCGGGGTGGGGCCGCGCCCGCTGCTCGAAACGCTGGGCGTGCCGGTGGTGCACGAACTGCCCGGCGTGGGCCAGAACCTGCAGGATCATTACCGCGTCCGGCTGGTGTCGAAGCTGCGCTATGTGCGCACCATCAACGAGCTGGTGAAGTTCCCGGGCGTCATTGCCCAGGGCTGGCGCTGGCTGCGCGGCAAGCCCAGCGTGCTGGGGCTCAGCGCCTCCATGGCACATGTGTTTGCCCGCAGCAGTGCCGAGGCAGTACGACCCGACATGGAGTATGTCTTTGCGCCGGCCAGTTTCCGCGGGGGCATCGTCGGCCTCATCGATGGCTGGCCGGGCATGACGATCGGCGCCTGGCAGTCGCGCCCCCTCAGTACCGGCCATGTCCACGCCATCAGCGACGACCCCTTCGAGGCGCCCTGCATCCAGCCCAACTACCTGAACGACGAACGCGACCAGCGCGTGCTGATCAACGGCATCCGTCTGGGCCGGCGCATGCTCGAAACTTCCTACCTGCGTCCCTTCCTCGACGGCGAGCAGGTGCCGGGGCCGGACTGCCGCAGCGACGACGAAGTGCTCGACTTCGCCCGGCGTACCGGCGAAACCGTCTACCACGTGGTGGGCAGCTGCCGGATGGGCCCTGCCGACCGGCCGGACTCGGTGGTCGATGCCTCGCTGCGCGTGCACGGCCTCGAGGGCCTGCGCGTGGTGGATGCCTCGATCATGCCGTCTCTGCCCTCGGTCAACACCAACGCCCCGTCGTTCATGATTGCCGAGAAGGGTGCAGACCTGATTCTGGGTACCTCCCCGCTGCCCCCGGCGCCCGTGTCCTGAGTGGCGCCCCGTCCCCTGCCCGTGTATTCCGACCTGTCCGGTAACCGGCAGGCGGGCGGCACGTCAGCAGTGGGCGTTCGGGGACGGACAGCAGGCGGGCGGGCTGGACATGGGCCAACCACCACACTGTCGGCAGGGCAACAGGCAGCGTGAGCAGTGGCAGGCGGTGCGTGAGCAGGAGGGCTTCTCCACCGGGCGGCAGGCGCGATCCGTCTGGCCGAAACCGTGGCGTAGTTCATTGCCTGCACCATCGAGTATTCGGCAAGATTCGTCGCATGAAAGCGACACACTTCACCCTCACGGCCGTTTCCGCACTGCTGGCCACAGTGCTTGCGGGCTGCGGCGGCGGCGGTGGCGGCGCCGGCGGGGTGGGCACACGGAGCCTCTCCGATGCCCCGGGCGACCTTGGCGCCTCCGCCCAGTACGCCAACCAGTGCGCGGTCGACAACACGCTGGCCCACAGCAGCAGTGGTGACTGGCTGGAAGGCTATCGCAAAGGGTCGCGCCAGACCGAACAGCAGTTCATCCGCGCCTACATGCAGGAAAGCTACCTCTGGTATGCCGACATGCCGCAGGTGAACGGGCAGCTGCCAGAATATCTGCAGGTCGGGCACGAAGAAGGGATGCAGAACTATTTCCGGGCGCTGCTGTCGCCCAAACTGACGGTCCGCGGCGCCCGCAAGGACCGCTTCAGCTTTGCCATGCCCACCGCCGAGTGGAAGGCTTCCTCGCAGGCCGGCACGGCCAGCGGTTACGGGGTGGATCTGGGCATCCTGAAAAACGAAGTGCCGCGGGATGTGCGTGTGCTGGTGGTTCACGAGGGCACACCGGCTGCCCAGCAGGGCGTTTCGCGTGGTGACATGCTGGTGGCGGTGACCACCGCCAGCGGCAAGCGCATCGACGTGGTCAACACCCAGGACGCCGCCGAGGTCGAGGAGCTGAACCGCGTGCTGTTCTCGGCCAATGATGGCGAGAAAACCGGCTTCGAACTCAAGCCGGTGGATGCGGAACAGCCCAACCGCCAGACCGTGCTCAGCGCCGGCGAATACCAGAAACCGCCGGTCCAGACGGCCAGTGTGATCACCACCGACGATGGTGCAAAGATCGGCTACCTGCAGTTCAACGGCTTTACCCTGCCGGTGGAATCGCAGCTCTTCAAAGCCGTTACCGACATGAAGAACCAGCAGGTGCAGGACGTGGTGGTGGACCTGCGCTACAACGGCGGCGGCTATCTGTACCAGTCGGCCCAGCTGGCCTACATGCTGAGCGATACTTCGCTGACCCAGGGCAAGGTGTTTGAACGCCTGCAATACAACGGCAAGCGCAGGCGTGAAACCGAGGCATCCCAGAGCCAGATGCGCTTCATGTCCCAGACCACGGGCACCGAGGGCACGGGCACCAAGGCTGGCCAGTCCCTGCCCAACCTGGGCCTGAAGCGCGTGTACGTGCTGACCAGCAACAGCACCTGCTCGGCCAGTGAGTCGCTGATCAATGGCCTGCGGGGCGTGGATGTGGAGGTGGTGCAGATCGGCAATACCACCTGCGGCAAGCCCTACGGCTTCACCGCGAAGGACAACTGCGGTATGTCATACTTCCCCATCGAGTTCGACGGCGTCAACGACAAGGGCGTCGGCGGCTTCGATGCCGGCTTCACGCCCAACTGCCTGGTGGCAGACGATGTCACCCACCAGCTGGGCGACGTGAAGGAAAGCCTGCTGGCGGCGGCCCTCCATTACCGCCAGCATGGCAGCTGTCCGGCCTCTTCCGCAACCGTCCAGGGCAAGCAGCTGGGTGCGACCGGTGCCGATGGCACAGCCCGGCCGGCTGGCCGCATCCATGACCCGCGCATGGTGCGCAGCCCCGCCCTGACCAACAAGTTCCTGCTGCCATGACGTTCTCTGCGCTGCCCGCCACCGCCTCCCGATTCACTTCACACGTTGCCGGAGGGGGCGTGAGGGCAGCGCTGCTGGCACTGCTGGGCGCCGCCGTGCTGTCCGGTTGCGCCGCATCGGGCGGGCGAGCCGACGATGATGCACCGGCCAGCACGCGCCACGAATCGATGGAAGAGCGCATCCACCGCGAGGGGGCGCACGAAGACGCGATGCAGGAACAGCAGGCGCGCGCCGCCGAACAGCTGTCGCAGGATCCGGGCGTGTCGCTGTCGGACCTGCCGCCCGCCCGGCTGGCCTCGCAGACCAGCAAATCCTGCCTGGCCGCTATCGAGACCGTGGCCGAGCGATTCAGTGGCCAGCGCGTACTGCTGGGCAATGCGGCCTTTGTCGACAGCAGCGAGCTGGTACTGGACCAGACCTTTGCCAAAGGGAAGGACGGGCAGATTCTCGACGGCAAGCGCCTGACTCCGCAGCCCTTCCTGATGCAGCTGCGCTTTGGCCCCCGCGGCTGCATGGTGGTCGTTCCGGCGCAATCGTCCGCCACCCGGCCCGTGCCCGCCTCGCAGCTGCTGCGCGAGTGCCGCTGCCTGCCGCCGCCGGTGAAACAGTAAGCGTCGCCAGACTTCCTGTTCCGTTCATGTTCTGTGCCGTTCCTGGCTGTCGGGGCCTGCCCCCTGGTTGCGAACGAACAGGTTCATGACGCGCGACTGGCTGTCCTGATGGGGGCAGGCGAGCGCCGGCGGAATCATGTGACGTTTGGCCCGTGCGGCCCCCTCTGCGATAATGCCCGGATTGCATACCACCTCACCTATCCGGCAGCGCAGACTGCCGCAGCTACATGGCCCAATACGTCTACACCATGAACCGGGTCGGCAAGACCGTCCCGCCCAAACGGCAGATCCTGAAGGACATATCGCTCAGCTTTTTCCCCGGCGCCAAGATCGGCGTGCTGGGTACCAACGGTGCTGGCAAATCCACCCTGCTCAAGATCATGGCAGGGCTCGACAAGGACATCGAGGGCGAAGCCACCCCCATGCCCGGCATCAAGGTGGGCTACCTGCCGCAGGAGCCGCAGCTCGACCCCGAGGACACCGTCCGCGAAGCCGTTGAAGGGGGCCTGGGCGAAATCGTCGAGGCCAAGCAGAAGCTGGAAGAAATCTATGCCGCCTACGCCGAGCCGGACGCCGACTTCGACGCCCTGGCCGCCGATCAGGCCAAATACGAGGCCATCATCCAGGCCGCCGGTACCGACAACATCGAGCTGCAGCTCGAAGTGGCCGCAGATGCCCTGCGCCTGCCGCCGTGGGATGCCAAAATCGGCAATCTCTCCGGCGGTGAGAAGCGCCGCGTGGCCCTTTGCCGTCTGCTGCTGTCGCGCCCCGACATGCTGCTGTTGGACGAGCCCACCAACCACCTCGATGCCGAAAGCGTCGACTGGCTGGAACAGTTCCTGCAGAAATTCACCGGCACCGTCGTGGCCGTCACCCACGACCGCTACTTCCTCGACAACGCCGCCGAGTGGATTCTGGAACTGGACCGTGGCAGCGGCATTCCCTGGCGTGGCAACTACAGCTCGTGGCTGGACCAGAAGAGCAATCGCCTGCGGCAGGAAGAGGCCGCCGAGTCCGCCCGCCAGAAAGCTCTGAAGAAGGAGCTGGAATGGGTGCGCCAGAACGCCAAGGGCCGTCAGGCCAAGAGCAAGGCCCGTCTGGCCCGCTTCGACGAACTGTCGTCCTACGAATACCAGCGCCGCAACGAGACGCAGGAGATCTTCATCCCCGTGGCCGAGCGCCTGGGCGATCAGGTCATCGAATTCAGCAACGTCTCCAAGGCCTACGGTGACCGCCTGCTGGTCGACAACCTCAGCTTCCAGATTCCGCCGGGGGCCATCGTCGGCATCATCGGCCCCAACGGCGCCGGCAAATCGACCATTTTCCGGATGATCACCGGCCGCGAAAAACCCGACAGCGGCGAAATCAAAATCGGCCACACCGTGCACATCGCGTACGTGGACCAGTCGCGCGAATCGCTGCAGAGCGACAAGACCGTCTGGGAGGACGTGTCCGGCGGGCTGGACATCATGAACGTCGGCAAGTTCGAAATGCAGTCGCGCGCCTACATCGGCCGCTTCAACTTCAAGGGGCCGGACCAGCAGAAACTGGTGGGCCAGCTTTCCGGCGGTGAACGCGGCCGCCTGCATCTGGCCAAGACGCTGCTGGAAGGCGGCAACGTGCTGCTGCTGGACGAACCGTCGAACGACCTGGACGTGGAAACCCTGCGTGCACTGGAAGACGCGCTGCTGGAATTTGCCGGCTGCTGCCTGGTCATTTCCCACGACCGCTGGTTCCTCGACCGCATTGCCACCCACATCCTGGCCGCCGAAGGCGATTCGCAATGGACCTTCTTTGCCGGCAACTACCGCGAATACGAAGAAGACAAGCGCCGCCGCCTGGGCGACGAGGCCGCCAAGCCGAAGCGTTTCCGGTACAAGTCGATTCACGTGTGATTGACGCAGGGGGGGCCTTCGGGCGCCCTTTGCGCATCTCTGGAGGGCTGACAATGGAAACCATCAAATACGATCAGGACATCGTGGCATGGGCCAGTCAGCAGGCCGAATTCCTGCGCGCAGGGCGATTCGACCTGCTCGATCTGAAAAATATTGCAGATGAGGTCGAAGACGTGGGCAGGAGCGAAAAACGGGAATTGCTGAGCCGGATGGCCGAGCTGATGGCGCATCTGCTGAAATGGCATTTCCAGCCGGAACGGCGCGGGGCAAGCTGGGAAACCAGCATCCGCAAGCAGCGCAAGGGCATTGCACGTGCCCTGGAAGAAACGCCCAGCCTCAAGGCGGAGCTTGCCAGCGAGCGCTGGCAGCAGAACGCCTGGGATGAAGCCGTGAAACGTGCGGCCGACCAGACCGGCATTGGTTATTTTCCTGAATCCTGCCCATGGACGATGGCGCAGGTGCGCGACGAAGACTGGTTTCCGTCCTGAAAACTTCAGACCAGAATGGCTGTTCGATGGACAGGCCTCTGCGACCCGAGCGTGAAAGCGCTATCGCCAGCAGGACGGTGCTTCCGGGGCCAGGCGTTTCCGCTACAAATCAATTCATGTGAGACTGATCATGACCACCATCCACGACCTGCAGCCTGCCCGTGTCTGGCAGTATTTTCACCAGCTCACGCAGATTCCGCGCCCTTCGTTTCATGAAGAGGCCGTGCAGCAGTACGTGCTGGACGAAGCCAAACGGCTGGGCCTGCCGGCCGAGCGCGATGCGGCCGGCAACATCCGCGTACGCAAGCCGGCCAGCCCCGGCCATGAAAATGCTCCCGGCGTGATTTTGCAGTCGCACCTCGACATGGTGCCGCAGAAAAATGCCGACAAGGTGCACGACTTCGAAAAGGATCCCATCACCACGAAAGTGCGGGAAGACGGCTGGCTGACGGCCGACGGCACCACGCTGGGCGCCGACAACGGCATTGGTGCAGCCACCGCACTGGCCGTGCTGGCCGATGAAACACTCGAGCATCCACCGCTGGAAGCCCTGTTCACGTCCACCGAAGAAACCGGCATGGTGGGGGTGCAGGGCCTGCAGCCCAACTGGCTGAATGGCAAATACCTGATCAACCTCGACACCGAGGAAGAGGGAGAACTGTGCATCGGTTGCGCGGGCGGCGTGGATGGTACCTACCGCATTCCGTACAGCACCCGCCCCGTGCAGCTTCCCGGCTGGCAACTGACCGTGAAAGGGCTGAAGGGCGGCCACTCCGGCATGGACATCATCAAGGGCCGGGGCAATGCCATTCTGGTGCTGGTGCGGGTGCTGGAAGCGCTGCAGCTGCATCTGAACGGGCAGGATGGTGAATTCGATGCCGCGGCCGTACGTGTGGTGCTGGCTGATCTGCAGGGCGGCAACCTGCGCAATGCCATCCCGCGTGAGGCGCATGCACGGATCGGCTTTCTGGTGTCTGCACCGGGGGCCACGGAAACCCTGGTAGCCGAGGTGCAAGCCTGGCTGCAGGAACTGCAGCAGACCCTGCGTCGTGGACTGCCGCCCGAAGATGCCGGCCTGAGCATCATGCTGGAACCGGCTGCAGAAATCACCGAAGAATTGGTGGATGCGCCACGGGTACTGGATGCGCTGCGCGCCATGCCCAATGGTGTGGACCGCATGACCGTTTCCATGCCGGGCCTGGTGGAAACTTCCACCAATCTGGCAGCCGTGGCATGCGACGGCAAGGCCGTGCACATCCGTTGCCTGCTGCGCTCATCCGACGATGCCCAGAAGGCGGATCTGGCGCGCCGCATGGCCAGTGTGGTGCGGCTGGCCGGTGGCACGTCGGAATATGCAGCCGATTACAGTGGCTGGCAGCCCAAACCGGATTCTGAGCTGGTGCGTCTGTTCGTGCGTACCGGAGAAAAGATGTTTGGACGCAAGCCGCCGGTGTCGGCCATTCATGCCGGGCTGGAATGCGGCATCATGGCAAGGAACTACCCGCACTGGGAGATGATCTCCTTCGGCCCCACCATTACCGGTGCACATTCGCCGGACGAGGCCGTGAAAATCGATACAGTTGGACGGTTCTACGACTGGCTGAAGCTTTGCCTGCGGGAGCTGGCGCAGGAAAAGGTTTGATTCGGGCGTACCTTTACGAAGCCTGGCCGGCCTTCTGCAGGAGCAGGCTGCTGAACTGCAGAAGGTCGTCCAGGTGATGCTGGATGATGTCGATGGCCACGGGAATGATGACCGACTGGTAATCGTGCACCACCAGATTGCGGAAACCGGCCATGCGCTTGAGTGTGTCGGCCAGCGACGGCGGAATCCAGCCGTGCTGGGCGAGCAGATCGAATGCATCACGTGCCCTTTGAGGAACCCCCAGGTTCTTCTGGCGAACCAGATGGAAGGCCAGATCGATGGCCGCTTCGCAGGCCCGCTGAATGTTCAGGATGGCGGCATCCTGATGGGTGTAGTCGGTGGCAAACCCGGCGGGGTTGGCGTTGTACTCGGACCGTGCGCGGGCAACACACCGTTCGATGGTGGTGCTCTTGTTGATCAGGATGTCGTCGGTCATGTCAGATGGCGTCCGTTTGCAGAGAGGGACAAGGGGTATTGGTTGACCCTGGACAGCGCGGTCATGTCAGTAAACTGAACCACGTTGACGGATGTCTTCCAGAATGCCGGCGCGCCGTTCGTCAAGATCGATTTTTTCCCTGAGCACAAAAATTTCGAAAAGATCGGCTGGATAGTCCACGGCCCACCAGCGCTCCCCGGTTGTCAGTATCTGGTACTGCATGACGGTGGACGCAGCCCGAATGTCCAGCAGATCGACATCACAGCCAGCCAGATCGGCCAGATCACTGGACAGGTTGAACAGGGTCAGTGCGTCTGCGCGTCCCTTCATCAGAACGGCCAGATCCAGATCGCTGTCGGGCCGCGCGTGGCCGGTGATCTGGCTGCCGAATGCGTAGACCGCCTGCAGGTCCGGGATGCGGGTGCGCAGGTATTCGACCATCGATGCTGCATGGCTGCGGGGGAAGCCTGCGCGGACTTGGCCAGGGGGGCTACTGTTCACTGAACGTTCCTGTGGCTGTGCAGTGTACGCTGCGGTGTGGGAGGGGGCGGGTGTCGAAGTAACTTCTGGCGGTTTCAGTGCCTGTATGGTCTGCGTTGCGGTGAGGACATGTTGCCGGGCTGCCATGGCTGCTTCATCGGTTTGATGGGTATGTCAGGCCGCCACCGCTGCAGCATCGGCTGGGCTGGTTTGGGAGGCGTTTTCGGGGTGCGGGGATTGTGCCTGCGGAACGACCGCCAGACGCAGGCCCAGCGCGTGCAGAATGGCATTGAGGCTGCTGAGGCGCGGGTTGCCCTGGCCGGAGAGGGTGCGATAGAGGCTTTTTTCGTTGAGCCCGGCACGGGCAGATATCTGGCTGATGCCGCCCTGGGCCTGAGCCAGCTGGCGCAGGATGACAAGAAGCTCTCCCTGTGTGCAGCCTTCTTCCAGCAGCGTGTTGAGAGACTCGACCGCAAGAGCAGGGTCATCACGGAAGACCTCTGCCATGACATCGTCATACAGTTTGTCTTTCATCGGGTTTTCCATTCCATGAAGTAGCGGATTGCCGCCTGAATGTCGGTGCTCTGGGTTGACTTGTCGCCGCCGGTCAGGAGCAGCATCACGACATCTCCATCGCGTGCGTAGTAGATCCGGTAGCCGGGACCCGTGGGGATGCGGAGTTCATGCACCCCGTTCCCAACAGGCTTGTGATCGCCGAAGTGCCCATTGGCGACACGTGAAAGCCGGGCAACGATGGCCCGCCTGCCGACGGGATCCCGCAGGCTGGTCAGCCAGTCCTGAAAGAGGTTTCGACCGCTTTGGGTGATATAGGTTTTGAGAATGTACATGACATTGTCGCTTATAGGCTACTTTCCGTCAATGTGTGCCCGGCAGGCTGATGCATTCCGGTTGTGACGCTGTGCGGTGCAGGGCAGCCAGGTCCCGTCAGGTCTGGAGGAGGCCGCAAGGGGCCTGCCTTGCCGGTGCAGAGCGCCGTGAGCCCACAGACTGAGGCCCGTGCAAGGACGAAGAGAAGAGCCCATGACATACTCAGGGTGCCGGACCACGGAGTGCATTCAACAGACAAGCATGATACTGTTTATTTTTTCAGTTGTATTGACAGAATGTGCTTTGCGAGAGGCGGGGGCTGTCCGTCACAGATACGCTCGCGTTGTGCCTGAATGCAGGCATTTCAGGCAACCCACGGAGGTGCAAGATGCCATCAGTGACCATCTGGAATGTTCCTGACGAGGTGTACAGGGCCATTCGTGCGCAGGCTGCCCTGAAGGGACGCAGCCTGGAAGCGGAGCTGCTCGATATCATCGCAAGGGCTGCCAGACCAGAGCATCGTATCCGTTTCGGCTCGATGATGGCTGGGCTCAGTCGTCGTGATGGCGGGCTTAGTGACGAGGAGCTGGCGGTGTTTGAAGGTAGCCAGCAGGGCGGTCCGGCCGGAGCGGCCGTTTTTGAATGATTCTCCCGGACGCAAACGTCATCGCGGAGCTGATGCGGTATGTGCCGGACCAGAGGGGCTGCCACCGGGTCAGTGTTTTCAGTTGGCCCAAGATGGACGATCAAGGCTGTGCTTCGAAGGGGTGTACCTGAATATCGGCGTCGGGGAACGAGGCAACCAGTTTCAGCTCGCCACCAAGCGCCCTGATGTAATCGCGCAATGTGCTGACATACATGTCTTCCCGACGCTCGAGTCTGGAAATGGCAGCCTGCTCCACGCTCATGGAACGGGCTACTTCAATCTGGGTTATGCTGCGAGCCTTGCGAAGCTCCTGAAGCTGCATCTCCAGAAGCATGGCTTCGGCACGAGCCGCTGCGCGAGCTTGAGAATCGGGTGACATTCTGGCGCGCAGTTCACTGAATTTCTTTGCCATCGAAATATCCTTCGTTCTTCAGGGTATCAAGGTGTACGCTGTACAGGCTGTCTGCGACAGGAACGTGGGTGGAGTACCAACGTTTGTCCCCTGTCTTGTCACCCCCGATGAGGAGGATGACGAAACGCCGGGGGTCGAATGCATAGAGGATCCGATATGGGCGCCCTTGGTGCTGGATACGAAGCTCCCGCATGTGCGGGTACCTTGAACCATGGATGCTGGATGTGTGAGGAAAGCCGAGATCTGGCCCTCGTGCTTCAAGTAGCTGGACAGAAGCCGCGATTGATTCCTGCTCCGCCTCATTCAACCCCTCCCACCATATGCCTAACTCGTCTGTGTACTCAACCTCCCACTTCATGTAAAGTATTCCTTACAAAGCATATGATGTCAAGAGCATATTATACACCCAATTACGTGGGAATAACCGCTGGCCAATTGGCCGGCCGGGAGGAGGGGAAGAAGGGCGCGGTGAAGGGGGTACTGGGAAAAGAGTGTTCTTTCCGCAATGTGTGCGCAGCGTATCGATTGGATCAAGGCGACGCTGGAGAGCCCTGCTGCCCCGTTGTTCGAATGCTGGACAAGTAGCGGTCTGGCGGCCGCGCGCTGGATTGGCTTCTTCCACGGAGCAGGGAAGCCACCAGCGCCTGTGCCGTCACCGGTATACCCTCCGCAAGCGGCACACCTCACTGCAGCCGGAACACCTCTTCCAGCGACTGTGCCGTCAGGATGCTGTCGGTCCAGCGATCCAGCTCGCCCTGGGTGGCACCCTGCAGCCGGGTTTCGGTGGCTTTGTCGAGTGTGCCGAACCGGCGGGTCAGCTGCCGGACCAGCGTCTTCAGCTGGCCTTCGAGGCGGCCTTCCTGCTGGCCTTCAAGACGACCCTGTTGCCGCCCCTCGATGCGGCCCTCTTCGTACCAGCGTGCTGTCAGTTGGTTCATGCGTTGTTTCTCCTGTGGGTATTGCTGCCCGAGCAGTTGCCGTTCCTCGGTGTTCAGTGTCAGATACAGTTCCATGATGCCCAGCTGCTCAGAGCGTACTTCAGCGTAGCAGCACGCCAATCGCCCTGCCCGCCGCCGCCAGCCCCATGCTGGCCGTCACGGTGACCAGCGAGCCGTAGCCCGCACAGGCCAGCGGCATGCCACCGCCCTCGCCCTGTGGACGGGTGCCCGCTACCTGTTCTGGCGAGTAGATGGCGGTGACACCAAAGCGGGGCGGCCCGTCAGAGACGCGCTTCTTCCTGTGAGATGCCGACGGGACACGGGAAGCAGACGCTGCCACGGATGCCGCTGGTGCAGAACCTGCCAACCCCGCTGGTACCACACCACCAGTCACACCAGCCACACCGACTGCATCAGCCACACCAGCCACACCAGCCACACCAGCCGCACCAGCCGCACCAGCCGCACCAGCCACGCCAGCCACGCCAGCTGCATCAGCTGTGCCGGGTACACCGGGTGCAGCGGTAGCTCGCACTTCCCCGGCAGCAGCACCATGCAGATCGGGCGCGGCTGCCTTCACCGTCCCGTCGGCCCGTACGAAGCCATGCCGCTGCCGCAGGCGGGCACGCACGGCCGAGAGCAGTGCGTCGCCAGTGGTACGGGCCAGGTCTTCGGCACGCAGCTGCAGGGGGTCGGTACGGCCACCCGCGGCGCCGCAGACGACGACGGGCTTTTTGCTGGCTACGCACCAGGCTATCAGCGAAGCCTTGGCAGCCACGGCGTCGATGGCGTCGATGACGATGTCGGCACCGGCCGGAATCAGCGCGTCTTCGGTGCCGGGTTCGACGAAATCGTCCACCAGGTGCAGGGTGATGTCCGGCGAGATGTCGCGGATGCGGGCAGCCATGGCCTCGACCTTGGCAGCACCCAGCGTGCTGGTCAGTGCGTGAACCTGACGGTTGATGTTGGATTCGGCCACGTGGTCGAGATCGATCAGCGTGAGGGTACCGACGCCGCTGCGGGCCAGCGCCTCTGCGGCCCAGGAACCGACACCGCCGATGCCGATGACCACGGCGTGCGACTGCCACAGGCGCTCCCTTCCCTCACTGCCGTAGACACGGCTGACGGAGGAGAAGCGGCGGTCGGCAGGGTCAACAACGCCACAGGCTGGAGATGATGCCGCCTGTTCCTGTTCTGGGGTCAAGTGATTCATGGCGTACGGGTCCGGCTGAGCATCAGAATCCCCGCGATGACGATGGCGGTACCGACGAGCTGCAGCGTTCCCACCGGTTCGCCGAGGAACCAGGCGCCCAGTGCGATGGTCCAGACGGGGCCGATCATGCCGATCTGGGCAGTAGTGCCGGCACCGAGGCGGCCGACGGCCATCATGGTGAGGGTGATGGGCATGACAGTGCAGAAGACGGCGTTGATGGCCGACAGGGCCTGTACCTGCCAGGGCTGGTGGAACATGGTGAGGCCGCCGCTGAGCAGGGCCTGGCCGATGCAAAACACGCTGGCCACCAGGCTGGCCCAGGCGGTGAGGCGAATGGCACCGAGGCGGCGTACGACCTCACCGCTGGTGATGAGGTAGAGCGAATAGCTGAGGCCACTGCAGAGCACGAGAATGGCGCCCAGCAGCAGATCCTTGCGGGCACCGACATCCATGTCGATGTCATGCAGGAAGACGAGAAACACACCGAGGTAGCTGACCGCCAGGGCGGCCCACTGCAGGGCGGCCACGCGCCGGCCCAGCCAGAACACCGAGATGAGCAGCACGAAGGTGGGGCCGAGGTACAGGATGACCCGCTCCAGCCCCACCGACACGTATTTGAGCCCCCAGAAGTCCAGATAGCTGGCCAGGTAGTAGCCGGAAAAACCCAGAAAGAGCACCTTGCGGGCATCGCCGGCGCGCCACGGTGAGGGCTGGCCTTCTGCTGCGGCCCGCCGGCGTGCGGCCGGGCCGTCGGTGCACCAGGCGATCAGCGCAAACAGCGGCCCGGCCCAGAGCATGCGCAGGCCGAGGAAGGTTTCGGTGTCGATGGGGTAGCGGTAGCCCAGCTTGACGACGATGGCCTTGCCGGCAAACAGCATGGCCCCCAGTACGCCGTACAGCAGGGCGATCCAGTCGAAACGTGCGGGTTTCGACGGGACCAGCTGTTCATCCGGAGCACTGGCCCCCTGTCCGGCGCCGGTCTGCATCAGCGCTTCTTGCCGGTGAGCGAACCGAGGATGCCGCGTACCAGCTGGCGGCCGACCTGCGAGCCGACGGAGCGGGCCATGCTCTTGGCGGCCGATTCGAGCACGGAGTCGTTGCGGCTGCTGCGGGCACGGCTGCCGGTGGCGCCGCCCAGCAGGTTGCCGAGCACGTCGGAGAAGAAGCCGCCGGACTCCTCCGGCTGCGGCTGGGCCGGGG
>ERZ773043.1197-NODE-1197-length-14884-cov-4.727965_pt1 | contig 14884 bp, 15 predicted proteins | sample MGYA00580636_ERZ773043 | MGnify/ENA primary metagenome ERZ773043 (study PRJEB29015, sample SAMEA2737992) | human oral metagenome | biome: human oral; feature: human-associated habitat; material: dental | place: China | collected 2065 ... | reverse complement strand
GACGACGAGCACGACCGGCAGGCCGAGCAGTCGCGCCACCTCGGACGAGCTTCCGCGCGTCTTGTCGAAGCCGTCAAAAAGCCCCATCACGCCCTCGGCCACGCACGCATCGGCCGACGCGCCGTATTTGCCATATATATATTGTATATGATCGGGCGACGCCATCCAAGTGTCGAGGTTCACGGACGTCAGGCCCGCGGCCCGGGTGTGATAGCGTGCGTCGATATAGTCCGGCCCGCATTTGAAGGGTTGCACGGAGAGCCCGCGTCGCCGGAGTGCGCGCAGTAGCCCGATGGTGAAGGTGGTCTTGCCACAGCCTGAGTTTGTGGCCGCGATGAGCCATTGAGGAATCATATCTGTAGAAAATGTAGGGCGTCGCGTCAGTGCGCCGCCGGGTTGTTCAAAATCGCCTGCAAAAGAAGCGCACGCGCAGCGATATTGAAGCCTCGACCTGACAAATATCGGTCAGCGATGGGTGGAGAGAAGAAATTCTAAGCAGGTATCAGGCGGTAGGGGCGTATTGCATACGGGCGTCTGCGGACGCCTGCGAATTTGGTCTGGTACATGTAGGGAGCCGAATGATCGTACCCGGGTAGGGGCGTATTGCATACGCCCCTCGAACGTTCCCGCAAGGGAACAAAAGACCCTATGGCCCAATTTATTTGGGATTGATTTGGACAACCGTTTCCTACCGGAAACGTCCAAGGGGCGTATGCAATACGCCCCTACACCGGTACATCTAACCTATTTTTCGGCCCCCACCTGTACCAAAGTCCAAAACCCGTCGGGTTTTGCGCCATGTCGAGTGGCAAAGTCCAAAACCCGCCGGGTTTCGCGCCATGTCGTGTGGCAAAGTTAAAAACCCGCCGGGTTTCGCACCATGTCGAGTGGCGAAGTCCAAAACCCGCCGGGTTTCGCGCTATGTCGTGTGGCAAAGTCCAAAACCCGCCGGGTTTCGCGCCATGTCGTGTGGCAGAGTCCAAAACCCGCCGGGTTTTACGCTATGTCGTGTGGCAAAATCCAAAACCCGCCGGGTTTTGGGGCCTTGCTATGATCTTCTTTTCTTCCCTTGATGGAAGAAAAGAAGCAAAAGAAGATCAAGGCCTCACCGAGGCCGGGGAAGTTGGCCGGGTACATGTAGAAGTAGAAAAATAGATGGGATGCACCTGGGTAGGGGCGTATTGCATACGCCCCTCAGACGTTTTCGATAGGAAACGATTGCCTGAATCATCTCCAAATAAATTTGACCATTGGGTCATTTGTCCCCTTGCGGGGCCATCCAAGGGGCGTATACAATACGCCCCTACCCGGCTACACGTGGACTATTTTTTGACCCTCGATAACTGTCGGACTCGAATCCTTGCCTCTTATCGGAAAGCGCGCTTCGGCTTCATTCCTTCGGACATCTTGAAAAGGGTGCCTGTCGGACAGACAAATCGGCAGTAGGGACGGGGAATGAAGGCCGAAAGGAGGGTCACTACGCCGGTGAGGATGATCAGGGGCAGGGGCGCGGTGCGGACAAGAAAGGCGGGGAAGAGTTCCCAGTCGATCCAGTCGGCCAGTACACCGGTCCAGAGGCAAATCATCAGCGCCACCCAAAGCCCTTTGCGGAAACGCTCCAATAGGCGGACGGTACGGCTGCTGAGGTGCCACTTGCGCCGGTTGACACGTCCGGCTAATTGTTGCAGCGATCCGAGGGGGCAGATGTGGGTGCAGTAGTACTGCGGCCGACCGAAAAGGGGGTAGATGAAGGCGGTGACGAGCATCACGATCGGGACGATCGACAGGAGCAGCTGGGCGCCGTTGGTGAGGTATCCCAAAAAGAGCGTGTAGGAGAGAAAAGAGCCGCTCCAGAAGCCGAGCACGGCCACGTTAAGCACCTGCTGCACGGTCTGATACGTGCGATTGTGCACGAAAAGGGGCAGGATGGCGGCCAGGAGTACGACCAAGAGCGCGGCGATCGACCCGGGCGAGAGGTCGAGCGTGTCCCAGAGCGAGGGCGCGGCGGGATGGTCTGTCGCATAGGCGGCGGCGCGGCGGACGTTTCCGATCAGGGCGCGCGAGGTGAACGTGGCGCCGGAAACGGCATCCACCTCCATCGTCGCCGCCTCCTCCGCGGTGCGCCCCACCCAGCGCGCGGGCAGCTCATCGGTCACCGCCTCGAGGAACGAGGGCGTCTCGCTGTTCGGTAGCACCTCGAGGCACTCAATGCGCCCGTCCCGCAGATGGAGTTCGATCGGCACCGGGCCGGCGTAGCCGACAAGGTCGGCCCCCAGCGCGGTGGTGTTGATCACTGTCGTGCCGTCGGACGAGGTGCGTATCGTGGGCACGGTGTCCTTCGGTGCCTCCGTCGAGGTGGATTTTGGGGCCATAAAATCGTGCCCGAAAAGTTTGCCACCGCGCAACAGGGCGATGGACATCATCATCAAAAAGCAGGTCACCAAACAAAGGAGCTGCATCCATTTTCTTCTATTCATTGGGTCTAAAATTCGATAGGGAAAGCGATCGATCTGCCCGCCATCCTCTCGGAAAGGGCAAAAAAAGAAGGTAGGGCATCCGGGGTTTTGGAGATTCATTGCGTAAATGAAAAAAGATATGGTCCCGGACGCCCCCACCTAAAGATATGGATTTCGGGGGCAAAGATAAGGCGCTGGCGTCATTTTTTTGACAGCGACAACCGACAAAGTACCTCCCCTGCCACGCTGCACACCAAGTAAATATGCCGACTGCCTAACCTGCCCCGCGGAGCATCTCCCCCACTCGATCGATTGCCCCAAGCATCACTTTTTTCAGCCCTACATTTTTCGGAAAGCATCTCCCGCCACGCCGCAGATCCTGAAAATAGGCCGCCCCCGACGCCGTGGCGTTTTGGACGGAGATTCTACATTTGCGACCGCTTCGAACGAGGCTTTTTATTCACAGAATGAACGAACAAGATTTACGAACATGATTACGATAGACCAACTGAAGGATATGTTGGAACGCGAGCAGGCGTTGAGGAGGTTTCTTTGACGTCGATGCGAAAACCGTTCAATTAGAGGAAGAAGAGCTGCGCACGCGCGACCCGGCCTTCTGGGAAGACGCCCAACGGGCGGAGGCGCAGATGAAAGTGGTCAAGGATCTGAAGAAATGGATTGAGCTATACCGCGCTGTCCACGATGCGACGGAGGAGCTGAGTCTGGCTTTCGAATACGTCAAGGAGGGCGTGACGACCGAAGACGAGGTCGACGCCGCCTATGCGCGCACGAAGGAACTGGTGGAGAACCTCGAATTTCGCAACATGTTGCGCGGCGAGGCCGACGCGATGAACTGCGTGCTCAAGATTAACTCCGGCGCCGGTGGTACCGAAAGCCAAGACTGGGCTTCGATGCTTATGCGCATGTATATGCGTTGGGGCGAGGCCAATGGATACAAGGTGACCATCAGCAACCTACAAGAAGGCGACGAGGCAGGCATAAAAACAGTCACGATGAATATCGAAGGCGACTATGCTTACGGCTATCTCAAAGGGGAGAATGGCGTCCACCGCTTGGTGCGCGTCTCACCCTACAACGCGCAAGGAAAACGCATGACGTCGTTCGCCTCCGTGTTTGTCACACCGCTCGTCGACGACACGATCGAGGTCAACGTGGAGCAGGCACGCATTTCGTGGGACACTTTCCGATCCGGAGGCGCGGGAGGTCAGAACGTCAACAAGGTGGAGTCTGGCGTCCGCCTGCGCTATCAGTACAAAGATCCGTACACGGGTGCCGAGGAGGAGATCCTCATCGAAAACACCGAGACGCGCGATCAACCGAAGAACCGCGAGAACGCCCTCCGTCAACTCCGATCCATCCTCTACGACCGCGAAATGCAGCATCGGATGGAGGAGCAAAACAAGGTGGAGGCCGGAAAAAAGAAGATCGAATGGGGGTCGCAAATCCGCAGCTACGTCTTTGACGACCGCCGCGTGAAGGATCACCGGACGAACTTCCAAACCTCCGACGTGGGCGGCGTGATGGACGGTAAGATTGATGGATTTATTAAGGCTTACTTGATGGAGTTCGCAGCCGTAGAGAATTAGGCGGGATCGTCTATCAGACGCCCAAACAGGTCTACGATTCACTACTTCAACTACCTCCGAACTACTTCTGACTCCCTATCCCAATGAATGAAGCAACCCACCCACTGCGGTTCCTGTTTATTGTCCAAGGTGAGGGGCGCGGCCACCTGACGCAAGCGCTCTCACTCGCCGATATGTTGCGGCGCCACGGCCACGAGGTCGTGGAGGTGCTGATCGGTAAGAGTCACGGGCGCGAAGTGCCCTCCTTCTTTCGATCGAAGGTCAAAGCGCCGGTGCGTGCCTACGAGGCCCCGTCGCTGATCTATAAGAAGGATCGCAAGCGACTCGACAAGCTCCGCACAGCTTTCTATAACGGCAACCCGCGTAAGCTCCGGCAGTACGGCCAAAGCATTGAGATGATTCACCGACGCATCAAGAAGCAGCTGCCGGACGTGGTGGTGAACTTCTACGAGATGCTTCCCGCCCTGGCGCAGCTGCGCTTCCGCACGGACATCCCCTTTGTCAACATCGCCCATCAGTACCTGCTGCGCCACCCCGATTATCGGCATGGCACGGGCGACGCACAGAGCCTCCTCGTCCTGCGTCTGCACACGCTGCTGACGGGTATCGGCGCCACGAAGCTCCTGGCCCTATCCTTCTATCCGATGAAGTCATGCGCCAGGGAACGCATCGTGGTCGTGCCGCCGCTCCTCAGGCGTGAGGTGCTCGACCTGCAAGCCACGGAAGGGGATTACATCCTCGGCTATATGCTCAATCAGGGCTTTGAGAACGAAGTGCGCCGCTGGCACGACGCCCACCCGGACGTCCGCCTGCATTTCTTCTGGGACAAGCGTGACGCTCCGGCGGAACTCCGGGTGGACGACACGCTGACGCTTCACCGCATCGACGATGAGCAATTCCTCCATTACATGGCTGGCTGCCGCGGTTACATCACTACGGCCGGATTCGAGTCCGTCTGCGAAGCGCTCTATCTGAATAAGCCCGTGATGCTCATCCCCGCGCACCTGGAACAAGAGATCAATGCCGCCGACGCCTCGTCGATCCCTGGCGCCGCCACGACGGGTGACTCGTTCGACCTCTCGCGGCTGCTGGACTTTATGCAGACTCCGCGCACGTTCGATCACGACACCTTCCGTGGCTGGCTGCTCTCGGCCGAAGAGACTTTCGTCCGCGAACTGACGTCCGTGGTCGATCGGGAGTAGCGCGTGGAGAGAGGCGCGTGGAGAGGTGGATGACTCTTCGCCCGGCCCTAAGCGTCATCCTACCGTCTCAGTAAATGGAGTAGCCTTCGGGCTTGATCACCATCCCCAAGCGGAGGACACTCTTGAAACGGTCGTAGTCGAGGAGGTTTTCGCCGTAGCCGTTGTAGTACTGGAAGAAGAGGTACTGATTGGCGTGACGGCTGATCTTGAGGCTAAGCTCCCATTGGGTGTTGAAGCTGAAGGAGTGCGCCCGCCAAGTGGCCAGCATGCCCGCCTGCACACGCCGATTGTCCGTGCGATAGAGCAGCCCCATCTGTGCCAGACCCGAGTAGCGGAGGATGTTGCGATTGTTCTCGCCGTCCACGATGGGGATCCAGGCCTTGAGCTGCATTTCCATGTGGCGATTGAGGAGGAGGGTGCTGCTGAGCGAGACTTTGTTCCAACTGCGTGACGCGGGGCCGTCCTTGCCGTTCGACTCATGCTCCAACATGAAGAGGGCGTGACCGATATACTTGTTGTGGTAGACGATGAGGTGGCCCAAGCCTACGCCGGGATTGAAGTTCAGATCTCGCATCGGGAGCGACTCCTCTAAGACGTTCCAGATCGTCTTCTGCGTGAATTGCAGGAAGAGATACGTGTCGAAAGGCAGGCGGCTCTTGGTCAGGCGATGGATGATGCTGATCTGAAACTTCACGTTGGCGTTGTCGCGGCGGACAGGCCCGCCAATCGGAATGCCGCCGATGAAGTAGTTGTCGCGGAAGATGCCGAAGTATGGCCCGCTCTCGATGACCGCCCGCACGCTGTCGGCATTGTAGTCCGGGCGTGCATCCTCGATGCGGCGCAGGAGCTCCGTGCGGAGGCTGTCGCCACGCATGCGGCCGCGCTTGAAGGCCGACACGTCTTGTTGCGCATGCGTGGCCGTCGGCAGGGCCAGAAGCAAAAGGGATAAGAGATAAACGTAATTCATAAACAGGGGGCGTGATTTTACAGGTGGCAAACGTAGCCACGATGCCCCCACAGCGAGCGTGGGCAGCCACCGGAGGCCCACAAAAAGCGCCTTCAGGGGGTTCACCCGAAAGCGCAAGTTTCACCTATTCAGAAAACAGATATATAGTCATGGCGAAAAAGAAAAAAGCGGCTGCTACCCAAGCCCGAAAAGAAGAAGAGGCACGACGATACAACGTCTACAAGAAACGCGTCTTCAACCTGCTCCGCGAGCTGGGGTATAGTGAAGCCATACAGTACATCGACCGTTCCATGTTGCGCGTCCTCTACTCCGCTCGACCGACGCTGCTCCGCATCAACGCCGCGGATATGACCATCTTCAACAAGGAAGACTTGGACATCATCAAGAGCGAGTTCTACTACTACATGGACTTCGACAAGATGCCCTTCACCCTGCGCGAAGGCGAGAAACGCACCATCTCGGCCCTCGACTTCTACGACATTTGGATGCCCCTCTCGCTCTACCTCCTGCGCGAGCCCAAGTATCCGGAGGACAAGATCTACGCCCGCATTGTAGACATCATCGAGGCGGGCGGATTCTCCATGCGCGGCATCAACAACCCCTACGAGTTCTCGGCCGAGTTCGACCGCGTGCTGGTGCGCATGGAGTATCAGTACACCAGCACCCTGATGACCTACATCTTCCAGCTCTCCAACCCCTGCATGCACCTCCTGTGGTTCAAGAAGCGCAACTTCGAAATGTTGCGTAACCGCGTCGGACGCACGGTCGACTTCTCCTCCTGCAAGCCGCAATCCATCTGGGGCACCGACCGCAAGGGCGAGCGACGGCTACTCTTCCGCGTCGGCTTTCCGGACATCCTCAACGACGGCCTCCGCTGGCTCTCGGCCTGCATCCCCCACAACCCCTACATCCCCGAGCTGGACCCCGACCGCCCCTACGACGTCTACATCCAGGAGCACGCCATCAAGCGCATGTTCGAGCGCGTCGACGGCCTCTCGCCCAACGTGGTCAATACGTACATGAACTTCTGCTTCACCTCCTTCGACGTGGATTGGTACAAGGGTTCGCTGCTGATCTCCTTCAGCGTCTTCAGCTTCCGGGTGGGGTATTTCTTTGCCGACTTCACGCGTGACCGTAAGATCGTCATCCGCACCTTCTACTTCATCACCTACGACCACACGCCCGAGGGTGAGATCCTCTCCAGCTACGCCGGCCTCAAGGCCCTCGACAAGCGTTACCTCTGCATCGACCGCCTCAGCACCTTCTTTGCCTCCAAGATCGACCAGCGTTCGCGTCTGGCGAGTCTCTTCCGCGAGGCCGGCTGTGAGCACCTGCTCCGCCTCAACGAGATGCGCGAGCTGGCCGACCGCGAAGAGAAGCTGACCAGCATCTCCAACGAGTTCATCGAGAAATACCTCTCCTCACTCGACGACGACGTCTGACCGCAAGCGAAAACGTGGGGGGGGGGCAAGTCGGGCGCACCCGTTGGGCCCTCCCCTCCCCCATCGTGTACCCGACTTTCGTGTATTGTTACCCCGGGGAGGCGCTTTATTTTCACTACAAAAAGGCACGTCTATATTTGTGGCCGCAAGAGAAAAACGACGTATTACAATACCCTTTTATACAACGACAAAACCGGATAGAAAGCATATGGGTGAAGAATTAGCAATATGGGATAAGGTCCTAAACACAGCCATGTCCACACCTATGATAAGAGTGGACAGAATGGCTTTCCTCTCTAAAGAGTTTTCCAAGTATGGAAATACAGACCAATTGAGGGATAAGCGTCCGAGGGAACTGTATAACGAGCAAGCGCTTGAAAAGGCTGCCACTGGAGTTATTAATTGGCAATTGACGCAAGTCACGGTAGTCTCCACATTCGCAGGTATTCCCGGAGGATCTGCAATGTTCGTCACAATTCCGGGTGATATGCTCCAATTCTATGGCCAAGTGTTGAAAGTAGCTCAGAAGCTGGCATATATCTACGGTTGGCCTGATTTACTAGACGAAAACGGGCAAATCACAGAAGGAACACGTAATGTGCTGACTCTGTTTGTCGGCGTCATGCTTGGTGCAGAGTTAACGAACGGTATAATAAAGCAGATCTCTAAAAACTTAGCCCAACAAATAGCCAAACGTTTGCCCAGACAGGCACTGATGAAGACACACTATTATCCTATCGTGAAAGAAGTATCTCGGTGGATCGGAGTACGTATGACAAAGGAGGTATTTAGCAAAAAGGTCTCAAAGGCTATCCCATACGTAGCTGGCATCGTTTCTGGATCAATCACTTACGCTTCATTTAAGCCGATGGCCGAGCGACTTCGGAAGCAGTTGAGAGAAGACGCGCCCCTGCTTTCCAGCATCTGATGCCGAGCGCCTCACACGCCCCCTTTCCCGAATCTTTCTACTTTCGCCGCCGCTGCGGGGCGGAGGCCTCTGGAAAGCCGTTTTTAGGGTCAATACGATAGTTGTCGTGGCACTTGAAAACAGCTTTTGAGACCCAATACAGCTTATGCACGGCACTTAAAAGCCGTTTTTAGGGTCAATACAATAGTTGTCGTGGCACCTGAAAGCCGTTTTTGATGCCTTTACGATAGTTGTATTGGCCTTGAAAACCGTTTTCGGTGCCTCTACCATAGTTGTATTGCCTTTGAAAACGTTTTTCGAGGCTAAAACCATAGTCGTCGCAGCGCTTTAGAGGCATTCCAGTGCCCCTTTACCCACCTTGATTTGAATTAAAAGAACAGAGAGAAATGAAGCCATCAAAGTCAATCTCCGGGATCACTCATCGCTACCCGATGGGTATGCACCTCGCCATGCAAGATCAATTGTATGGACTGATCCACCCCATTGCTGCTGAAAAGATCGCCTTGGAACCGACCGACATCCCCGGTTGGAAGGCTGACATCGAGCAGGAAAGAGAATTAGTACGCGAAACCACGGCGGCAGAAGAAACGGTATCCATCATCGAAAAAGACAAGAAACGCGATGAGGTGATCACGTCCATCTTCCAAGAAGTCCGCCTGGCCGACAAGTCGCTCATCGAAGCCCGCCATACGGCCGGCCATAGGCTCCGCCTCGTGGTCGATACCTACAAAGGGCTGCAAACCGAAAACAAGATCGAGGAAACCGGACACATCACCGGATTGCTGAACGATCTGGACAAACCCGCCGCCGCGGCCGACCTGGCCACCCTCGGACTGACGCCACTCGTGCAGAAGCTCCGCACCTACAACAACGAGTTTATTGCTCTGCAAGACTCACGCCTCAAAGCTGGCGCCTCGACCAACCTGCCTCCCACGGCACAGGTGCGCGCCAAGAACGACGCCACGGCTACCGAGATCTTCCGACACATCGAGGCCGCCTATATCACCACCGCCACTGATGAAGATCGCAAGATGATCGGCGAATTGATCGACCGAATCAATAAGGTGCTTCAAACCGTCAAGACCACCTATCGCCAGAGCCTTGCCCAGCGTAAATCCACTAAGGATCCGAACGCTCCCAAGAGGCCCAAGACCCCGAAGGAGCCTAAGCAACCCAAGGATCCCAAGACTCCCGATCAGCCGAAGGAACCGAAGCAGCCGGAGACGCCTCAGCCGCCGAAGCCGGGTGGCGAGAAACCGAAGGATCCGAAGAAACCGGGTGACGACGGTAATCCTGACATCACGTTGCCGGAGGAGTAAGCGCCCCGAAGAGTGGCACATGATCGTCCGGGGACGGCCCGAAAGGGGGCTGATCCCCGGGTGATCATCGGCCCACCATTTTATTAGCGAAACAGAGAACAATCAAAAACGAGAAATAAATCATGGGACAAATACTTGAAAGCCTGAAGAAGCATTATGCCGACACCCCGCAAGAGGTGCTGGACAAAGAATGGGAAGAACTGGCCTACCTGAACGACATCGGGCCGGACGTCTTCGAGTATGCTGAGGAGATGAAAGAGTATATGAAGTATATAGAGTTTGTGGACTCATCGTCTTCTACTGTATACAGAAGACAAAGCCACACATACTCGTTCGATCCGTCAGATGATGGGGCGATCCATAACGAGAGTGATTACGACTACGCAGCCTGATAGGAGAAACTGATTATGGAAAAAGACAGATTGAAAAGAGCCGTATTCGGACTAGAGTCTTATCGATTTATCGATGTTACGGCACATTTTGAAATCCCTGACGGGACGGCATTGGTCATTTCAATGATTCCAAGTGGCATCTTTCATCCGGAAGACTCCCGCTATGAGTTGCTCTTTGAAACCCACGTGAAGCCTAAAGACAGTCTTGAAGACAGTCTTGAATCAGCCATCCATGTATCTTGTATGGCGAACTTCCGTATCGATTCTTGCACTTCACGGGATGACATTCCGGAGTACTTCTATTCCAACTCTTTGGCCATCCTTTTCCCCTATATCCGGGCTTTTATCAGCACCGTCTTTCTTCAGGCCAATGTACCTCCACTGGTACTGCCCATCGTCAACATGAAAGCTCTTGGAGATAAATTGAAGTCGAAAACCACAATGGCTGCATCCTCTACAGATGGAAAAGACAACAATCTATCAGACGCTCGAAGACCGCGACAATGACGAAGAAGTTCAGGCGCATGGCCCCTACTGGTGCGATCTCTATGAAGCCGATGGCAAAAAGAAAGAAGGCATCAAGGAGCCTTGGCTCGGAGCCGGATATTATTTCTGGGACACCCTGATCGAAAACGCCCATTGGTGGGGCGAAACCATCTATCTGAGAAAGAAAGCAAACTACATCATCTGCCAATCGCAATATGACAGCCATTCACCTCACTTATTCGATTTGGTGGGAAATGTCTCCCACTACCGTGAGTTTGTGGATTGTGTGGCAGTCATGAAGAGCAACGGCAAAGGTCAGAAGCGATCTTTCCCTGAAGTCCTTGCATACTTGAAGCAACACGCGGACTTCAGATATAAAGCTGTCCGTGCCCGGCCACACCCTCTAAAGTTCGTCTCTGCGAACATCTATTTTCCCGGTGGTCAAATGGAACTTGAGAAGCTGGATAAAGTCCAGATCTGCTTCTTTGACAAGTCACTTTTTATCGCCCCATTCGAGATTGTAGAACGATCTGCGGGGCTATCTATTCAATTTGAATACTCATCAAAACGGAGATAGCACCATGCCCCTCCCCCTCCGCCGCCTGCACCACGTAGCCGTCATCGCGAGCGACTATCGCCGATCGCTACAGTTCTACACCGACGTCCTCGGGCTCACCCTCCGCGCCGAACATTATCGCGCCGATCGGCAGTCGTACAAGGCCGACCTTGCGCTGGGTGACACCTACGTCGTCGAGCTCTTTTCCTTCCCCTCCCCGCCCCCGCGGCCGTCGCATCCCGAAGCCGCAGGATTGCGTCACCTGGCCTTTGAGGTCGACAACATCGACGACGCCGTCCGTCACCTCGACCGCCTCGGCGTCCCCCACGAGCCCGTCCGCACCGACCCTTACACCGGCCGACGGTTCCTCTTCTTCGCCGACCCCGACCGCCTCCCCCTCGAACTCTACGAAAAAGACTAACCCCAAACACCCCGCAGGAATATGAAAACCTCACTCTCCACCTATCAAGAAGCCGCCGACTTCCTCGCCGGCCTCATCCCCGACATGCCCCGGACGGCCATCATCCTCGGCAGCGGCCTCGGCGCTCTGGCCGACCGCCTCACCGACGCCACCGCCATCCCCTACGCCGCCATCCCCCACTTCTCGCGCTCCACGGCCACGGGCCACAAAGGCAACCTCCTCTTCGGCCGCCTCGGCAGTCAGTATGTTATGGCCATGCAGGGCCGCTTCCATTATTATGAAGGCTACAGCATGGATCAGGTCACCTTCCCGATCCGTGTCATGGCCCTCCTCGGTGTCCGCCGCCTGCTCGTCTCCAACGCCGCCGGTGGCATTAACAACACCTTCCACGTCGGCGACCTCATGATCATCCGCGATCATATCAACATGATGCCCAACCCGCTCATCGGCCCCAACGACGAACGCTTCGGCCCACGCTTCCCCGACATGACCCGCGCCTACGATCGCGACCTCATCCGCGCCGCCGAAGAGATCGCCCTCGAGCAAGGCATCACCCTCCGGAAAGGCGTCTACGTCGGCCTCACCGGCCCCTCCTACGAGACTCCCGCCGAATACGCCGCCTACGGTCGCCTCGGTGGCGATGCCATCGGTATGAGCACCGTCCCCGAAGTCATCGTCGCCCGTCACGCCGGCCTACGCGTCTTCGGCATGTCCGTCATCACGAACGAAGGCTACCACTTCGCCGACGATTTCGTCAACGACGCCGATGAAGTCGTCCGTGCCGCCAATCGAGCCACCGACGTCATGACACGCCTCTTCACCGCCCTCATCGAACGCACCGAGTAAGACGCCCCTCCCCCCATGATCGGCCCCGCCCCACTCTACGCCCTCCTGCGACGTCTCGACATCCCCTTCGACTACATCGAGCATCCCCCACTCCCCACCCTCGACGTAGCCCGCGAAGTCCTCCGTGACCGCGACGTCCACCTCTGCAAGAACCTCTTCTTCCGCAATCACAAGGGCAACCGTCACTACCTCGTCATCCTCTCCGGCGACAGCTCGATGGACATCCATGCCATCGAGCATCGCCTTCACGAGGGCAAGCTCACCTTCGCCTCCGAGCACCGCCTGCAGCGTTACCTCGGCGTCACGCCCGGCTCCGTCACCCCCTTCGCCCTCATCCACGACACCGACCACCACGTACGCGTCTTCCTCGACAAGAACCTCCTCCAATCCTCTCACCTCAGCTTCCATCCCTGCCTCAACACGGCCTCCCTAACCCTACCCCTTGACGGCTTCATTCGCTTCATGGATCACACCGGAAACGCTTACGAATGGATCGATCTTTATCCCGACGAGCCACAGTAGACAGACTCAAAATAAGTAAGATAGCCCGCTTCGCCAGCGATTCTCCTCAGAAATCACGAGAAAAAATAATCGCAGAACGTTTGGACGTTTGGAAAACGGCTCTATCTTTGCGCCCGTCAATCGAGAGAGAGAGACAAAAAACATAAGCGGAAGTAGCTCAGTTGGTAGAGCAACGGATTGAAAATCCGTGTGTCGGCAGTTCGATCCTGCCTCTGGCCACCACTAACCGCATTTTAGCGGTTATTTTTTTGTCTAACGCTGTCTATCCAAATCTACAAGACCCAAGCCCAGCAAGGCTTCTAGCTATGTTTAGGGCTTGTTCGGTATCTACCGCCGTCTATCCGAATTGCATTGAAGCAACAGAATTTTTACGGTATCTTTTACGGTATTTTGAAAATACCGCCGAAAAAATACCGTAAAAATGCCGCTAACCGACCGCCAAATCAAGAATGCCAAGCCTGCCGACAAAGCCTATAAACTGGCTGATGGTGGTGGGCTGTATCTGCAAGTTACCCCTGCGGGTGGCAAACTGTGGCGGTTTGATTACGCGATAGCCAATAAGCGCAAAACGCTATCAATCGGGAAATATCCCCTTATCTCCCTGCTCGAAGCGCGGGAAGCCGCCGAAAGCGCACGCCGCCTGCTGGCTGCCGGGCAAGACCCGGGTGAAGCCAAGAAGCAGGCCAAACAAGAGCGTATTGCCGCCCTGCAAAACACCTTCCGCAATTTGGCCGCCGAATGGTACGAACACCAGCGCGCCGGCTGGACGGCAGGCCATGCCGCTAAAGTGTGGCGCAGCTTCGAGGTGGATATTTTGCCCGCGCTTGGCAGCTTACCGATAGCGGAAATCCGCATTAAAGACGTGAAAGCAACCGTTGATGCGGTGGCCGCACGCGGTGCGCTGGATACGGCGGCCAGCGTATTGCAGCGCATCAAAGCCGTATTCAATCACGCCATACGCACGGAGCGAGCCGAAAACAACCCAGCCGCCGCGCTAACCGGCACAATCAAACTGCCCAAACAAAAACACCAGCCCGCCTTGCCGAAAGCCGAGCTGGTGGAGTTTTACCGCCGTTTGCTGACCGAAAAAATCCGGCAGCCAACCCGGATAGCCATGCTGCTGATTATGCTGGTGTTTGTGCGGGCAGGGGAATTGAGGCGGGCGGAATGGGCGGAAATCGACTTTGAGGCGGCAGAGTGGCGCATTCCCGCCGAGAAAATGAAGATGAAAGCCCCGCATATCGTGCCGCTGGCCGATTGGCCGCTGGAGCTGCTGGCCGAACTGCGGGCGATAACCGGCTACAGCCGCTATTTATTTCCCGCCGTGAGCCATGCCGATAGGTGCATGAGCGAAAACACCCTGTCTTACCTGACGGGCAGGATGGGCTACAGCGGCATAGCCACACCGCACGGCTTCCGCAGCTTGGCTACCGATATTTTGAACGAAAACGGCTGGCCGCCGGACGTTATCGAGCGGCAATTAGCCCATGTGGAGCAAAACAAAGTGCGCGCCGCCTATCACCGCACGGAATACCTGCCGCAGCGCAAGGAAATGATGCAATGGTATTCGGATTTTTTGCGTGAGCGGTACGAACAAGCCAAGCAGGCTACCTGAAAAGTTTACAGCCACACCTAGCCCGCGATTAGCTACCAAGGGCGAAAAGCAGGGCAATTTCCTGCCGGCCTTTCCGGTGTGGCTTCCCAATATTTGACGGTAGGGATTGCGTAGTTGTTTGATGC